>ERZ1370068.1676-contig-11593_pt1 | contig 96556 bp, 124 predicted proteins | sample MGYA00561227_ERZ1370068 | MGnify/ENA primary metagenome ERZ1370068 (study PRJEB38410, sample SAMEA6850437) | metagenome | study: Metagenomic assessment of the ecological functions of the soil: analysis of the soil microbiota associated with the...
AGGTTACGTATTGCTACTGATGGCCCGACCGCGTCGTCTCGCGAGAGAGCCCGGTCAGATCTGCGATCTCGCCCCACATGGCGAGGCTGACCGCGTTGCGCACCTTGGGCCGGTTGAAGACTACGGTGGCGATGCCACCCTCCCGCTCCACGAGGATCTCGTCGCTCATCCCGCTCCTCCCGTCTATCGGGGTTCATCGTGTAGGTCCATCTGACTGCCTGGTCTGTTCGTACCCGATCCACGGCGACCGTATCGTAACCGATCTCACGGAGCCGTACCCGAACTTCGGGTCGGGAACCAAAAGCTCTTGGTGTCATCATGTAACCCCGATACTCGTCGCGACGATGATTGCCGACTCCATCGCCGTGCCAGGTCCTCCGGCTCGCCGTCGTCCTTCTCGCGGGAGCGCCTCCTCACGGCAAACGCGCAGGCCGAGCCGGATCAGTCTACCTGCGCTGTACTTCTCCCCGAATCACGGCGCCACCAAAGCGGTGGTCGACGTCCTCACGGCCGCCCGCCGCACTATTCTCGTCCAGGCGTATTCCTTCACCTCTGCCCCCATCGCCAAGGCGCTCGCCGCTGATGCCCAGCGCCCGCGGCGTTGCCGTGCAGGTCATCCTCGATCGAAGGGACGGGCGCCCGAGCTACTCCTCGGCGGATTTTCGTCGCCCACGCCGGCATCCCCACGCGCTCATCGACGGAGCCCACGCCATCACGCCCACAACAAGGTGATGATCATCGACGACGACACCGTCATCACCGGCTCGTTCAACTTCACCACGGCGGCCGAGCGGCAGAACGCCGAGAATCTCCTCGTGGTTCGCGACCGGGCCCTCGCCGCCCGGTACGCCGAGAACTGCGCACGCACGCCGCGCACTTCCGTCACGCTACGCGCCGGTCGGTAGGTGCAACGGGAAGATGTGGGGAGTGGTGGCGGCGGGAGGACTCGAACCTCCGACACGGGGCTTATGAGACCCCTGCTCTGCCACCCGAGCTACGCCGCCGATCCAGTGGACCGAGCAGGAAACTTACAGGCTTACGGACGCAGCAGTCAAGCGAGCTTCGGTCGTCTGCAGGGCCATTGTGCCCGAGAATTGTGCCCGTGAGCCCGGCGCGCCACGTCCTGAAGATCCCCAGGGCTCACGATGTGGTCAGCGATCGAACACGCTGAACGGGTCTTGTGGCCAGTCACCGTCATGGCGACCCTCTACGGCACGCCCGCGTTGACCATGTTGCGGACCGCCGTCTCGGCGAAAGTCATGGCGAAGCGCCGCCAGGGCAACCCGCCCCAGAGCAGGCCTGCAGCCACGCCTTACGGAAGTCGCCACGCCGGTCGCCGAGCACATGCGTCCGCCCGACCCATGTTGTACCTCGCGCCCGTCAGATGCGGAACACCCATGGCCCGTCAGATGCGGAACACCATGGATGATGCGCCCCAGGCGTCGCTGGATAGAGGTAGAGGACCTGAACAGCCGCGGCCGCGGGATGAGGCCACCGCGTTCAAATTGATGACTGAATTTTCTGGTGCCGCAGCCATGAGCCTGACGTGATGGCAACATCGTGCTGTGGCGCAAACTGTACTTCACGATGAGTTCCCTAAACCCGCTGCTCACAACCGCCAGCGGCCACCTCATACTGACGCCCTTGAGCGGCTCTTTTCGACAACCGAGTCCTTGTTATCGCGGTGAACTCTGTAACGGGCTGGAGGACATAGCGGTCGGTAGATTTGCTCCAGTTCTCGGTTCGCCACTCCGTGCTGATGGCCCTTGGCCTTGCAGCTCTCGTGGTATTTCACGCTGACGGAAACACTTGCGCGTAGCCAGCGTTGACACACCCACGGTTGCGAGGTTCTGTGCCTCCTGACTCCGCCGGTTCATGACACACGGCCTCCAAAACGGGCACCAGCACCCAATAGCCGTCATTCTCAGGCCACGGGACAAACTCCTGACCGTGCCCGCACCAATTGACGACAACCATCGGCTGCGTCGGCCATCCGGTCGACATCAGGATGCTCGAAGCGGTGGGGACGCACAGCCCCACCCGCGGGTGCACTCGGGGACGCGGCATGGGCGCGTCAGACTTGGTGGCCAGCCGCCTAACAGTTGGCTGTTGACTGTCCAAGCACGACTCGTGCCATCAGCGCCGCCGCGCCGACTCACTTCCCGTCGTCTCAATACGCTTCGGCTGGCAGGAGATTCAGCGATGATGGCCCTCCGACTGCCCCGTGTCCTCGCGATCCTGGGCGGCGCTCCTGCTCTGTCTCAAGCAACGCCGTTGAGGCACTGATACCATCACCCCGGACGAGCATGGCACCGCAGTGGTGACGAACAACGGCGTGACTACGATTCGCCACGGAAGCGTCATTCCGGCGGGGGCATCGCCTACCCGTGGAGTCGTGGGGTTGGGCGGCGACATCATCAGCGGATCGCTTCTTCTCATAGACGCGGATTTGGAAGCGTGTCGGGACTCCTCATCACCTTCGAGAACCCCGGACCGATCACTTCTATTCCTGAACGGTACAGGCGATATCGACTCTCCGGCCGACAGGCCACCACCCCTACCACCCGCTTTTATGGGCCTGTGGTTCAGATCTCCTGAAACCGGTCCCAGAGGGTAACAACGGAGCTTTCATTTCGCCTCGCTTGGAACTGTCAGTGCCTGGGACTTTCGAATCAGGGCTTTCCCGGGAATCAGGATGCTCTCTATCACTTATCAGCGACGACCGGATCCCAGAGCCAGCCAGCCTGTTGCTCTTGATCTCAGGGCTTCTGGGCCCGGGCTGGCGCGGTACGTCGTCAAAACAAAAAATGGCACCGGACTGTTGATCGCGAACGAGCCAATGAGTGTGGTTGAACCCACACCGATGAAATTGTGATTCCGCAGCGGTGGTGAAGTGGAAGGCGACGTGAAGATGTCGCTTCCGATGAGACGACCTGATAGGTCGAAGATACTTAGGTCATAGGTTGCGAGTCTTCTACCGGCGGTTGGCCCTTAAATGAGCCTCTACAAATGCACCCACCACATTCACCGGGTCTCAGCCGAACCTGAATGTACCGGCGTCCCCGCCGGCGGATGCGCATACCGTGCCGCCGTGCAGGTCCGCGACTTTGACTCCTCCGTTGTTGGCGAGCCCGTGCCACAGCGCCTCCGAGACGGAAGTCCCTGACAATAAAGGCCGAGCGCCGGATACCGCATCGGCATGCTCGAGACGACGTCGATGGCGTTGAACGCGGCCAACCTCGACGCCTTCCGACAAGGGCTACGGGAACTCGGGTACGTCGAGGGGCAGCAACTTCATGATCGAGTACCGATCGGCTGATGGCCGCCGCGAGCGGTTCCCGGACTTGGCTGCCGAGCTGGTTCGCCTGAAGGTCGACGTGATCCTGACGAGGGGGACTCCAGCGGTCATGGCGGCCAAGAACGCCACAGCAACGATTCCAGTGGTGATGGCGGCGAGTGGCGACCCTGTTTTGTCCGGCGTCGTCTCGAGCCTTGCACGTCCGGGCGGGAATGTCACAGGGCTGAGCGCAATTGTCGTCGAGGTAATCGGGAAGCGGCTAGAGCTGCTCAGAGAGGTGGTCCCGGGAGTCTCACGAGTCGCGGCTCTCTTCAATATGAGCAACCCTAACGACGCTCTTCAGTGGAAGGAGACGGAGAGCGCCGCGCCATCTTTGAGAGTCCAACTCCAGCTTCTCGACGTACGGAAGCCCTGGCGATTTCGCAGGGGCATTCGATGCCGCAGTCAAACAGCGAGCTGGCGCGCTGGTCGTGGGGTTAGATGCTCTCACGTGGGCGAATCATCGACCTATCGTTGACCTCGCGGCAAAGCATCGGCTACCAGCGATGTATGGCGGACGGGAGTTTGTGGATGCCGGGGGCTTGATTGCCTACGGAGTCAGCTACCCGCACCTGTATCACCGTGCGGCGAGCTTCGTCGACAAGATCCTCAAGGGCGCCAAGCCCGCCGACCTGCCCGTCGAGCAGCCCACCAAGTTCGAGCTGGTCATCAACCTCAAGACCGCCAAGGCGCTCGGGCTGACGATCCCGCCGTCGCTGCTCAGCGGGGCAGGATGAGATCATTCAATGACTGTCAAGGGGGAAATTGTGGCGCATGTTGACGAGGCGAGGGATCATAGGGTGCCCGGTGCTTGAGCATTGCGTGGGCCGTGTGAAGCTCGCCACTTTCCCTGATGACGGGTAGAACCCGACATACGCGACCAGCGCCCGAGCATCCATCATACGGAGATCAGACGCTGCCACTTGAGGGCTCTTTCGAGGGGCCCCGTCTCGGGAGCACCAACGGCTCCTCCAGGTGGGCCCCGCGGAGGTCCGCTCCCTCCAGGTGGGCCCCGCGGAGGTCCGTTCCCTCCAAGTGGGCCCCGTGGAGGTCCGCTCCCTCCAAGTGGGCCGCGAAGAGGTGCGCACCCTCCAGGTGGGTCTCGCCCAGGTTCGCTCTGCCTCCAGGTGGGCCCCTGCCGAGGTCTGCTCTCGCTCCAGGTGGCCGCCGCGCGAGGCTCGCTCCCTCCAGGTGGGCCGAGGGGAGGTACGCTTCCTCCAGGTGGGCCGCGAAGAGGTACGCTCGCTCCAGGTGGGCCCCGCCGAGGTACGCTCGCTCCAGGTGGGCCCCGCCGAGGCCCGCTCCTCCAAGTGGGCCTCGCCCAGGTGCGCTCGCTCCAGGTGGGCCGCGCCGAGGCCCGCTCCCTCCAGGTGGGCCTTGCCGAGGTTCGCTCGCTCCAGGTGGGCCCCGCCGAGGTTCGCCCCTCCAGGTGGGCCGAGGGGAGGTACGCTCGCTTGAAGGTCCGTATGGCGGAGATCAAGGCATTGAACCTCTCCATTCTGGTACCACTGGAGAGCGGCGGCCCAGAACTGTAAGCACCGCTTGAATATCGACGGTCGGCTTCGCTTCGTCTGAAGGTTCCTCCGATCGCGGCATCGCCTCGCTCCATCGAGCGTGTTCCCCGAACATAGGCCGTCAGAACTTCCATGATCAGCCAGTGATCCGTTTCCGGGAGAGTCTCTCGCGATTCGCTCTAACGCATATATGCCCCTGAGCCGGACTTCTACTGCTTTCGTGTAGTCGATCTGGTCGATAGCTCGAGTAAACCGTTCCGTGATTTGGCCTTGCCGGCTCAGCTGAAATTGTTGCCAGGTTACGAGGGCAGCGGCGAGGAGCAAGAAGACCGGCTACCCTTGGAGCAGAGTGGATCGAATATCATTCTCCGCCTTCAGTCGATCTGCAATCGCTCGCAGCCGTATTTCCTCGAGCTTCACTTGTTGTTCTGGTGGGAGTGTCGCTTGGAAGCGCGGGAGAAGGAGTCAGAGAGGTTCGACCTACGATCCATGCAGGAAAGAGCAGAACACAGGCAAGAAGCAAGCATAGGAAGAAAATGCTGATCACGATCAGCGGTATGTTTTTCATCAACGGCGGCATGTCTTTCATCAACCCTCCGCGGACCGACGAAGAGCTGCATTAAAGGTCTCTTAGGGTGCAATTGAACATAGGCTAGAAAAATCGCAAGAACAGGGCCGGGGAAAATCCAGTCGTTTGGGCTCGAGCACCGAGTTCTGGAGCGAAAGGCCGTGATATGGCCGTCGGGTCGCGCGAAGCTCGCCACGAGCCCGGCGGTTGTGGCAGCCTCCCCGCGCTTTCGGCCACGGCACGTCCGGATGGCGAAGGTGGGTCGTCCCGTTCTTCTCTGGCTGATCGTCCTGAGCCTTCCTCGGGCTGTCGCAACCGTCCAGACACACGTCGGCTCTATGTGGGCTGCGGGCATCGGCTCCTGCGGCGTTCCGCGTCCGAGTCTGGGCGATTATGTCGCGGGGACAGGGTCCAGGGACGCGACGATCGCCGCCGGAGGATGCTAGTGTTGGCTATCCTCTGGCGGATCCAACCCTAAGGTCCAGGGCCTCGAGGGCCCTCCCGGTCGTCGACGCCTCCATCATGTCAACTCTGATCGCGGGTAACAGGAACGCGCCGACGACCATGATCGCCGAGAAGGCCGCCAGCGATGGGGCGAGACGGCCGGCAGACTGGCCTTCACAAACACGAGGGAGGTGGCCGTGAGTATTAGGTTTCCAGTATCGTGATGATGCTGTTGGCGTTCGCCGCCCCGTCGCGCGCTTGCCGACTACTTTGAGCACGTGTTGGTGCTTGGAGCGCGACCATCTGCGCCTGGAATCTAAGGTGAGGAGCTACGATGACCAGCGTTCGACAGATGAGCCCGGGGCGATCCTCTCTTCAGATCGGATTGTTGATCTCTTCCGACGTCTGCCCGGCGACAAGGCATCTAAGATCCTCGTGCCTGCCAGCGGCACGGAAGCCGGAATTCTCCGCTCAGCTGAACCCGACCAAGATGTTGTTCGTCGCGAGTGCGATCAAGACGTTCGTGCTGTGCGAGGCGTTGCGTGCAAGCCGACTCGCCGGATGTCGAGAGCGTGCTGGAGGCGAAGAAGCTGAAGCTCGATTCGAGTGTCTGGTCGTTGGGCAGCCCTACGTTCAACCCCCGATCTCCGCGGAATCGTGTCCGAGCGCACGGCGTTGGAAGCCATGATTACGGCAGCGACAACACCGCGACGGACATGATGTTCAAGCTTGTAGGGGCCGACAACGTACGTGCCTTCGTTGCGTCGCAGGGCTTGACGAACACTCGGGTTCCGGACAGCACGCGCGCCTCGTGGCTATGTATTTGGCGCGAAGAATTACAAGACGATTACCTGGGACGAACTCAACCGCCTCGTCAAGAGGGGGAAACAGGTTCACCCGTGTTCTCAACGATGCGGAGACGCTGGCGTCGTCCGCCGGCGATCTCGTGACGTATTATTCTCTCGCGCTCCGAGGCGAGTTCTTCAAGCATCGCGAAACGCTGAGTGAGTTTCGGCGCATCCTGACGTTGTGTGACTCTCATCTACCTCGTGCCCCTGCCGCTCGGAGTGAGCGCGTACACGAAGAGCGGCAACGCCGATACGCCAGATTTTCACGCTCGATCGCTTGCGGGCGGTATGTTCGCCGGCGGCATCGGCGGGCCTACTTCGCCTTCATCATCAACTGGTACGCTCCGAGTGCCGAAGATCCGAAAACCGTCGAGAAGTTCTTCGGCGCGATCAATCGGACGCTCGGTTCAGTGACCCACCGACTGACTGGTGACGGCCAAGGCGCATAGCGTACGACGCGAAGAGAGCATTTGCACCAACGCCCAGAGCCCATCCGCTTCAGGCCACGGGACGAACTCCTGTCCGTGTCCGCACCAATTGACGACGACCATCGGCTGCGTCGGCCATCCGGTCCATGGAAGGTGCTCGAAGCGGTAGCGGCGTACGGGCCACTCGCGTGTGCAGTCGGGGACGTGGCACGGGCGCGTTGGCACTTCGCGGCCGTGCTCATCGAGCCAGATGGGTGGGGTCAACCCTCGACCAAATCCTCGAGCTTCGCATGACGAGGTAGTCCTCTTTGCCTTACCTGAGCCGAAGAGAGCGTGCGGCCCGGCGTGTAGGCTGATTCGGGGTCCTGGCGACCATGCCCTCGTAGTTGCGCGAGCCTACTCCCGTCCCACGCCGCCAACCCTCTCGGGGAGTGCTTGACGCGCTGGCGCTGGATCGCGACGCACGCGGGCCAGCGACGACGAACGACGATGCCTACCAGGCGAAACTAGCGACCGCTTAGCGATGGTGACACGGCGTCGAAGATCTCAAGCGCCATGTCCGCATTTGACACCCGCCTACTTCTCGTCTTGCGCTCCGCAGCAGGCCGACGTGCCACCCAGCGCGGCCGCACCTGAGGCGAGAAGGGTCAGAGTACCCGGCCTGGCACTCGGAGAGCCGGCGAGCGCGTCGCCCAAGCGACGCCAATATCGATGCCGAGTAACGGCGGGAGCGCTCATCAGGGGAGCTTCCTCGCTTGTCGATCGTGTAGAGAATCGCGGCATGCCCCATCTCGCTCGATCGTCCGCTCGCCCCAGGACACGTCGCGCGGAGGCTTGTCTGGGATTCCGCGGGTTCGCCTCCGAGTTGTCCCAGGCCGCCATCAGCTCGATCCAGGATGCCGACGGGCAGCGCGACCGGCGTCCGGTACCAGTAGAAGCCCTGCCAGTTGAAGTCCCAGTCGTCGATGTGGATCAGCGGCTTGATGGATTCGTCCTTCATCCGCGCCCAGACCTTCATCTCGCGGCCGAGCAGGTGCATGTGCGGATGGATCGCGATCAGCTGCATCGGCCGGTACACGAAGGATCCGGCCTCGATCTCGTGGCGCGGACCGCGCCGGCCGGGATCGTGAGGCTGAACTGGCCGACGCGCATGAAGTGCAGGCGCTTCTGCACGGGCGCCGTCGCCGGCGCGCAGCCGCAGCTCGGTCTGATCGGTCTCCGCCGTGAGGCGCGCGTTGTGGTAGTGGAGCTGGAACACGACGCGCGCGCCCCTTGGGCAGGAGCATGCCCACGCCCTCCGGCAGGTCCCACGGGCGCGCGCCGGGCGCCCAGCCGCCGAGGTAGCCGTCGATCCTGCACGCCCGGTCCACCGAAGCACGGATAGCCGTACGCGCCGTCGCGGCGACGGGATATTCGCCGAGTGGCGCCCGCGCGGATCCACCATCGCCAGGACGTGGTGGACGATCTTCGAGTTGCCCGGCACGACGTCGGCGCGCCGTGAAGTACCGGTCTTCCGGCGAACGACGTCGGCACGCTGAAGCAGCGGTAGATGTCGCCGGAGCGCGCCGGCACCGTGAAGGGCTGCTCGGGACGCAGCACGAGATCCGGCGTGCCGGCCGAGCGACCCCGAGCTGAAGCTCGCGCGGCGGCGGCAGATCGCGCGGATCGCCTTCCGGCGCGCCGTCAGCGACCCAGCGCGGCGACCGTGGCGATCTCGGCGTCCGAGAGCCGGCGCTCGCCGATGAAGTCGCCGTAGCCCGGGACCGCCTTCCACGGCGGCATGCGCCGCTTCTCGACCGACTGCGAGGATCTTGTCGCGCCGCCGGTAGACATGCTCGTACTCGATCAGCGTCGAACGGCGCGCCGCCGCCGGGCCGGTGGCATTCCTGGCAGTGCTGCTGGAGCAGGCGCGCGATGTCCTGGTTGAAGGTCACGCCGGACGCGGCGGCGGGCCCGCCGGGCGTGGGCGCTCCGGTGCCGCCGGCCAGAATGCCGAGTAGGGACGACGAGGAGCCGGAACCGCATGCCGGGATTCTAGGCTCGGTATCCGCGCCGGCAAGCCCGCTGGGTGCGACTCAGTCTCGGGCCTGGGAGCGGCCGTGATCGGCCCCCTGACCTCCGAGGCCCTGAAGCGAGCTGTGGCTTCGGAACTGTGGCCCAGGAACTAACGAGGACGTCTCCAAGCGGCCTCTTGCGCTGCCTGCCAATCACTCACCAGACGGATCGATTGAGGCGGCGCGGGCCCGCTTTGATTGTGGAAGCGAACGCTGGCGTTGAGTTCTGCCGCGCTACCGAATCGAGGCGGCTGGCGGGGCTCTGAGAAGTCTCGACCGCGGCGACGGCAGCGGCCTGCCCCGGTTCGTCGAGCAGGAGTCTCGCGAATTCTCACGTGCGGCGGCTCACCCACGGCTTTCACGCGGCTGCGGTGCGCCGATCGCAATCGTTCGAGCCCCTCCCGCCCTTCTCTCTGCAAGCGGCGGCTTCGCCCGAGCGGTGGGGCGGCGCATGGCGGAGCGGGCCGCCTATCTCCGTCGACGAGGTGCTGCCGAGGGGTGCCGATCCAGGTCTCGCGCCCTCCGGCACCGGCGAAGTCAAATGCGGTCGCCCGTCCCGCCTCCGAGCATGGCCACAGCTCGTGCCACAACCGTTACGCCGTCGGTTCGCCACTTCGTCATCGTCGACCCCATCGTTCAGGTTGAGCGCTTCTTTCGCCGAGGGTAGGCAACATGAACGCTCTCCGGCGGCGGTAGCCCCGTCCGTGGGTCCCATCCCCGTGACGTAATGTGGCCAGACTCGGACGCTGGCCGCGCCCAGAAGCCGCTGCCACAGCTCCGCACCTCGCAGTACTTCGCGGCGCGCGATCAAGAGCTCGCAGGAAGGCAATAGACGAGGCGAGGGGCGACCCTCGCTCAGCCCCGAAGCACCTCACAGTGACAATCAGACCAGCCTCTTAACCTCACGGCCAGTGAGTGATCCCCTCGTGTAGCCGAGACGATGGCCTCTCGCCATCCCCACAATGGCAGGGCGCGCACGGGTGGCCCGCTCGGTCTACTTCGGCGACCCGGACCCGGTCCCGCCCCTCGCTCTTGGCCCGATAGAGCGCAGAGTCCGCCGCGTGAACGAGGGCCGCAGGCGTCTTGCCGTGCTCGGGGAAGGCCGCGACTCCGGCGGAAACGGTGATCGGCCCGATGATCCGACCCCGGTGCGACACGTGAGTTGCCGCACCGCCTCCTGAGCCCTCGGCCCGACGCCGAGCAAATTCCAGAGGCACCTCGGCAGGATCAGAACGAACTCCTTTCGCCACCGTAGCGGCACGCGATATCGCCTTCGCGCACCCGTGCCATGAGCAAGCCACCCAGCTCGCGCAGCAACGCATCGCCGGCGTCGTGCCCGCGGGAGTCATTGAGCGGCTTGAAGTGATCGATGTCCAGCATGATGATGCCGATGGCGCGCCGGCCGCGCGCGGCGCGGGCGAGCTCGGAGGTCGAGCGTCTCCTCCATGTAGCGGCGGTTGAAGAGCCCCAGTGAGCGGGTCCAGGATGGACTGGCTTCGCAGCGTGTCGCGCAGCCGCAGGTTGGCGAGCGCCAGCGCGATGCGCTCGGCCACGGTCACCGCGAGCTGCTTCTGGGCCTCGCGCAAAGGCTCGGGAACGCGATCGCCTTGACGCGGCTCGGAGGCGCCCTCGCAAGTGCAGGAGGCCCATCGACTCGCCATGCGCCATCATGGGAACGCAGAGGTAGCTCGTCGGCGGAGACGAGCCCAGATGACCGCAGACGGGCTCCGGTGCTGCCGCCGTCCACGCGATAGGGCCGCCCGCGCCGTAGGGCCCAGCACCGGTCCGGCGCGAAAAGAGAGTCGATGGGAGGCGAGTCTCCCCAGGAGGCGACAACCTCCACGAGGTTCCCCGACGCGCCGAGCACGCCCAGGGCACCGGACTCCGAGGGAAAGAGCTTCGGGGCGAACGCGCGGATGACCGTGTAGGTCCTCGTCAGCGGTCAGACAGCTCTGGAGCAGGTCGGCCATCTCGCCGAGCAACGTGGTCTGCCGGGTGCGGTGTTCGAGCTCGGTCACCCATTCAGAGAGGTTCCGGTTGGCCTGCTCCAGAGCCGCCTCGACCTGCTTGCGCCTGGTGATGTCGTGATGAAGGCCACGATCCGGATCCCTTCATCGGTTTCGGTGAAACTCAGGCCGATCTCGACAGGAACTCAGAGCCGTCTTGTCGCCGACCGGACAGGTCGAGACCCTGCCCCATCGAACGGATGCGGGGCGTGGCCGTGTACCCTGCCCGGTGTCCGACGTGGACGTCACGAAAGCGCTCGGGAAGCAGGACTTCGACATTCTGCTCGAGCAGCTCGTCCCGGCGGTAGCCAAACATCTGCTCGATCTTGACGTTGGCGTGCACGATCCGCCCGCCGCGATCGACGATCAATATCCCTTCACCCGCGGACTCCAAGAACGCCCGGGCCCGCGTCTCGCCTCTCTTCCGCAGTTCCTCCTCCACCCGGCGGCGTCCGCTGATGGCCGCGCCGAGGACGAGGGCGGTCACCGCCACCACCCCCATGAAGATCTGCAGCAGGAGGAAGTCCTCCGTGGGAGTTTTGCCCGCGAACGGACCGACCGCTCGTGTGGTGTTCCAGATCGCAAATCACGAATGCGAGAAGGGTCGCGGTCGCGGCCCGTGCTGGGCTGCAGCGCATCGCCGCCCAGATCGAGAAGGGAAAGATGGCGAAGGCCAGGGTGGTGCATCCGAGCGCGCCTCCCACCCGCCAGCCACCGAACACCATCTGACTGACAACCGCGAGCGAGGCCAGCAGCGCCCGGCCCCGCCGACCCGCCGGAGGGTCCAGGTGATTTCCGGCGCGCGGCCCACGAGAGCAGCACCGGGCCGACGATCAGGGCACCCATGGCGTCGCCGAGCCACTCACTGCCACCAGAGCGTGGCGAAGAGATGCCACGGGGCTGCCCCGCCCAGGCAGAGGCTGAAGACGCCGATGGTGGCGCTGACCACCGTAGACACCCCGCCGCCAGCGCGCAGTGAACCGAGGACGTCCTGGGGCCGCTCGAGAGACTCGCCAGAACTGCGTGAGATGTCGAAGAAGATAGGCGCCGGCCAGCGCCTCGGAGAGTATTCCCCGTCGCGATGGCCGCCGACACCGCCAGGCCGACACCCGCGGACGCGTTGACGAGGAACGCTCCCAGCGCGATCCCCGGCCAGATCCGGTAGCCGATGAGCAGCACGGCGGCCAGCGCGATTCCTGTCGGCGGCCACACCAGGGAGACGCTCTTGTGCATGGCCGCCAGGGACAGCCCGAACCTGGCCGCGGCGAAGTAGACGACGGTGAGAATCCCGATGAGCGTGACGGAGGAAAGGCCGAGGAGCCAAGATGGCCCCGGATGCGGCGTCGCGCGAGCCGCCGCGGCCGGACTCCGTCCGACCGATGGTCGGTGGGGCTCGTCGGCCACGGCATTGGTGCCTCCACTCGACCCAGCACGCACCGAAGTTTTGCGATCGGTGGCCGGTCCGACGTTGTCGAGACAGGGCGGCCACGCTCGCCGCGTGGGCGGTCGTGCCAGATAGTGCAGGAGAAAGCGGGCAGCGGGAGCGTCCGCAAGAATCGTCGATGGGTGACGGGCGCCGATCGGCGGACCCTGTGCCCCAGCGGCGACGATCCAGTCCCAGATCGAGGAGATAGCAACGCCTCGAACAAGAGTGGAGCGGTCGGGCGTTCGAGCCCCTCGTGGTCGACCACGGTGACGGGAGGCGGTCAGCCGGCGCCCTCCCGACTCCTGTGTCATGGCTGGCAACTCGCCGGGTGACCGTGACCGCAACCTTCACCTGGGCAGCACGGCCCCCACGCATCGTCAGCCCCATCGCCTTGGCGATGAACCGTCGCCTGAGGAAAAAGGACGAGCCAGCTGGAGCCCGCCGACGACGACGGCGCCGGCGGACCCGCTTCGCCGAAGCCTCGCCTCGTCCTGGCCGGCTCTCGTCGGGGCTCCATCCAGGCCGCGTCGCGCTGGGGCCACGGGCCGGCGCCCGCGTCCGCTGCCTCGGCGACGAGCCGGACTCGGTCGCCAACACCTCCCACGGCCCGCGTCAGGCTCAGCTCGACGGCTTGACCCAGCCAGCGTCTGGGTTCCTGGCCAACGATCGTGCCCGCCTCGAGCAGGCTCTGTCGCTATCTCCCTCCGCCCCCCGCTCGCCCAGGATCGCCTCCGCGCCGATGGACGCGTCCTCGTCGAGCTCCAGACGGTGCGGCGCGATGGCGACGTCTCGCTCACTTCGAGCCCATCGAATTCTTGGAGAAGCTCGCGGCCATCCTCCCTCGACCCGCGGTCGAACTGCTTTTGTATCACGGCATCCCTGCCCTCGTATGCTCGGTCGGCGCTCGCAGTTGTCCGCTACGGCCGCCCGAGCCCCGAGCCCACCGCCCGCCAGCCTCGACGCCCGCCTCGGCGCCGCCAGGCGCCCCGGGCGCGGGACCTGGGCCGCCCTGGATGCTCCGCGTGTCGAGATCATCGAGGTCCTCGCTTGATCCCCCGCCTGGGGCGGCCGGCCGCGCGTCACTCGCCACCGTGGAGGACCCCCGCGCCGGGCAGCTGCATCCCCAGCCTCCTTCCGGCTCCGGCGCCCCCGCGCCGCCCATGGGCCTGCCCGACCCGCGCCCGCCGCAGGACCCATATGCCTGCCCTCTGGGGTTCCTGCCTCGACGTGCTGCCCCCAGATAGCTGGCGCCGCATCCCGCCGCCCACGCCCTCGACTCGCTCAGCCTCACGGCGGCGCAGGGCATGCGGGCGATCGCGATGCCGACCCTCACCCTTCGCCCCTCAGCGCGACCTGCCGCGGGTCCGCCGCCGTAGAGCTCACGGGGAGCCCGACCTTGGTCGACGCCCGCTGCCCCAGCGGAGGTGGCGTCAGTCGTTCCTGTATGCACCTTCCGGAGCTGAAAATACCGGGAGCGCTGCGCGAGACGGCGCCGCTCGTCGCTTCAGGCGCGATTCGAGTGCCTATCGCAGCAACCTATCCGCTCACCGCCTTCCGCAGAAGCCGTCGCCCACCTTCAGCGGGGCGGCACGGTGTTGTTTGACGTCGATGGAGCCAGCGAGTCCAGGTCAGGGTAGCTTGTCGAAAAAGAGATAAACGGCGGCAATCCGGCCGTCCCGGACAATGATGAAATCAGTCCCGGCGTAAGCTGGCGCCTCACCAGGACGGCCCGATACCCATTGGATCCGCCCGCCATTGCCCAATTCCTCGGGCTCGGCAATTGGCTGATATCGAAAGTCAGGGTGAGTAGCCTTGATCGCGCCCGCGACGCGATCGATCTCGTCGCGGCCACGGTGAGACGCCCCTGGGCTCGTAGAACACGCAATCTTCGGTGAAGATCTCGTCGATCGCCGCGCGCCGACGCGACGGGTCGTTTTCACCGAAGACGTCGTGAAGATTGCAGGGTCAGCAAGGTCGACATGCTGTAGGACATGGCGTGCCTCTCTCGACTCCTTGCTGCGAGGTCGAGCGAGCCCCGGCCGCGACGTTGTCCAGATGCTAGAGCGGGCAGTTGCAGCGCTCATGCTGTCACAGCACATCAGCGAGCGCGCGATCCTGTCGAGTTCGTCGACCGCGTCGGCCGGCAGCGTGATGTTGGTAGCGGCGATATTCTCGCGCAGGTGCGCCACGGAGAGTGCCCGGGGATGAGCAGGATCGTGGCGGAGCTGCTGCAATGCTCACGCCTGCCAGCGCGACCTGCCAGGGCGATGCACCGAGTCGAGCGGCGACCGCGTCGAGCACCGCTGACCGCAGAGGGGAAGCAACACCCTCCGCAGCGGTCAAACGTCCATCGGTCCGATATCCCCGATTTAACAGCGCCAGACTGACGTGAACGCCGGCATGCCGGAGCGCGCCAGTGCACATCAGCGACCTTCTCGCAGTCGATAGCCGTTCCTCGGGGTGATGACGCCAGGCTGTGGTCAGATCGGCCACGTCGACCGACTGGTGACCGCGCGTTGGTCCGGCGGCGAATGCGTCACTCCCCTGAACTGAAATTCGGGGCAGAATACCGCCCAGCGGAGATATGGCGAGAGACTGAGAACGATGATAGCCTGGCAAAGTGCGCCGCGCTGCCGCCGGCTGCCGCGCCGGGTTTGAAGATCGTGCCAATGCGGGGCGCGCCGAGGCGGCGACGGAGTTGTCCGCAGTTTAAATCTTATGGCGTCCATGCCCCGCCGCCGAGGGCCTGGCGCGGTCGCCGCAAGACTGGCTGTGGCTGGCTGGCGCCCGCCGGCAGCTGGGTTACCGGACGTGTGGGCGCCTGCGTGCCGAGTTGCCCAGAGCACTGCGCCAGCTCGACCGACTGCCACGCCACCGAGAAGCGGGAGATCGAGGCCTCCGCTCAGTCGAGCCTCCGTGCGCCCGCGCCGGAGCGAGCTCGCGACGGTCTCCTTGCCAGCCTGAGTCATCAGCAACCTGGATGATGAGACATTATCTTCGCCGCGTTCATCGGCGGCGTTGACTCAGGCACCGGTCAACTGCGTACGCCTGTCCGTAATTTATCGCTTGCGCACACGCCCAGAGTAGAGTATGCGCAGCGTGGTCCCGGGTCACTTTGACTCGCGAACAGCCGCTTCGACATAAACGGTTCGCCGGGAATTGCCGCTCCGGCGGCGCCTTCACACTTCCCATCGCCTCGATCTGTCATCGCTATGACCGGGAGGTAATCCACCGGGCGCTGCGCATAAAAAGCCGAGATGTTTGATTCACGTCCAGGCAGCGTTCTTCTGTCCGCCTAAGTCACAGGCGGTGATGCTATGCCGCGTCGATTTGATTTTCGCGATCCATTGTCTCTTCACATCTCTTGTGATCGCTCGCTGAGTGAGGATTGCCTTCCACTTCGATTTGCGCAACGCGCAGGATCAACTCCTTTCAGACACGAGCGCCCCAAGAGAACGTTTCTGGCCAGCGTCCCACAAAGTTCAGAACTTCCGCGTCCTCGTTGATATCATCGACCTGGTTCGGTGCAATACGTCCGACAATCATCAGTTCCAGCGGATCGAGATACGCCCAGTCGCGCGGCCCAGCGCGGGAGTTTTTGAACACCGCCAGCTTCGGGATACAAACCCCGTCAGCAGGTTTGCGAACGCTCAATTTCGAGTGAATCCTGAGGCCGTCCATTGAGACTTCAGCGCCTCTCCCTGGGGAAGCGCCCGGCCTGCACGAAACGCACTTCCGTCGAGACTCTCGCTTGGTGCCGCTGGCGGGAGGTCCGACGCACTGCGCCTGCAGCGCCCTTTCCTGATCGCCACTCAGCGCTTCCTTCTGGCCCTGGAGCTGCGACTGGATCCGTTCGCGGAGCCGACCTCGACCTGCTCGAACGTGTCCCGCGGGGCGGATCTTCCGCGAATAGAGATTCTGGCGTCCTTCCGGCAGGCTTCCAGCACGTGCCAGTTGCACACGCAAGCCGAAAACGCCCTCAGATATTGCGTGTAGACCTCCGCGGGCAGATCGAACGTAGCCGACGAGGCTCAACCAATCATGTCGTCGCTCGTCGACCCGGCGGGCCTCTTCCCTGAGCGCAACACGTCCGCGCGGCAGCGCGATCCGCACGATCCTGACACCTGACAGCAGGGGAACGATAGAACTCCCGGTCAGCGTGACCGATCCGGGCTTCGTCAACGGAAACTGCGATGCCACGACCACAGGGATGCCGTTCCGGGCAACGTCTCGACCAGGCTGAGTTTCCAAGCTCGCGGGCGATCCGCGCGCCACTGTCGCAAGCCGCAAGCGTCACCAACCAAAGGGTGGTTCGCTGATCCGGTTTGAGCGCCTCGGCTATCGCCTTGGGCGATCGCCGCGGTCGCGTCCGCTTCTTCCCAGTCGGCAGCCCCCATTCCGGTCTCAGACTCCTCCATGTCGTCCCGGCTCACCCTTGGCGCCATGCGCGAGGATGTGGACGTAGCTGAAATTGGCGAGCTGTGCGGACCTCGCGCAAGCGCCCCGCCGAGTCCGATCTCGCGGACGACCAGCAGCTTCCTCTTCTCAAGATCCTCCGATTTCGCGCCACAGTGCGCCTCGCTCAACGCGAGGCGATGCTCGATCGATCAGGTCCTGAAAGGTCGTGATCCAACCTGCGCGTGGGCGAACAAGACGGATGGCACTTCGGGGCCACGGCGGCACCGCATAGGAAAAATCCGATCTGATCCGGCGCGTCAGGATCATCCCCTTGTTAGGTGATTTTGAGGTAGGCGTCGACCTCGTTCGCGTAGATCGCCTCAGAACGGATACGCGCGCAACTCGGACGCATGGGTCACGATGTCGACCTGGATGCAGGGCCGCCCTTCCATCCGGAAGATTGTGCGACTCCTGAGAAAATTGCCCGCCTCCATGCCAAGCAAAGCCGCTGCGCAGCCGTCTCGGACTCGGTCGTTCGGTTGAAGCCGTATTCTCAACTGGATTCAGGCTGCGCCGAAGCTCCTCGCCTCAATGCGCGACGGACAACTTCATCCGCCGCTCCTCTGGTAACCACAAGTCCGGATGTACTTGTTGTTCTTCAGAAAACGCCGGGCTCACCGCCGAAACGATGAAACTCAATCGTCGTGGAACCAATGTCTGCCGGCATGCTGGAGCCCCTCCGCTGGACATCACTGATACGTCAGTACGAGCGGACCGATCCGCCGTCGTTGTAGATCGCGGAATAGTTGTGCTTCTCCTGCAGCGTTCCGTGCGCCTCCCATTTCCTTGTTGAACTCGCTCAAGTAGTTGAAGTAAAGCTTGACCGGACGACCGCCGGCGCCATCTAGATGCGGGCAATCACCTCCTCGTCCGGATGTTTGAACTGGGCGCCGCTGGTGCTGAATAGAAAACGTGCGGACTGTCGATCAGGCTCACGAGTTCTTCGTCGGTGGTGTTGTTCTTGCTTCCGTGGTGGGCGACTTTCACGGCGTCGACCTTGAGCCGTTTCGCCCCGCGCTCTTCCAGCAGCCGTTTCAATGAGGCGGTCACCGCGTCCGGATGCGCGTCCGCGAGGAACAGGCAACTCCCCGCGGCGTGCTTCGGCGAGGAACGCGATGCTCGAGCCGTTGGCCGCAGCCTGGTCGGCCTTGAACTGCCGCGGAGGATCGTGGCGGAATGCTCGAATCGCTGCTGCTCAACAGCGCCTTCGCCCGGCAGGTACTTCTTCTGTGCGCCCAGCTCCCGCCACGCGGCATCGACGTCGCCGGGCTTGATGCCGGTCGTTTGACGATCCTTGCGCCACGCCTCGCATCTTGTCGAGCTTCGACGGTGTCGGCGACAGGAGCGTGAGCTTCATCCCGCCGGCGAGGGACACCACCGGCAGCGCGTCCGTTCTGGCGGCACGACGATCGCCCTCTGAATGCGGCGGTTCCATGCGCCCGGCGGGAGGCGATGTTGCAAGAGCGCATCTGGAAGAACTCAGCCCCTGCGCGGCCGCCGAGCGTATCCTCTTCCTCCATATGACGCCAACCGTTGAAACCAGACGTCCTTCACTTGGAATGACCACTGCGTTGCCGGTTCCGCAAAGAGGCGCACCACTCCCTCGATGTGGTCCGGTATCCATGGGAGAGGACCACTCAACTCGAAGCAAGCGCTCATCGACGGAAGCGCGGCGATGCGAGTCGCCAATGCTCATAGGCCCCGATCGGCCCGCCATCAATGAGCATGCGGTAGGTCCTGCCTGTTCCTCCGCTCCACTCGACGAATAGACAATCCCCATGCAGCGCCTCGCCCGATCTCGATTCGCAGGGAATCTGAACTTCATCGCATGCTCCTTCGCTTCGGTGAGGATAGCCGCCAACATTAGCAACCCTCCGGTAGCGCGGTCGCCCCCCCAGTGGCCCCCGTCCCCGTGACATAACCTCCCAGACTCGGACGCGGAACGCCACAGGAGCCGATGCCACAGTCTTCTTCGAGCATCCCGGTGGCGGGGCCGTCTTCTCGACGGGCTCCATCGCCTTCGTGGGGAGCCTGGCCCACAAGGGCTACGACAACAATATCGCCCGCCTCACACGGAACGTGCTGCGCCGCTTCCTGGATCCCGCGCCCTTCACGATGCCGCAGGAGATCGCGCTACTTCGCTGGAATTCCTCCGATACTTTGTCCCGCTAAATATTCACACACGCGATTGAGGCTGGACCCGAAACGGTGTCGCGTCAAGGGGACATCGGGCCCCCCGCATGCGCCGGAAGATATGGGCGAGGAGCTGGGCCCGGCTCTGGACCTCGAAGTGGCGATAGAGGGCCGTCACGTACTGATGCGTGGTGGCGTGGCTCAGGCCGAGGCGGGCAGCGACCTGCTTCTCGCTGTCTCCCTCCAGCAGACATCCGAGCGTCTGGCGAAGTCGTGGCGAGAGCCGGTCCGGGCTCGGTTCGGTCGCGCTCACCAACGCGCCGCGGACGAGACGTCCGAGCTCGCCGTGAAAGAAGTCGAGCAGCCGCTGCTCGCGCGGCGAGAAGTCCCGCTCCCCGCGCGACCGCTGGAGCGCGATCACGCTGACGGCCCCGTCGCGCGAGACCTGGCAGACGGACACGAGTCGATGGTCGGCATCATTCTGGCGGAGATACTCGTTGAAGGCGAGGGAGCGGTAGTACTCGACGTCGGAAATGAGCTGCCGCCGAGTGCGGGTGACGAGTGGACCGGGGACCTGCTGCAGGGCGCTGAGCATGGGATCGCCGGCCGGCCCGAGATCGCGCATGAAGGCCATCAGCACCCTGCGACCGCGGGCATCGAGGCCGGAGTCGAACGTTGAGATGGCCTCCACCGGCCGGTGAGGCCTCAGCCACCGCCCCTCGCCTCCCGTCGCGGCGGGGACTCCGATGAGCCGGCACACCCCGTCGAACATCCGTCGATGCCAGAGCGCCGGATCGTGACCGAGATCGCGGCAATCCCCGATCAGCCGGTAGGCGTCGCGCACTTCGTGCGGCCGAAGGAGCTCCGAGTTGGCCATCATCGGATTCCTCTGTTCAGGGAATTGCGGGGATCGCGCCCCCTACGACCCTAGTGTGGTCTCCCCGTCGGGTCAAGAGCGGGTAGGCAAGGAGAAAGGATGATTCCGGCCCCGGCGGCGTCGCCGCCCTCGATCCTCACCGTCGAGTGCGGCTTGTATGCAGCGCGGCGGCTCCAGCACGCCCTGACCCCGGCCGCCGCCCGGGAGGTCCCGCGCGCCCGGGGCAGGGGCGCCCCGGCCACCCCTGACCCGAGGCTGGCGAAGGGCGAACGGCTCGCCATAGTATCGGGGGCATGCGGGAGGATAACCAACATTAGCAACCCTCCGGTAGCGGTCGCCCCCTCGTGGCCCCCGTCCCCGTGACATAACGTGCCAGACTCGGACGCGGAACTCCAGGAGCCGATGCCACAGAGCACATCAGCGGCCTTCTCGCGGGTCGAGCGAGCCGGCCCGGGTGAGCGACATGCTAGGCCAGACAGACCGCCGCCGTCAATCGGCTGGCGGACCGGCTGTAGGGAGCACATGATCTGTCCGCTCCCGAGAGCAAGTGAAATGTCCGCTTTTTCGGGCGGTCTCGCGTAGAAGAGATAGCCACCCCCTCCGCGAAGTCCGCTCCTGAGGGTCCAAGACGATCGGCGCCGGTAACCTTGAATTATGAGTTGACGAGCACAGGAGGGTAACCCTCACTTATGAGTTCCTACGGCTCGCAGCGGTCACCGCAGGTGCGATGCGCACGAGATCGTGCCCGACGACGGCTGAGGGGCGACGCTCCCCGCGGTCGAACGGGCTCACGATTCTCACCGGCACACTACCCTCCGATATTCTTCTCGAGCGGCCAACCCGCTTCAGCCTCTAGGTCAATCTCAAGACCGCGAAGGTGCTCGGGCTGCCGATTCCGCCGGCGCTCGTGGGCCGGGGCCGACACCCTCGACAGCACGACGGTTACCATGGACACTTAGTTCCGTGCTCAAGCAATCACGGAGTTCCTCCTAAACCGGTCCCCCATTTGCAGGGCGGTCATGCCTCGCGACCTACCTGGCCCGGCCGGCACCTGCGCCGGGGCGTACAAATACTCCGCGGTGCCGCCGATATCGTCGCGCGATGGTTGTCTGGACAGGAGGCCGCCGTGCTCGTGGCGGCGCTGGTGGTACTCCTCGCGGTGTTCGGCTTCGTCAAGATCGCGGAAGAGCTGGGCGAAGGTGAGCTCGGCCAAGCTGATGAGTGGCTCCTCCTTCTCTTCCGGGCGCCTGGACAGCCTCATGTTCCCATCGGTCCGCCATGGGTCGTGGAAGTGGCCCAGGACATCACCGTCCTCGGCGGCCGCACCATGCTCATCGCCGTCACGCTGTTCATCACGGGATATCTCGCCCTCGAGCGCAAATACGGGGCGATGTGGCTGGTGGTCTTTGCCGTCGGCGGCGGGGGCTGCTGAGCACGGCGATGAAGCACGCATTCGGGAGGGGTCGGCCCGACCTCGTCCCCCATCTCGTCGCCGTGACCTCTCCGAGCTTCCCCAGCGGTCACTCCATGCTAGGCGCCATCATGTATCTCACCCTGGGAGCCCTCTCGCACGCTTTGCCACGAGGCGCCGGACGAAAGCGTACCTGCTCACCGTGGCGCTCTTCGTCACTTTCGTGGTGGGCAGCAGCCGCGTCTATCTGGGCGTCCACTACCCGAGCGATGTGGTCGCCGGCTGGTGCGCCGGCCTGGTGTGGGCGCTGGTTTGCTGGCTCGTGGCGCGGTATCTGCAGTATCGCGGCACCGTCGACAGAACGGGCCGAGTGTGAGGAGCAGGACACTACAGGCTGAGGAGTCGCGTCCCCGCGTGGACTACGACAGCACCCGATCCCCGATCTCTACGTTCAGGCCCGGCGCCTGCCCGCCGGGGCGATGGATCTCTGGCGACAGGTCGTTCAGGACATGCTGCCCCCGCCCCATCGATCCGCCGCGTGCTCGATCTCGGGGTGGGACCGGGCGGTTCACCGAGATGCTCGGAGACAGCTACCATGCCACGGTGGTCGGCATCGATCCGTCGCTCCGGATGCTCGCTCAACGCGCTCCTCCGGCGGACGGTACGCGCACACTTCATCGCCGCGCACGCGGAAGGGCTGCCGCTGGGAGCCGGAAGCGTGGATCTGGTGTTTCCTCGGGGACTACTTCTTCGCCGATCTGTGCAGCGGCTGGATCCGCCGATTCGATCCGGCATCCGGGGTGGTCACGGACTTCGCCTCCGGCTTCTCCGCTCCCCGTCGACCTGCACGTCGGCGCGGACGGCGGGCTCTACGTTCTTTCTCGAGGGGCGGGAGCCGTCCACGTGATCCGCTTCGGGGGCATCTAGGAAGGAGGGCGGCGCGAGCATCGCCGTCCGAGCGGCCGAGCGCCGTGCCCAACCTCCCTGCCGCCGCCACCTGAGCCGCGCCGTGGAAATTCGCGTTGACACGAAAAACGCTTTGCTATAATCCCGCCGAACGTTGTCCAACCGTAACGACTCCCGTCGCGCATTTCGAGGCGGGAACCGTCCGGAGGAGCTTCTGATGGCATGGCTGGGCACTCGGCCGTGGCGAGGTGACGAGAGGAACATTCTGTCCGGGTTGAATGACGAAGATATCGACGAGGACGAGAAGGACACCGACGAAGACGACGATGACGACGAGGATCTCGACGACGACCTCGATGACCTCGACGACGACGATGATGATGACGAAGACGACGATGACGACGAAGACGATGACGACGAGGATGACCTCGACGAGGACGAGCTCGAGGCCGAGGGTGATGTCGAGGACGACGAAGAGGAGGATGAGGATCTCGACGACAAAGACGACGAGTGAGAGAAGCGCCTGACCCGCAGTCCTCTCCAAGGAGGGTTCGATGGCATTGTTGAGCGAATCAGGCTTCCTGTTCCTGCTGCGGTGGATCCACTTTCTCTCGGGCATCACCTGGATCGGCCTGCTCTATTACTTCAACTTCGTCCAGACGCCGTTCTTCGCCGAGACGGAAGCCCCGGTACGCAGCGGTGCCCAGCAGAAGCTTCTCCCCGCGCCATGTGGTGGTTCCGGTGGGGCGCCATGATCACGTTCCTGTCGGGCTGGCTGTATCTGCTGCACTGGTGGATCGGCAAGCGGGGCCTCGCCGATCCTCAGACGTGGGTCATCCTGCTCGGCGGCATCATCGGCGAGCGTCATGTGGGCCAACGTCTGGTTCGTGATCTAGCCGAAGCAGAAGATCGTCATCCAGAACGCGCTCGATACCGGCGGCGGGCAAGCCTGCCAACCCCGCCGTCGCCGCCGCCGGTGCCCGCGCGGGCCTCGCCTCCCGCACCAACACCGTGTTCTCCATGCCCGATGCTCTTCATGATGGGCGCGGCCAGCCATCTGCCCTTGCCCATGCCCGGCTCCGGGGCGGCCTTCTGGCTCGTGCGCTGCTCATCATCGTCGCTCGTCGAGTGGAACTGCCCTCACCGATGGCGCCCGGCAAGCCCACCACCAAGATCCTCGCCACCGTCAAGGGCACGCTGTGGTTCGGCTTCATCCTCACCGTGATCTTCTATCTGCTCTTCGAGGTGATGAAGCGGAGCGGGTAGGCGAAAGCTGCCCAGGACAGGACAACAGGCCGGAGGGGCGCCGATCGCCTCGCTCCGGCCTTTGTCGTGTCAGCCGCGAAGATCGACGAGGAGCTGGGCCTTCGTCTCCTCCGAGAGGTCGACGCGCCCGCGCTCGGCCGGGTGGTCGACCACGAGGGAGACGGGGAGGCGGCGAACGCGCGCACCGCTTCCGGCGGGAAGGCGAAGCGCACGAAGTGTACGGCCGCGAGCTTTCCCTTTCCTCGTCGGAGTGACCGGCTTCGAACTCGCCGGGGACGGCGAACTCCTTGCCCACCTGCATCCACACCGTCGGCCCGATGTCGATGCCCATGAAGCGGTCGAGGAGGGGCTGGATCTGCTCCTTCTCCGTGATCTCGATGAAGAGGGTGGCGCTGAGCTCGCGGGGGCCGGGGAGGAGAGCGTTATAGACGTCGAGCTCGTCCTGGATCTTGGCGTCGTCGGTGATGCGCTCGACGCGGCACATCTCCTGGATCTGGAAGAGGACGGTATCGCGATTCTCGAAGACGAAGGAGAGGTGCTCGCCCACCGTCACCCGTCGCCGGCGCTTGAGCTCGATCACCCGCTCGCGCATGGCCGCGCGCACCTTCTCGTACTCGAAGAAGTTCAGGACGTCCGATCGCTCGATCTTGTCGTGGGTCATGGCGACGGCTCCTCTTCGAGCCCGTAGGCCTCGGCGAGGACGCGAATGGGATGCCGGGCCTCCAGGCCCGTGCCCTGCTTGATCTGAAGCGCGGCGAGCGGGCAGTCCGTGGCCACGCGAGTCGCCCCCGCCTCCCGCACATCCTTGAACAGCGGCTCGGCCAGCTTCATGGACAGCTCGAAGTACTCCTTTTCATGCCCCAGGTGCCGTCCACGGCCGAGCAGCGCTCGATGGTCTCGACGGTGGCCCCGGTGAGCCGCAGCAGGTCGGCAGACTTGGTGCCCATGTTCTGCGCCTTCAGGTGACACGGGAGCTGATAGGCGATCTTGGCCGGCGCCTGAGGGAAGCGAGTGTCGAGCCGGCCCGCCGCGTGGAGCCCCGCCAGGTATTCGAACAGGTCGCGGGTATGACTGGCCACGAGGTTGGCGTCCTCCGAGCCATCGAGCCACGGATACTCCTGCTTGAGCATGTAGGAGCAGGTCGGCCCCGGCACCACGATGTCCCGCCCCTGTCTCACCTCCTCGGCGAGCGACTTCACGTTCTCGCTGATGAGGGCCTTGGCCTCCTTCACCGCGCCCCCGTCGAGGTACGGCATGCCGCAGCAGCGCTGGGCGGGCAGGGGAGACGTTTACCCGGTTTCGCTCGAGCACGGCCACCGTCGCCTTGCCCGCCGCGGGATCGTTGAAGTCGACGCTGCAGGTCGCGAAGAGAGCGACCCGGGCCTGCGGCGGAAAGGCCGAGGGCTTCCGTCCGTCGAACCAGGCGGAGAAGGTCTCCCGGTGGAAGCGCGGAAGCTGGCGATCCTTGTGTATGCCCACCACCGCCTGCATGAGCGCGCGTGTGGGGGAAGCGAGGACGCCCAGTTGGAGAAGGGCGCGGTCATGCTGCCCAGCTTTCCCACCAGCTCCGTATTGCCGAGGAAGCGGTCCTGGAGGGTCACGCTCCTGGCCCGCGCTTCCGCGGAGCGCGAGCGCAGCATCAGTCGCGGGAAGTCCACCTGCCAGCGGTGCGGCGGAGTGTAGGGACAGTGGTTGTAGCAGAGCTTGCACTGGTAGCAGAGATCCACCACCTCTTTCACGTCCCTGGCGGGAAGCTTCTCCACATCGCCGTCCACCGCGTCGACATCGAGCCGGTCGAACAGCACCTTGAAGGACGGACAGAGGGGGAGGCACCGACGGCAGCCGCTGCAGATGTCGTAGACGCGGCGAAGCTCGCGGTCGACGGCATCCAGCTTCCAGAAATCGGGCTGCCTGATATCGAGGGTCATCCGGATCTCATGGCTCGGGGGCACGGCGCGATCGCGCCGTGCTCCCCAGACGAGAAAGACGACTAGATAGCCTCGGCCGGATCCTTGCCCGCGATCTGCTTCAGCCCCTTGGCGAAGCGGCCCGCGTGCGACTTCTCGGCCTTGGCCAGCGTCTCGAACCACTCCGCCACCTCGGCGAAGCCCTCGTCGCGCGCGGTCTTGGCCATGCCGGGGTACATCTGCGTGTACTCGTACGTCTCGCCCGCCACCGCCGACTTCAGGTTGGCCTCCGTCTTCCCGAAGGGCTCGCCGGTGGCGGGATCGCCGACCTCCTTGAGGAAGTCCATGTGCCCGAAGGCATGGCCGGTCTCGGCGTCGGCCGTGTCCTTGAAGAGGCCGGCCATGTCCGGGAATCCCTCGATGTCCGCCACGCGGGCGAAGTAGAGGTAGCGGCGATTGGCCTGGGACTCGCCGGCGAAGGCTTCCTTCAGGTTGTCGTGGCTCTTGCTGCCTTTGATGCTCTTGCCCGCCATCGTGGTCTCCTCCTTGGGTCGTACGGGAACTCAGGGCGCCTGGCGCGACCGGCGTGGCCGGGCCTTGGCGGACTGGCACTGCGGACAGCGGCCGAAGAACTCGATGCGCTGATGGGTGATGGCGAGTCCCGTGCGGGCGGAGATTCGCCCGCGAAGGGCCTCGGCGTGCGGCTCGGCCAGCGGGCCGTCGACGTCCAGGATGCGTCCGCAGCGCACGCAGGTGAAGTGGTGGTGCGCGTCCAGGTTGGCGTCGAAGCGCGGCGTGGGGTCCCTGGATCTCCGCCACCAGCCCCTCGGCGACGAGGAGGCGGAGGTTGCGGTAGCACCGTGCCCAGGCTCACCCGGGGCAACCGGCGGCGCACCACGCGGTGGACCCACTCCGCCGTCGGGTGTGATTCGGTGCCCCGGAGCACCTCGAGGACGACCCGGCGCGGGTCCGGTGAGGCGGAGACCGCGGACCCGCAGGGCCGCTTCGGAGTTCTTAGGAATGGTTCTCATTTACAAAAGGAGCGCTACACGCGCGCCCCCGATCGTGTCAAGGGCCTCCAGCCTGTCCCGGGTCTCGAGCCGGCGCGGGCTCCTCCCGGGCTCCGTCGGAGATGCGAAGCACCGGCATGACGAGAGCACCGGTTGCTCCGCCCTTGCCGCCTCGGGTAAACTTTCCATCTCAGGAGGACCTGTCGAATGCCTCAGCCCCTGTGGCTCCGGATCGAGGGAGCCCGGCAGAACAATCTGAAGAACGTGTCGCTCGACATCCCGCACGACCGGGTCACGGTGGTGACGGGCGTCTCGGGATCCGGCAAGTCCTCCCTTGCCTTCGACACCATCTTTGCCGAGGGCAGTGGCGCTACATCGAGTCCCTCTCCGCCTACGCCCGCATGTTCCTCGAGCGGCTGGATCGCCCCGACGTGGACCGCATCGAGCACATCCGGCCCGCCATCGCCCTCGAGCAGAAGAACCCGGTGCGCACCGCGCGCTCCACCGTGGGCACGGCCACCGAGCTTCACGACTACCTCCGCCTGCTCTTCGCCAAGGTCGGCCGGGTCCACTGCCCCACCTGTGGCAGCGAGGCGCGCAGCGACTCGGCCGAGCGCGTGGCGGATGAGCTGATCCGCGATCGTCCCTCCGCCCGCGCCCTCGTCTGCTTCCCCCTCCCCGCCGCTCCCCGTCCCGACGTGAGGGCCTTCCTGGCCACTCTCGTCCAGCGGGGCTTCGCTCGCATCAAGGTGGGCGACCTCGTCCTGGATCTGGCCGAGGCCCAGGTCCCCGGCGTTGCCCTGCCTCCCCTCGACGGCCAGCCTCTCCAGGTCGTCCTCGACCGCGTCACCCTCTCTCCGGACGGGCGCCGACGCATCACGGAGTCGATCGAGACGGCGCTCGTGGAAGGAGAGGGCCGAGCCATGGTAGACGTGATGGGCCACGCGACCGTGCACGTGAGCCGCGAGTTCCGCTGCCCGCGCTGCGACGTCGCGCTCGCGCGCCCGCAGCCCGTGCTCTTCTCCTTCAACCATCCGCTCGGGGCCTGTCCCGAGTGCAAGGGCTTCGGCAATATTCTCCGCTACGACGAGACGCTGGTCGTCCCCGACCAGTCCCGCAGCCTGGGCGAGGGCGCGGTCGAGCCGTGGTCCCATCCATTCGGGACGCTGGTACCAGAAGCAGCTCATCAAGGCGGCCGAAGAAGCGCGGCGTGGACGTGACCCGGCCCTACGCCGAGCTCGACCCGAAAGACCGGGAGTGGATCTACGAGGGCGGCGACGGTCTCACGGGCATCCAGGGCTTCTTCGAGGAGGTCGAGTCCTACCGCTACAAGCTCCACGTCCGCGTCTTCCTCTCGCGCTACCGCAGCCAGTGGCCGTGCCCTCGCTGCAGCGGGGCGCGGCTCAAGCCGGAGGCGCTCAGCGTCACGGTGGGAGGCGCCACCATCGCCGACTGGAACGGCAAGACGGTGGAGGACCTCAACACCTTTCTCGGCGAGCTATCGTTCTCGCCGTGGAAGAAGCGGTGGGACGCGAAGCGCTCAAGCTCCTGCGCGCCAAGCTCTCCTTCCTCCAGCGGGTCGGGCTCGGCTACCTCACCCTCGGTCGGCAGACGCGGACGCTGTCCGGCGGGGAAGCCCAGCGCATCAATCTCGCCAATCAGCTGGGGGCGCAGCTGGTGGGCACCCTCTACGTGCTCGACGAGCCGTCGATCGGACTGCACGCGCGGGACACCGAGCGCCTCGCCGAGCTCTGCCGCGAGCTGGCGCAGCGTGGGCAATACCGTGATCATCGTGGAGCACGATCGCTCCTTCATCGAGTCCGCCGACTATCTGATCGAGATGGGACCCGGGCTCGGGCGAGCGCGGAGGCACGGTGGTCTTCGCGGGCACCCAGGCAGGACTTCGCCAGGGACACCGCTCCCTCACCGCCGCCTATATGAACGGCCGCGAGGATATTCCCCTGCCGCTGTCGCGCCGGGAAGGACGCCGCGCCCTCGTCATTCGAGGGGCGCGCGAGCACAATCTCAAGAACCTGAACGTGCGCATCCCGCTGCATACCCTGACCTGCGTCACCGGAGTGTCGGGGTCGGGGAAGTCCACCCTGGTCCACGACACCCTGTATCGCGCGCTGGCCCGGCACTTCAAGGTCGAGCTCGCCCGCCCCGGCGTGCACGACGAGATCCGCGGCATGGAGTTCCTCAAGGGCATCCACCTGATCGACCAGGAGCCCATCGGCCGCACCCCCGCTCGAACCCCGTCACCTACGTCAAGGCCTTCGACGAGATCCGCAAGCTCTTCGCCGGATTGCCGCGGGCCAAGGCGCTCGGACTGAACGCGGGAGCCTTCTCCTTCAATGTGCCGGGCGGACGCTGCGAAGCCTGCCAGGGCGACGGGCTGCAGAAGCTCGAGATGTATTTCTTCGAGGACGTGTACGTCACGTGCCAGGAATGCGAAGGGCGCCGCTACCGTCCGGACGTGCTCCAGGTGACCTACAAGAACCGCAACATCAGCAAGGTGCTGAAGCAGACGGTGGACGAAGCCGTCGAGTTCTTCTCCGCCCAGCCCGTGCTGGCCCGGCGGCTCAAGGTGCTCCAGGACGTTGGTCTCGGCTACCTCCGCCTGGGCCAGCCCGCCACCACCTTGTCGGGCGGCGAGGCGCAGCGTCTCAAGATCGCCGCGGAGCTGTCCACCCGTCCCGCCTCGGACATGCTCTATATCCTGGACGAGCCCACCACCGGGCTACACCTCGACGACGTGAAGCGCCTCCTCGGAGTGCTGAACCGGCTCGTCGACGCGGGCAATACCGTGCTCGTGGTCGAGCATCATCTTGACGTGGTGAAGACCGCGGACTGGGTCATCGACCTCGGGCCCGAAGGCGGCGCGGCGGGCGGCGAGGTGGTGGCCGAGGGCACCCCGGAGCAGGTTGCGCAGACCGATGGCTCCTACACGGGCAAGTTTCTCCGCGATCTCCTGCCCCGGCCCAACGGAAAGGTTGGCGCCGGTCGCCCCTGAGTGAGGTCCCCTCCGTTCTACGGCTGGGTGGTCGTGGGCGCGGCGTTCTTCGTCCTCTTCATGGCCTACGGTTCCCAGTTTTCCTTCGGGGTGTTCTTCTCCGCTCTCCTCGAGGAATTCGGCTGGAGCCGGGCCGCGCTGTCCGGCGCCTTCTCTCTCTACGCCTTTGCGTATAGCGGCTTCGCTTTCGTGTCGGGCGGCCTCACCGATCGCTGGGGGCCGCGCGCGGTCATCGCGATCGGCGGCGTCTTTCTCGGCGCGGGCTGGATCGCCATGAGCTTCACCACCGCGCTCTGGCATCCCTACGTGTTCTACGGCGCCGTGGCCGCCCTCGGCATGTCCACCGCTTACGTCCCCTGCGGGGCCACGGTGACGCGGTGGTTCAGCGGGCGCCGTGGTCTCGGCCGCGGGCCTCGCCTCGGCGGGGGAAGCCTCGGCGCCTTCGTCCTCCCTCCCCTCGCCCAGTTCCTCGTATCGACGGTGGGCTGGCGCTGGGCCTACGTCATATTCGGCGCGGCCATTCTGGCGATCCTCAACGCGCTCGCCCCCTGATGAAGCGCGATCCGGAAAGCGTCGGCCTGGTGCCGGATGGTGATCCGGGTCCGCCACCGCAGAGCGTGGAGCATTCGCACGGCGAGGACCACACCATCGTCCAGGCGCTCGGAAGCCAGGCCTTCTGGATTCTCTTCGCGCTCTTCGCCGCCACCTGGCTCACCGTCTTCACTCCGCTCGTCCATCTCGTGCCCCTCGCCCGCGGGCTCGGCGTCGATCCCATGCTCGCGGCCACCCTGGTCAGTGCCCTCGGCATGGCGGCGGTGGCGGGGCGCCTTCTCCTCGGCACGCTCTCGGACCGCGTGGGACGTCGTCCCGCCCTCGGCGTAGGTCTCGGACTGCAGGTCGTGGCCTTCCTCGGCTTCGCGGTGGCGGGATCGCTGCCCGGTCTCTACGCCGCGGCCATCGCCTTCGGCTTCTCGTACGGGGCGATTTCCGCTCTCATGCCGGCCATCGTCGCCGATTTCTTCGGCCGGAAGCATGCCGGCGGGCTGGTCGGCCTTCTCTTCGCCACCGCGGGCTCCTGGCAGCCTTCGGCCCGCTGGGGGCCGGCTTCATCTATGATCGCACCGGCAGTTACGGGCCGGCCTGGATGGGCAGCGCGGCCCTCAACGTGGTGGCGCTGGGACTGCTTCGCTGGGCACGGCCGCCGCGGCGTCTCGAACCTTCTTCTCTCTAGGAGGCAAGATGGCAGGGCTCAAGGACAAGTACTGCATCGTCGGCGTAGGCGAGACGGAGTACAGCAAGCGGTCGAACCGAAGCACGCGGGCCATGGCGGTGGAGGCGATCAAGAAGGCCATGGCCGACGCGGGCCTCAAGGCCTCGGACGTGGACGGCATGATGTCGTATCAGGGCGGTGACTCCACACCGGCCAACTGGGTCTCCGCCGATCTCGGGCTGCGGCTCAACTTCTACATGGACGTGTTCGGTGGCGGCTCGTCGACGGAGGCCTTGATCGGCCTCGCCATGGGCGCCATCGAGGCGGGCATGTGCAAGACGGTGGCGCTCTTCCGCTCCATGAACGGGTACTCCGACTTCCGGATCGGCGGCACGGGCGCGCGGGCCGCCCAGCCCGTGCGGGGCCTCGACCTCGCCCAGGTCCCCTTCGGCATGCGCAGCGCCGGCCAGAACTTCGCTCCCACCTTCATGCGCCACATGTACGAGTACGGGACCACGTCCGAGCAGGTGGCGGCACGTGCGGGTGGCCCACAGCAAGCACGCCTCCCAGAATCCGAAGGCGCTCCTCAAGGAGCGCGTCACCGTCCAGGACGTGGTGGGCTCGCGCTGGATCTGCAAGCCGCTCCATCTCCTCGACTGCTGCGTGGAAACCGACAACGCCACCTGCATCATTGTCACCTCGGCGGAGCGAGCGCGCGATCTCAAGCAGAAGCCCGCCTATGTCATGGGGGTGGCCGGCCGCGTCAACAAGCCGCGCACGGACTTCCACTGGGCGGCGGGGCCGATCTCACGGGTGGCCGGCTACTACGCCAAGGACATCGTCTTCGGGCAGGCGGGGATCAAGCCGGATGACGTCGACATCACCGGCTCCTACGACGCCTTCACCTTCACCACCATGCTCCAGCTCGAGGAGTACGGCTTCTGCAAGAAGGGGGAGGGCGGCCAGTACGTCTCGAGCGGCATCATCGAGCTCGGGGGCAGGCGGCCGAACAACACCTCGGGCAGTCATCTGTGCGAGGGCTACACCCACGGCATGAGCATGGTCATCGAGAACGTGCGCCAGCTCCGCGGCCTCGTGGACGACTACTGCCCCGGCTGGGCCGAGGGCAAGCACAGCTACGACTACGCGCCGGGCAAGTGCCGGCAGGTGAAGGACGCGAAGATCACCATGAACCTCGGCTGGGCCATGCCGCCGACGGGCTCCGCGCTCATCATGCACAACTAGCTTCCCTTCCCTCTCCCCACGCGGGAGAGAGGGCCAGGGTGAGGGGAGAATCCAGAAAATGGCCAGCGTCGAATATCGAGGCATGAACCTGGTGATACCGGAGAACGACTCCGAGTGGCGCGAGCACTTCAAGCTGGCGCGCGGTCACAAGCTCATGCTGCGCGCCTGCAAGGCGTGCGGCCTCATGCGCTACCCGCCCAGCCACGGCTGTCCGTGGTGCGCGGCCCTCGAATGGGAGTGGAAGGAAGTCAGCGGCAAGGGACACATCTATTCTTACGAGGTGGTGCACCACGCGATTCAGCCGGGCTTCAAGGACTGGACGCCCTACGCCATTGTGCTCGTGGAGCTCGACGAGCAGCGCGGCACCCCGACTCCGGACGAGGCGCTCCGCATCATCGGCAATCTCGTCACGGCCGACTTCGCTCCCGAGCCGGAGAGCAAGGTGGCCATCGGCAAACGCGTGCGGGTGGTCTTCCAGGACCTCGCCGGCGACTTCGCGCTACCTCAGTTCGCCCTCACCGACGAGCCTCCCGTCGGCCGGGTCTGGAGCCTCCCCGCTTAGCTACCTGATCCCTCTCCCCGTCTGGGGGAGAGGGTAGGAGTGAGGGGCAGTCCTACCCGCGCGTGAGCCGCGCGACGATCTCGTCGTACGCCTTGTCAGCCAGGACCCGCACCTCATCACGGGTCAGCGGCTGTATCGGATGCGCCACCATGATGGTCTTGTAGTCGTCGGCCCCCAGCGCGGATGCCTGGGCCCGGGCCGCCTTGGCGAACTCCGTGGAGATGACGGTGGCCGCGGGAAGTCCATGATCCTCGAAAAACACGCCGTCGTGCACACTGCACGTTGTGCAGGACCCTCAGTCGGCCAGCGCCTCGATGACCGCGTCGCTCGTCTTGAGAATCTCCGCCCGCAGATCCTCGGGAGCCGGCCTCGCGAAGGTCGGCTTCTTCTTCCGGATGACGGCCTTGGGCTTGGCGCGCTCGCGAATGAGCTCCTCCACGCGGTCGAGAAGGTGATCGCCCTTGGCCTTGGAGATGTCGAGAAGCGTGATCACCTTGCCGTCGAGGGTGCTGAGGCGCGTCGCCGTCTTGCGGGGCACTGCCACGGAGTCAGTCGGATCCATGAACTCTTCGCTGGTCATTGGCCCTCCTCGCGCGAGTGTACCTTCTTGATGACGAGCCGAGACATCTTGGGAAACGTCCAGCCGGGGATCACGGCCGAGAAGCGTCCGGCCGTGCCGCCCGCCACCACGAACTTCAGGTTGGCGGGCTCGCGGAACTTGGGGACCAGGGTCGAGTCCGTCTCCGGGCTGGGAAACTTGGCGAGCACGTGGGCGGGCAGCCCCTCGCCCCCGTCCGCCCCGGGGATGAGATCGCTCACCGGCTTGCGCAGCCGGTGCCACAAGAAATCCCGCATGTCCGTCTTGCTCCAGCCGTCGCCCGCGATGGTCCGCGCGTGCTCGGGCGAGAGGACGACGAGGGTGTCGCCGTGGTGCGTCGACTTGCTGTTGGATATGACCTCGAGCGACTTCGAGATGGTGATGAGGAGATCCTTGGCCGTGCGGCTCTGGTGATCGTACACGCCGTGGGGCGCCTCTCCCGCGAAGGCCGCCACCGTGCTGTCGCCGGGGGCGAAGCCGTGCTCGACAGCCAGGGAGTCCCAGGGGTTCTCCTCCTCGTGCTCGCCCATGCAGTACGTGTAGCGCCCGGGATGGGCCATGGTGGACATGCTCATGGTCTTGGCCGAGGCGCCGCCCACGTTGGCCACGATGAGCCGCAGGGCGCGGCCGATCGTCGCGTTGGCGCGGCGGCCGGGCCCGAACACGCCGGCCGCGCAGTTGATGTCGAGGGCGATGCGGGCGGGTCCGTTGACGATGAAGAGCGGCGAGTGGAAGTTGGTGGTGGCGGACACCCCGTGGAGGTCGAAGGCATCCTCGCACATGGCCTCCACGCCCGCGATCACCACCGGCATGTACTCGGGCCGGCAGCCCGCCATCACCGCGTTGATGGCGATCTTCTCGACAGAGGCCCGGCCGAAGTTGGGCGGGACGAACGCGATCATCTCGCCCCCCTCCCGCCCCGACCCCGCGACCATGGCCTCTACCCGCTCGCGGGTGGGAGGAACCACCGGCAGCCCGTCGGTGACGCCACGCTCGAAGAGAGCCTCGAAGGGATCCGTAGGCTCCGAGGTCACGCCCGCCTCAGGGCTTGCAGACGCGGAACTTGCCGTAGTCACCCTGGGCCACCGAGTTCGTATCGTCGGAATCGGTGAGCACGGCGATGCCGGAAGCCTTGGGGGTATCCGACTCCTCGAAGAACTTCTGGTAGTCCTCGAAGACGTTGACGCGCTCTTCCGTCCACTGCCCTTTCCTCCACGCCGCTCCGGACCACCAGCACCTTGGTCAACCCCGCACTCGAGGAGAGGCGCGTGCCCACGGGCACCACCGCGCTCCAGATGTACTTGAGCGACTTGACCGACCAGGCGTTCTTGGGGAAGACGGCGTAGACGGACACCGCGCTGTCGTTGGTCTTCGACTGCCGCTCGTCGGAGCCCTTGGGAAACTCCACGGGGCGCCACGACCACGCGAGGATCGGATACGCCTTCGGATCCCACTCGTACTGCTTGGCGGCCTGGATACCGAGACCCTTGGCCACCGCGTGGAGAAACCGCAGGCCGTCCATCTCCTGGATCGCATACACCTCCCGGCCCGAGTCCTTACGCGGCTTCCAGTCCGGGGAAACTCGCCGACCTTGCCCTTGGCGAAGTTGTCGATGGTGACGCAGTCCTCGGCGCTCGCTACGGCGGGAAGGGCGAGCAGAGCGACGAGAAGGAGGAGAACCGTGCGCATGCGCCTTCCTCTAGCGCCCGCGACGCCACCAGGAGTGGACGAGCTGGTCGACCACCTGCACGAGCTGGCCCACGGTGCGGCATTCCTTGACGATGTCGCAGGCGGGGGAATAGAGCGGCATCACGCTGTCGCCGATGCCCCACCCCCACTGCCCTTCGGGATTGAGCCAGATGATGCCCTTGACCCGCTCGCGGATCTGGCGGATGGCCCACGCCTGGGGATCGTTGTAGTTGTTTCGCGCGTCGCCGAGGACGAGCACGGTGGTCTTCCGGTCCAGCGACTCGATGTCCGTGCGGACGAAGCGGCTGAAGGCATAGCCGAAGTCCGAGCGACAGTGATAGTCCACCGACGAGCCCTTGAGCGCCCAGTCGATGGCGTGGTCGACGGGCTGGGAGTTGAAAGCCTGCGGTCACCTCGGCGATCTCCGAGACGAAGACGTAGGAGCGCACCCGCGAGAAGCACTCCTGCAGGCTCCACACGAGCTGGAGCATGAAGCGCGAGGCGTTGCGTACGGAGTCCGAGACGTCACACAGGGTGACCAGCTTGGGCTTTTCCCGGTGGCGCCGGCGGAAGCGGAGCTCCATGGGCACGCCGCCGTACTGGAGGCTCTTGCGGATGGTCCGCCGTGAATCCAGCCGCCCCTTCTCCTCCTGCCGCTGGCGCATGGCGAGGGCGTCCTTGATCTTGCGGGCGAGCCGCGCCACCACCGCCTTCATCTGGGCGACCTCGTCGGGGGAGAGGGCGAAGAGCGGCTTGTCGGTGAGGACCTCCCGGCTGAGCTTCTCCCCTGCCGGTAGGCGCGGCGCTCGAGCTCGCGCTCGACGTGCTGGCGGATCATCCGCCGGAAGGCCTCGAGGCGCAGATCGAGGTAGTTGCGGATGCGCGCGAGCATGCCCGGATCCATGCCCTGTGCCTCCAGCATCTGCATGATGCGGGAGAGGTCGCGCTCGATGGCCTCCCAGTCGAACTTGTCGTAGATGCGGCGCGAGAAGTAGCCGACCTGGAGGAAGTACATCAGGCGCTCCAGCCCCGCGCCCTGGCCCTGGCCCCGGATGGCCATCTCCATGTCCGAGCCTTCGCCCTGCAGCATCAGCTCCGTCAGCTCGTCCAGGTCCATGTTCTCCTGCGCCATGAGCTGGTCGAGCATTTGCTGGATGCGCGGATCCTCGGGCCCCAGCGCCTTCTTGAGCCCCGCCCCCAGCGCCTCGAGATCGAGGAAGTACGAGGTCGAAGAGGCGGTCGAAGGTGGGAAGGTCACGCGACTCCTTGACGAGGGTAGTCGCGAGGGCCGACTTGAACGTCTCGCGATGCTCGAGGCCGATCTCCGAGGAGGCGGCGAGCGCGTCCATCGCCTCGCTGGGCGAGATGCGGAGCTCGGCCCGCCTCAGATCGCCGATGAATTCGAGGATTCTCTGGTCCATTAAATTACTTAAACGTGATTCTTCATGGTTTGGCGGTTCGGCCTCTTCGGGCCTGTGGCCCTCATCGGGGCGTCCTCTCGATGGTCAGGCCTCTTCGCGCCTGTGGCCCTCATCGGGGCGTCCTCTCGATGGTTAGGCCTCTTCGGGCCTGTGGCCCTCATCGGGGCGACCTCGATCGATTCGCGACCTCAGTTCCGTGACTCATCGGGAGAAGGTGACCCAGGAAGATTTGAACACGTCTTCGCCGCCCTCGCGAGTGATGGGGCAGAGGCGGCCGTCCTCGAGACGCAGGAGGCCATGAAAGGAGCCGGGGGCAATGAAGTGGGTCATCTTGAGCTTCCAGCCGAGCTCGCCGGCCGGGGCCTCCTCGTCACGCTCCGCGATGCGCGTGACGTCCGGCGCGTCCCCACCAGATGCAGCACGCGCACCGGCCCTTCCGAGCAGCGCAGGCCGAGCACCACCTTGTAGGCAGGATCCTGCCGCGAGGTCTCCACCGTCATCTCGCCGGGCTGGAGCAGATGGGGAACGGCGTCGGGCATGGCCGCGCGGAAGAACTCGCGGGGCGCGGGATGCGTGTAGTAGAAGTGCCAGCGGCCCGCCGCGTATATCCAGAGCTTCGTGTACTCCCCGAGGGCGGCGGAAATGCAGCGGCCCCCTTCGATGAATATCGGGCCGCCCGGTCCGAGCTCGGGCAGCCGCAGGCGCGGACAGGGGAACCACAGCTCTCGGAACTCGCTCAGGTTCATGGGCTCTAGTTGATATCGGCCAGCACCTTGTCAAGGGCACCCTTGACACGCTCGAGGTCCTTCTCGTGCTTGACGAGCATGGTCAGCGTCGACTCGACCAGATCCCGATCGAGCGTGTCGGCATTGAGAATGACGAGGGAGCGGGCCCAGTCGAGGCTCTCCGACACCGACGGCGCCTTGCGCAGGTCGAGGCCGCGAATGCGCTGGACGGTGGTCACCACGGTCTGGGCCAGCCGGTCGGAGATCTCCGGCACCTTCATGCGGATGATGGCCAGCTCCTCGTCGGGCGGGGGAAGTCGATGAAGAGGTGGAGGCACCGGCGCTTGAGCCCGTCGACTGAGCTCGCGCGCATTGTTCGAGGTGAGGACCACGAGGGGAATATTGGTGGCCTTGATGGTGCCCAGCTCGGGCACGCGAAACCTGGAAGTCCGAGAGCACCTCGAGCAGGAAGCGCCTCGAACTCCGGCTCCGCCTTGTCGATCTCGTCCACGAGAAGCACCACGGGGTCAGGGGACTCGATGGCCTGGAGGAGCGGGCGCGGGGCGAGGAAGCGATGCGAGAAGAAGGCGTCGTCCTGTCCCGAGATTCTCGCCACCGCGTCGGGAAGCGACGGCGCGTCGGCGATCAGCTCGCCGATGCGCTCACGCAGCAGCTGGGTGTAGAGAAGCTGCTTGGCATATTTCCACTCGTACAGAGCCTTGCCCTCGTCCAGCCCCTCGTAGCACTGGAGCCGAATCAGCCGCCGGCTCGTGATGTCGGCGAGGGTCTTGGCCAGCTCGGTCTTGCCCACGCCCGCCGGACCCTCGATGAGCACCGGCCGCCCCATCCGCTCCGCGAGGAACACCACGGTGGAGATGCGGCGATTGGCGATGTAGCGGGCATTCTTGAAGTGCTGCTGGACATCCTCCGGAGACTGGAACATTTGGGCTCCTGTAGAGTGAATTGGCCCGCAGTGTAGCACACTTGCGCACCATCCAGACCTCGGGCCGATCATTTGCCGGCCTCCACACCGGAGCGCATACTCGTGTGCATGAGCGATGCGACGGACTCTGCGCCGGCTCGAGATTCCGCCCGCTCGTATCATCGCTGGCAGTTCTGGATCGGAGTGTCCGAGTATCTGATCTCCGCCACCTATCTCGGAGCGCTTCTCGTCACCGGCCTCTCGACTCACCTCCGCGACGTGCTCGCCGGATGGACGTCACACTGGTGGCTCGCCGTGCTCGTCGCCGTCCTCGTGATCGGACTGGGCCAGCAGCTTCTCATCCTGCCCTCTCTCTCGTTGGAGGCTTCTGGCTGCCTCGTGGCTACGGGCTTCATCACCAGAGCTTCGCCCGGTGGGCCGTGGATCGCCTCAAGGCCGCGCTGATCGGAATCATCCTCGGGGGATCGGCGGTTCTCGTCGTCTACGCGCTGCTCCGCTCGACGCCGTGGTGGTGGATGTGGGCGGCCGCCGCGCTCTTCGCCGGTCAGGTCCTCATCGCCTTCGTGACGCCCATCTGGCTCGTGCCCATCTTCTATCGGTTGATCCCGCTGCCCGAGGGAGATGAACTCCGATCGCGCCTGCTCGGGCTGGCCGAGCGGGCGGGCGTGCCCGCGATCGGCGTATATATCGCCGACCAGTCGCGTCGGAGCCGGACGGCCAACGCGGCGGTGGTCGGTCTCGGCCGGACCCGACGGATCATTCTCTTCGACACCCTGGTGAGAGAGTTTCAGCCCGACGAGGTAGAGGCGGTGCTCGCTCACGAGCTCGGTCATCACGCGGCGGGCGACGTGTGGCGGGCTCTCATGGTCCAGGGCGTGCTCACGGTGGCCGCGATGTGGGTCGCCGATCGCGTCCTCGCGGCGGGAGCAAGCGCCCTCGGGCTTTTGGGCCGGCCGATGTCGCCGGTCTGCCACTTCTGGGACTCGTGACAATGGCCGTCAGCCTCCTCTCCTGCCCCTCGTCAACGGTTGGTCGCGGCGAGATCGAAACCCGCGCCGATGATTTCGCGCTCAAACTGACACGAAATCCGACACCTTTCATCGGCGCGATGGAGCGGCTGGCGGATTTGAACCTCGCCGAGCGTAAACCCCACGTCTTGAAGGAGCTCGTGCTCTATTCCCCATCCATCGGTGGATCGTCGTATCGCGCGGGCGAGAGCACGCGCATGATCGTGGAGCTGACAGTGTCAGGCGGCGGGTCTGACAGTTCCCCGAAAAACTCAGTGAATCGCCCCCTAGCCCTGTGGCACTGGACTTGCTACCCTTGACCCAATCATGAGACACGATCCGCCGTCGTCCCTGATTCGGCACCTGCAGGTCCTGCGCGCGGTGAATGAAGCCGTGAGCCGTTCGCTGGACCTCAACGAGGTGCTGCAGCGTTCGCTCGCCGCCCTGACCCATGTCACGGGCCACGAGATCTCGAGCCTTCATCTCATCTCCGCCGACGGCAATAGCCTCCTCCTGCGGGGAGACCGAGGCCTCAGTGACGAGCTGCGCCGGGTCAATGTCGAGCTGCCCATGGGTGAGGGCCTGATCGGTCGGGTAGCGTTGACGGGACAGGCCCGTCGGGTCGACGACGTCGGGATCACCGATGACCTGCTGCCCGCGGCGCGGATGGCCGTCACCGCCGACGGCATCCGCGGATTCGTGTGCGTGCCCATCCGGGCCCGTCACCGCATTCCCGGCACCCTGTCCCTCGGCCGGCAAACCGAGGACTGCTTCACCGACGAGGAGGTCGCGCTGCTCGAGTGCGTGGCGGATCAGATCGGCCTCGCCCTCGACAATGCCCGCCTCTACGGCGAGATCAACCGCCAGCTCGACGACCTCCGCCGCGCCCAGATCGAAGTGGTCAAGGCGGAGCGGCTGTCCGCCGTCAACGGCCTGGCCGCCGGGGTGGCGCATGAGATCAACAATCCCCTGACCATCATCATGGCGCAGCTCCACTTGATGGCTCAGGCTCCCATGAGCACCCAGGTGGAAGAGGCGCTGGGCGTCATCGACGCCGCGGCCAAGCGCGCCGCCTCCATCGTGCGGGATCTCATCCTCTTCGCCGAGCACCGCCCGCCGCGACGGGCGCGCTGCCAGGTGACGGAGCAGATCAGGGAAGTGGTGGCGTTCGAGGAAGGCGCGCCTCGAATCGGAAGGGGTCTCCGTCCGGACCGATCTCGAGCCGGTGCCCGACATCTGGGCGGACCACAATCACCTGCAGGAAGTCTTGCTTCACGTGATCCAGAACGCGCAGCACGCTATGGTCGAGGCGCATGGCGGCGGCGTGCTCACGGTCAAGACCACCATGGTGGAGTCGGGGTGCGCATCGAGGTGGCCGACGACGGTCCCGGTATCCCGCCCGAGCATCTGCCGAGGATCTTCAACCCGTTCTTCACCACCAAGCAGCCGGGGACGGCCGCGGGCTCGGCCTCTCCGTCGCCCACAGCATCGTCACGGAGCACGGCGGCCGCATGTGGGCGGAGAATCGCCCGGACGGCGGGGCGCTCTTCACCATCGATCTCCCCATCGGCGAGCCGGAACCGGCCCGGGAAGTGCTGCGCAGCGAATCCCGCCAGCGTGTAGCGGGCGGCTGAAAAGGGCCCATCTGCTTCGTTGGCGCCCTCGCCGCAGGCTCCGTACCAGGGTACGCTCGCCTGCGGCCTTCGAGCGCCGCCTCGCATCTGGACCCTTTGAGCCACCCTATCCTCCATGTTCTCGACAAGCAGGGACTCCGGCGGTAGGAGTGACGGGTCGTCGCTGAAGGACGAATCCCCTCACCTCTGGAGGCCCGTATGAGCACAGTCAAGGACGCCATCTCGCAGGCGGTGGACCGCCTCGCCGACGAGCTCGAAGCCCTCTCCGTCAAGATCCACGACCATCCCGAGCTGGCCTACCAGGAGGTCAAGGCCTGCGCCTGGCTCTCGGAGTTCCTCGCCAAGCAAGGCTTCAAGGTCGAGCAGGGCGCGGGCGGGGTGGAGACGGCGTTCCGCGCCACCATCGAGACGGGAGAAGGACCGACCATCGCCATTCTCTGCGAATACGACGCGCTCCCCGGCATCGGACACGCGTGCGGGCACAACGTCATCGCGACCTCGGGGCGGGGGCCGGGGCGGCCCTGGCCGCGGTGCGGGCCCAGCTCCCCAAGGGCCGCATTCACGTGATCGGCACGCCCGCCGAAGAGGGAGGCGGAGGCAAGGTCAAGCTCATCAAGGCGGGCCTCTTCAAGGACGTGGACGCGGCCATGATGATCCACGGCTTCGACCGCACTCTCCTGCACCAGGACCTGCTCGGCATCGCGCGGGCCACCTTCGAGTTCACCGGCAAGGCTTCGCACGCGTCCGCCGATCCGTGGGAGGGCGTCAACGCCCTCGACGCGTGCGTGCAGACCTACAACGCGGTGGCCATGCTGCGCCAGCAGGTGCGCCCCGACTGCCGCATCCACGGCATCATCACGAGCGGAGGCGCGGCGGCCAACATCATTCCCGAATACGCCTCGGCGACCTTTACATGCGCGCCCCTGCATCGACCAGATGTGGGAGCTCTACCGCCGCGTGGTCGCCTGCGCGGAGGGGCGGCCCAGGCCGCGGGCTGCGGCCTCAAGGTGACCCAGCACGATAGCGTCTACGAGCCGATGAAGTCGAGCCGCGTCCTCCTGGATCTCTTCGCGGCCAACATGGCCACGGTGGGCCTCGCCGAAGGCGCGCCCATTCCCGATCGCAAGGGCTCGTCGGACGTGGGCAACGTGAGCCAGGTATTGCCGACCATTCAGCCCATGATCGGCATCGCTCCCGAGGGCATGGCCATCCACACCCGCGAGTTCGCCGACGCCGCCGTCAAGCCCCTCGCCCGGCAGGGCATGGTGGCCGCCGCCAAGTCCATGGCCCTCACCACCTTCGACCTCCTCGCCGATCCCGCGCGTGTCAAGGCAGCCAAGGAGGAGTTCGCGCGCACGTGATCTTCCACGACTACTACTCGGAGATCCCGCGCGACGAGATCGACCGCTTCATCGCGACCCAGGAGATGGGACGCCTCGTGACGGTGGGTGAGGACGGCACGCCCCACGTCGGCCTCTACAATTTCGTCTACGCTCCCCCGCCATCGAGCTGCACCTGGTGAGAGCCGACGAGCAGGTCGCCGATCTCAAGGCGCGGGCGCCCTGCGCCTTCGAGGTAGACGAGGTGCTCGCGGTCATCCCCTCCCACTGGGTCCATCCGGAGTACGCGGGCTCGGCCACCGCCTATCACCGCACCGTGATCTTCGAGTGCGCAGCCACGGTGGCCGAGGATCCGGCCGTGGTCATGGCCCAGCAGCAGCGCCTGCTCGCCAAGCATCAGCCCGAGGGCCAGTATCGGCCGCTCAAGGCGGACGACCCGCTGTACCGGGGCGCCCTGAACCAGCTGGCCGCGATCACCCTCCGCATCACCGCCTGCCGTGCCAAGTTCAAGCTCGGCCAGAACCGACCGGTGGCGGCGAGGAAGCGTGTCATCGAGGAGCTGCGGAGGCGGGACCGGCCCAACGACGCCCGCGCCGCCGACGCGCTCCAGTGGACGATCGATCACCCTTCACCCCAGGAGCCTCCGATGGCAGGTGACACGCTCGATCAGGCCAAGACCAAGGTCACGGACGCGGTGGACCGTCTCGCCGACGACCTCGAGAAGATCTCGCATCAGATCCACGCCACGCCCGAGCTCTGCTTTCACGAAGAGCAGGCGGCGGGCTGGCTGAGCGCCTTCCTGGAGCGGCAGGGCGCGCGGGTGGAGCGCGGCGTGGGCGGCCTGCCCACGGCGTTTCGCGCGACCATAGAGGGCAGCGGCCCGGGGCCGACCATCGCCATCATGGCCGAATACGACGCGCTGCCCAATATCGGCCACGCGTGCGGACACAATGTCATCGCCACCGCCGGGACGGAGGCGGGCGCCGCCATCGCGGCCGCTCTCGGCAAGATTCCCTTCGCGGGTCGCATCCAGGTCATCGGCACGCCGGCGGAAGAAGGCGGCGCGGGCAAGGTGAGGCTCATGGAGGCGGGCGTCTTCGAGGACGTGGCCGCGGCCATGATGATCCACGGCCGCTGCGGGACCCAGGTGTGGCGCCCGACCCTCGGCATCATCAAGGTGAAGTGCGAGTTCTTCGGCAAGGCGTCGCATGCCTCCTCGTGGCCGTGGAGCGGCGTGAACGCCCTGAACGCCATGATCCAGCTCTTCGTCTCCCTCGACCAGATGCGGCAGCAGATCAAGCCCGACGCCCGCATCCACGGCATCATCACCAAGGGCGGCGACCAAGCCAATATCATTCCCGAGCACACCGCGTCCGAGTTCTATCTGCGGGCCCCCTCGAAGGACTATTGCAAGGAGCTGCTGCGGCGCTTCGAGGGATGCGCGCAGGGCGCGGCTACCGCCACCGGGTGCCGGGTCACCGTGACCTCCGATCCAACCATTCACGATCCGCTCAAGGCCAACTTCACCATGGCCGAGCTCTTCGGCAAGAATCTCGAGCGCATCGACTTTCCCGTCGATCCCGATGACGGCGAGGCGGGCTACGGCTCGACGGACTGCGGCAACGTCAGCCAGGCCCTCCCCACCATTCACCCCTACATCCGCATCTCGCCCGACGGCATACCGGGGCACTCCCGCGAGTTCGCGGAGTGGGCGAAATCGCCGCTGGCCCGCGCGGGCATGGTGGCAGGGGCCAAGGCGCTGGCCCTCACCGCTCTCGACCTGGTGGCGCAGCCGGAGCAGCTCCGGCGGGCGAAAGAGGAATTCGCGAAGACGCGGGGCTAGTCGCCCCGCCGATCAGGCGCCGCGAACGTTCCGGAGGACCTTCTTGGCCTGGTTGAGATGGTCGAGAACGTGGAGCCGGAACACGATGGCGTAGGCCTTCCAGTCGAGCTCCTCGATCCAGTGCAGCGGCTCCTCGCTCCCATCCGGCCGCTTCACGTTGATGACCATGACTACCTCCGCCCGCGCATCGGTGGGGTGATCGGGCGCGGCCGCCAGCACCTCCACCGTCTCGGCCTGCACGCGCTTGAGCGCGTCGAGCAGGTCCGGCCAGGACCGCGACATCGGATCAGGCGACTGCAGCGAAGCGGGAATGGGTCCGTCGGCCGGCCTCCGGCCTGCCAAGAGCTCCCGGAGCTCGACCACGCTCGGCCGGTGGGTCTCGACGAGATGGTCCACGACCTCCTGGATGGTCCACTCGCCCGGGACACCCCGGGTGCCCGCCTCACTGCCGCTCACCCCGTCGAGAAATTCCTCGATGGCCGTGAACGCCGCGGCCACGCGCTCCCGAAGCTGCGGTGCGGTTCGACGGCTTCCCTGCTGATCCAGGTATTCCTTCGCCTTCACCTGCTCCGGGCGCAAGGTCATGGCCGACACTATACCTCTCCGTCGTGACACCGCGGGTGACGCCGGCTCGTCTTATCTGACAGATCTCAGCGCGAGATGCGGGCTCGGGGTGAGGGCGGCCTGATTCCGCATCAGATCTTTCAGCTAGTTACACCCACGCACCAATCTCCTGCCGATGGTACGCGAGGTGCATCAGAAGACCGGTCGGCTTCCTACGCCCTTTCGCCGTCGTGTCCGGAGCCCGCAGTCCGAGGAGAATTCATGAGAGCCCGATTGTCCCGGCAGGTCTTCGGAGCCGTGCTGCTCGCCTTGCTCCGGCCAGCGAGCGAGGCCGCCGCCTCCAGCGCGGGCGTGGTCACCGGCGTCTCGGGTCAGGTCACGGTGTCGCGCACCGAAGCCAGCCCTCTGCCTCTCAGATTCAAGGACGAGGTCTTCCTCAAGGATCGCATCAGCACGGCCGAGCGCTCCCTGGCCCGGCTCCTTCTCGACCAGAAAGCGCTGATCACCGTGCGCGAGCTATCCGATCTCGTGATCACGGAGCAGTCCGGCCGCTCCACCGTGGACCTCGGCGCGGGCAAGATCGCCATCGGCGTGGCAAGACAGCGGATGCGGCCGGGCGAGATCGTCGAGATCCGCACCCAGAATGCCGTGGCGGCCATTCGGGGCACCGTGGTGGTCGCGGAGAACATCCCGGTTCCTCCCGGCGCGCCGCTGCAGAGCCGCATTCACGTCCTCTCCGGCTTCGTGGACATCACGCCGCGGAACAATCCGGGCGCCTCGCCCGTGCGGATGGTGGCGCCTGCCAGCCTGTCCGTGGCCGGGCAAAGCGTCGGTGTTCCCGTGCCCCTCAGCGAAGCCGCGCGCCACGAGCTACTGAGAGACCTGCACCAGACCTTGCCGCAGCACGCCAGCGTCATGGCCGCGCTGGCCTCGGGCGAGTTCACGCGGGCGGCCACCCTCGCGCGCATCATCACGGGAGGCGGTGACAAGTCCGCGGGCACGCGCGAGGCGGCGGCCGGCGCCTCGAACGACCCTGGCCAGGCGCCCATCACGCCGACGGTGCCGAACGGCTCCGGCAACCCCAGCGCTCCTCCGCCGCTCTTCGCCTATACGAACCAGACCGCCAATATTCCCGGTGATCTCTATCAGGTCGCCCCGCCCGTGGTGACCAGCCTCTCCGCGGATCTCCTTCGGGCCACGAACAGCGCGCTCAGTTTCGGGAGCGACGTGCTCGAGGTGAAGGGCACGCTCACCAGCGGCACTCCGCGTGCCTTCATCGGCCTCGACGGCAGCGTCGTGGTCACGCAGACCTTGACGCGCCTCCCGCAGGGTGCGCTCACCCTGACCGGCGCGCTCCTCGACGCGGTGAGCAGCGCGATCACGGTGAGCGGCCCTGCCCTGGTGGATGTCGGCCCGGGAGCCTCGCTGACCGGTTCCGGCTCGGCTCCGCTGCTCAGCCTCACCGATGGCCTCCTCCTGCTGGGCCCGGGAGCCAACGGCTTCAACGTCGCGCCGACAGCCACGGCCTCGCTCGGCGGCCCGCTGCTCAGGGCCGAGGGCAGCGTGGTGACCGGAGTCGGCGAGCTGGTGAGCGTGAAGGCGGGCGCGCTTTCCGTGGGGCCAGGCGGCCCGGCCCTCGACTTTCATGATGCCACGGTGGTCGGGTCGAATCTGGGCGAGGTCCGCTCGAATGGCCAGCTCACCCTGGGCGGCGGCTTCGTGCGGGCGGTCGGCGGCTCGATCAGGTCCCTGGACCATTTCCTCAAGGTGAGCGGAGCCGGCCTTTCGAGCTCTGGACCCGCCTCGCTCCTCGACTTCACGAACACCGTTCTCACCGTCGGCCTCTTGCCCGGGGGTGCCCTCTTCGAGACGTTGAGCCTGGGTGTCGTCTCCGACACCTCGGGCCGTCCCCTCGCCCACCTCGACGGGGAGCCTCTTCTCTCGCCGGGCACCAAGGGTTTCGTGGCGGCGAGCCAGGGCGCCCTCGAGGTGCACGGCGGCCTGCTGGAGGCTGTGAACACCTCGATCAGGTCATCGGACGATTTCGTCTTCGGCTCGGGAGGGGCCGCATCGTCCAGACGGGATCGACGGCGCCCCTCGTCTCCATCGCGGGCGGGACGCATCAGATCGCGACCGCGGGATCGATCTTTCACGTCGCGGGCACCGCCGCCGCGCTCGATCCTCTGAGCGGCCTGGTCGTGGGCATGGAGAAGCCGATCCAGCCGGGCGGCACACTCCTCGAGGTGACGGGCGCCACCGTAACCTCGGCCCGGGTGGTCACCGTCGACGTCGCCCTCCTGCAGGCGAGCGCACCTCTTCTCGCTCTGCGCGCCGATGGGCTCGGACCCGGCGCCTCGCTCACCACGAGTGGCCGTGCCCTGGACCTCACGTCGAAAGCGAAGCTCGACAGCACGGCCACGCTCTTCTCGCTCGACAAGAGCCAGCTCACCATCAACGGCGCCACCCTCGCCGCGGTGGCGAGGGGGAGTTATCTCCGGACAATGGGGGACCTCATCAGCCTCGCCAACGGGAGCACGCTCGCCATCAACAACGGCGTGCTCCTCTTCGCGAGCGGCGGCTCCATGGTGGACATACGCGGCGCGCTCATCGCCTTCAGCGGGACACCCGGCAATACCGTGACCGTCTCCAACTCTCTCGCCTTCGTGAACATCGGCGGGATTCCCGTCGCGCTTACCGGAGGGGCCCTGCCCGGAAACGTGCTCATCACGGGCGCGGCCATCAGGAACGCAGGGCTGGGCACCATCACGCCCAACAAGGCCCTCATCCGGGTGGACGGGGCGGCCACCCGGGTCACCATCGGCGGGAACTAGCCTCCGCTTCGCCTCTTCTCGGCCGCGCGCTCGGCGGCCAGCCGCCCTTCCTCGGCGTCCGAGAGATCGGCGAAGCTCATGGCGGCGGCGATGGCCTGATGACCCGCCTGGCCCGCGATGAGCCGATGCATCGCCTGGCAGATTCGCCGGTAGGCCGGATGCCCCTGGGGCGACGTCCTCAGCTCGATCATGTGCATGGCCTCGCGCGCGTTGAGCTCCATGTAGTAGCGCATGCGATAGGCCATGGTCACCGCGTACTGTGCCACCTCGGAGAGCCCGGCGGAGAGGAGCGCCTCGTAGAGCCCGGCCGTATCTTCCATGACCCGCCGCCAGTCCGGGAGCGCCCCCACCGACTCGATCTCCTCCGAGAACACCCACCCGTGCCGCGTGCTCAGCGGCTGCCACTCGAGGGTGAGGAGGCGGTGGCGCTGGAGATCGCGGAAGGCGCCGTAGTCGCCGAGCACATCGAAGCGATAGGCGGTTCGCTCGAAAGCCCGCCCGGGCTTGTGCCGGCGATTGGTTCGCTTGCCCACGTAGGCCTCGAGCACCTGCTGCCGCTCCTCCGGGCCCAGCTTTCGCGCGATGGCGACGAGCTGATCGTCGGGCAGGCGTGACGAGGCGTAGAGAGCGGCCGCCACCACCTTGATCTCGCCCTCCGGATCGAAATCGGTCAGCGTCACTTCGGGGCGCGGCTCCGGCTCGTGGCCGGCGAGAAGGCGCTCCGCGACCTGGGCAGTGGCCCGCCGCGCCTCGTCGAGGTAGTCGCTCCACACGCCGCCGCGATCGGGCCGGTCCACGCGCTGGAGAAAGGCCGGAATGACCTTGCGGAGCTCGACGAGCATGCGGTCGCCATAGTCGCGGACCTCGGCGAGGGGATGCCGCCGCATCCGGAGCAGAAGCGCCTCGTAGCCCTGGCCGGTACCGAAGATGCCGACGCTCGAGCGCGTGGCCGCCGGGAGGAGGCCGCGCAGGCTGTCGAGAGCCTTGGCGCGAATGGTCGAGGTCCAGGCAGGGTCGCCCGTCCCCGACGGCTCGCGGCAACCGCGCCGTCCAGTGCGCACGCAGGGGCTCGATCCAACGGACGTACGTCTCGAAGGCGCGATCGAGCGTCTCGACATAGCGCGCGCGGAGCGGATGTCCGTCGAGCTCCGCCGGCACGTGATAGCGCCAGCGGCCGCCCGGGCGATCCGTGTACGGGATGTAGCGGGTGGACTGCTCGAGATAGGCCATGAGGCGGCCCCACTCGAGAATCTTGGTCAGGATATTGGACGCGCCCTCGCAGGCGAGGTGCACGCCGCCGAGCTGGGCCACCGAGTCGTCGCCGTATTCCGAGAACACGCGCTCGTAGAGCCGCTCCGCCCGCGCCGTGCCCACGCTCGGCGCGGCGCCCGCCGACGCCTGCTCCAGGAATTCGTCGAGGAAAAGCCGGCGGAGCGACTTGGGGAGCGCGAGTAGCGGGCGAAGAGGGCGCCCTTGACGACTTCGGGCAGGTTGACGAGGGCAAAGACCGGCCCGTCGAGATTGGTGAAGTGCGGCGCGAGGGCGGCCCGCTCCTCGGGAGTGTACGTCTCCACCGCGGTATCGTAGCACGCGTTTCGCGCGGGACGTGCTGGAGACGACGCGTCGTTTGACCGCGCGGAACAGCGCGTGTGATAATCGATCCATGCGTCCGGCGCTCTTGGCGACTCCGCTCCTCGTAGCGACGCTCTCGGCCGGATGCTTCTCCACGACCCTTGGACGGCAATTCCCTCGCCCGATGCTCGCGCCATCGCCGTGGGCAAGACGAACAAGGGCGACTTGCAGCGCCTCTACGGCGAGCCCTATCAGGTCGGCATCGACAGCGGCGACCCGACCTGGCGCTGGTTCTTCGGTCAGCGCGGCTGGGGCGCGGAGGAGACCAAGGATCTCTCGGTGCGCTTCAACGCGGACGGCACCGTCAAGTCCTATGCCTTCACCTCCAACTTTCCCAACGACATGAAGCGACTCAAGTAAAGGGAGACCGGCCATGCCCAACATCACCGTGCAGTGGTACGCAGGGCGCACCCCGCAGCAGAAGCGCGAGATCACCGCCGCCATCACCGAGGCCATGGTCAAGATCGGCAAGACCACGCCGGAGCAGGTGCACATCGTCTTCCAGGACGTCGAGAAGTCGGACTGGGGCGTCAACGGGAAGCTGGCCTCCGACTAGTGGCGAAGCTCCAAGTCGGCTTCATCCCCATCGAGGGCGGCCACTACTACGAGGACGCTCTCGAAGAGGTGGTGCGCGCCGAAGAGCTCGGCTTCGCCTCCGTGTGGATGGAGGAGCATCACTCCGTCGTCAACCACTACTGGCCGTCGCCGCTGCCCGTGCTCGCGGGCTTCGCCACGCGCACCTCGAAGATGATCCTCGGCACGGACATCCTCGTGGCGCCCTTCTACCATCCCGTGCGCCTCGCCGAGGACGCGCGCCCTCCTCGACATCATGTCGAACGGCCGCTTCGTCCTCGGGGCGGCCATCGGCTACAAGCCCGACGAGTTCGCCCTCTACGGGGCCGAGCTCGAGAAGCGAGGGGCGCGCTTCGAGGAGCAGCTGGCCATCATCAAGGGGCTGTGGACGGACGGCGCCGTCTCCTTCAAGGGCGCTACTACCAGGTCGAGGGGCGGCTGGAGCCGCGGCCCGTGACCAAGCCGCATCCGCCCATCTGGATCGGGGGCTGGGGCGACATCACCCTCCGGCGCGCGGCCACTCTCGCCGATAACTGGGTGCCCGGCCCTACCGCCGACCTCTCGCGGCTCCTCGCGGGCAAGAAGCGGTTCCTCGAGAATCGGGCGGCGGCCGGACGTGCGACCCCGCCCGCGGAGTGGCCGGTCACCCGCGACGTCATCATCGCCGACACCGATCGGGAGGCGCGAGAGCTCGCCGAGCGGCACATCATGGTGTCGTACCGCAAGGAGTACGCGGGGGCTGGAAGCATCCCTTCATCGACGCCTCCATCGCCACGGACCTCGACGGTCTCATGCAGAGCCGCTTCCTCATCGGCGGGCCCGATCAGGTTCGCAAGGCCCTCGAGCCCTTCGTGAGGGACTACGGCTTGACCCATCTCATCTGCCGGCTCTTCTTTCCCGGCATGCCGCATCGCCACATCATGCGAGAGCTGGAACTGATCGCCAAAGAGGTCATGCCCGCATTCCAGTAAGGCTCGCGCTCAAGTCCGCTTCTTTTCACATCCGGAACCTCGAGACGAGGCTGCCCTTCCGGTACGGCATCGTCACGCTCACGCGCTTTCCCTCCTCCACGTGGTGGTGGACGTCGAAGCCACCGACGGACGACGCGTGCGCGGCTACGCCGGTGACAACCTCGCCCCCAAGTGGTTCGACAAGGGATCCGTCCAAGAGCTTCCGCGACAACGTCAAGGACGAGCTGGCGGCCATCCGCATCGCCCATCAGGCCTATCTCTGCAAGGGCATCTTCGTCGTTCCTCAACCGCTCGCTGGTGGAGCGGTGGAACGGCAAGCGCAAGCTCGGCGCTCACCTCTTCATGACCGCGGAGGATCTCACCACCCTGTCCGTCATTCCCCTTCTCCAAGATTTCGCCACCGTGCGCGCCCTCGGCATCACCCACGTCGAGCGCAACGGACATCACTATGTCAAAGGCCTCGCCCACTGCTCCGCCGCGCGAGCGGAACCAGGCCACCCGTCTCCATCGCGACCCTCATCGCGGAGACGACAGCGGGGCCCGCCTGCGCATCGAGAGCGGCTTCGTGCGCGTGGGCTCGCTCGGCCTGCCCGGCTACGGGGCCCCTCCGAGCCGGATCTGTCGTCCATGACGCCGCTCGAGCGGTGGACTTTCGATTCCCTGGAGTCGAAGTCCTGATCGCGTACCGACTGAACCGCTCGTTCGCCTGGAACGCGGCCCACCCGCCCAAGCTGCCGGCCCGCCCGCGCAAGATGCCGCCCCGCGCCGGCGCGGCTCTTCGACCGCGTGGTGGAATGCCCGGTGGGCATCGCGGCCGGTCCCTTGCCCAACTCGAAGTGGATCGAGGTGTATGCGCGGCTCGGCTACGGCCTGCTGACCTACAAGACAGTGCGGACCGTCGAGCGCGCGGCCTTCCCCGCCCCCAACCTGGTCTTCTGCGGTCTCGGCGATCCGGCGGTGGTCGAGCCGACGCCGCGGCGCCTCGATCCGGCGGCCGTGACCTGGGCCGCGTCGTTCGGTCTGCCCTCGGCCAAGCCGGAGGTGTGGCGCGCGGACGTGGCCAAGGCGCGCGCGCGGCTCCCCAAGAGCCAGCTCCTCGTGGTGAGCGTGATCGGCACCCCCGCGCCCGGCGGCGACGGCGAGCAGCTCGCGCGCGACTACGCGCAGGCCGCGCGCTGGGCGGCGGAGGCGGGCGCCGACGTGGTCGAAGCGCATCTCTCCTGTCCCACCATCTCCGCGGAGCGACCGCAGATGGTGTTCGAGGACCAGGCGCTCGCCGCCCACGTGGTCGAGATGGTGCGCCGGGCCGTGGGCGCCCGGCCGGTGGTCGCCAAGCTCGGAGCGATGCGGAGCCCCCGCGCCCTCCACGACCTCGCCACCGCGCTCGCGCGATGGGTGGACGGCTTCGCTCTCGTCAACGACCTGCAGCGCCGCCTCGTGAAGCCCGACGGCACCCTCGCCCTCCCCGGAGAGGGACGTGAGCTGGCGGGCATCGCGGGCGCCGTGGTATGGGACCATTCCCGCGTGCAGGTGCGCGAGCTGATCGCGTGGCGCAAAGCCGGCGCGTGGGACCGGGCGATCCTCGCGGTGGGGGCATTACCACCGTGGAGCGAGCGCGCGAGGAGATCGAGGCGGGAGCCCAGGCGTCGCTGGTGGCCACGGCCGCCCTCGTGGATCCGCTCCTCGCCGCGCGCTTCCGGAGCGCGGTCGCCCGCTGAGACGGACCGGCTCACGGAGGAAAGGGACGGGAGCGGCTCAGCCGGACGGTCGCGTGCCCCGGCCCCCGGCACGCGCGGGCCGAATCCCAGGTCGCCCAGCTCGATGGCTCTCCGCTCCTGCTCGCGCTCCGTGACCATGCGAATCTCCTCGGAGCGGCCCGCCCGCTTCACGTTGAGCTGACGGGCGCACTCGACCATGCTCTGACGAAGCGCATTGACGAGCGCCTCCCACTCCGCGGCCGAGCCGAAGGCCTCACGAAACGGCCTGACCTTGTCGCCGCCCGCTCCCGACCTCCGCACCTTGTCCCGGACGTCTCTCATGGCCACCCATGACGCCTCGAGGTCGAGCGTCTCCTGGAACCATCGGTCCCAATCGGCCATGGCGGGGCAGGGCTCATCCTTCCGGCGATGGGCCTGGGCCTTGAGCTCCGCCGCCCGCTTCGTGGCCTCGTCGACCTTCCGGTCGACCGTCCATCCCTGACGATCCTCGAGATCGGCCGGAGTGTCCGCGGGGGCGCCGGGGTCTGGGCGAAGGCCGGCCCGGTGAGAGCGAAGACGAGCAGGATGCGGAGACTACGCGCAGGCCAGGATCGAGGGACCATGAACCAATCTAGGGAGCAGAAGAGGCTTCTGTCAATGTGCTAGGCTTTCCGCATGCGTTGGCTCATCGTCCTGCCCTTCGATCGTCCCGAGCACATGGGCGTGGATTTCCGCAACGAGCTCCTGAGCATGGGCCACGAGGTCCGCACCTTCGCCTACCGGCGCAACAATCCGCTCTACAAGAACCGGGGAACCAAGGCCGCCTATCAGCTCTTCATCCTGCGCCGGCTCGAGCGGCTGTGCCATGCCTGGCGCCCCTCTATCGTGCTCGTCATCAAGGGCGGACCCATCACGCCCGGGCTGGTCCGGCGCGTGAAGCGCAGACATGACATCCTCTTCGTCAATTTCTTCCCCGACAATCCGCTCCTCATGATGCCCTTCGACGGCATCGAGGCCTACGACGTCTTCTTCACCAAGGAGCGCTACGCCCTGCAATCGCTGGAGAGCGTCGGTCTCCGCAATCTCCACTACCTGCCCATGTACTGTGTCCCCTCCATGCATCACCCCATCACCCTCACCGCCGAGGAGCGGCTGCTCTACGCCCGACCCATCAGCTTCGTGGGCAGCCGCTATCCGTATCGGGAGCGCCTCGTGAAGGAGCTCCTCATCTTCCCCGTCAAGCTGTGGGGCGCGGGCTGGCAGCGCGCGGAGTCCCCCGAGATCCGAGGGCGGGTGGCGGGGGCAGCGTGTGGGGACGGGCCAAGCTCGCCGTCTATTGCGGCTCGACGCTCTCGCTCAATCACCATCATCCCCTGAACGACATCGTGGGAGTGAACACGCGGGCCTTCGAGCTGGCGGCGAGCGGCGCCTGCCAGGTCGCCGATCTCAAGGAGGAGCTGCCCGCGCTGTTCAAGCCGGGAGAAGAGGTGGTGGCCTACCGCGATCTGGACGAGCTCAAGCGGTATCTCACGTACTACCTCGACCATCCCGACGAGGCCCAGGCCATCGGGCAGAACGCGCTCAAGCGCGCCCTCCGGGAGCACACGATCCGCCACCGCATCGACGAGATGCTGGACGTCGTGGAGCAGCGCTTCGGCCGTCGATCCTGATGGACTCGCTCGCCACCAGTCTCCGCTGCATCGACTGCGAAGCCACGCTCCCCTCGGCTACACGCTCCAGTGCCCCGGTGCTCCGGGCTGCTGGAGCTGCTCTACGACGCGGACAGGCTCCAGAAGGAAGGCCCCTCGATCTTCACGGGCGGAGGCCTCTGGCGCTATGCGCCCGTCCTCCCCATCAGGGATCCCGCGCACCGGATCTCGCTCGGGAGGGCAGACGCCGCTCCTCGACTGCCCCCGGCTCGGGAAGCGGCTCGGCGTGCGGCGTCTCGTGGTCAAGTTCGAGGGCTCGAACCCCACGGGCACGGTGAAGGATCGCACCTCGGCCACCGCGATGGGCGCCGCGCTCCAGTTCGGGTTTCGCACCACCTCGGTGGTGAGCTCGGGCAATGCCGGTTCCTCCGTCGGCGCCTATTCCGCCCGGGCGGGCCTCCGGTCGCTCATCTTCTGCTACGAGCGGGCCTCCGCCCCCAAGATGCTCCACATGGCGGCCACCGCGAGCGACCTCGTGATCTATCAGGGTGTCTACGACGATCTCATTGCGCTCTGGGACGCTCTGGCCGACGAGCGGCTCTTCTTCGACTGCGGCGCCTCGCGCAATCCCTACAAGCACGAAGGCAAGAAAACCATCGCCTACGAGATCGCCGAGCAGCTCGGCTGGCGCGCCCCCGACGTGCTCGTCGCCCCCACCGCGGTGGGCGAGACGTTCATCGCCGCCCATCGCGGCTTCGCGGAGATGGAGCGGTGGGGCTACATCCCCAGGCGGCCCACCATGGCCGCGGCGCAGGCCGCCCGCGCCAACACCATCGTGACGGCGTGGCGCGACAAGGCGCCCTCGCCCCGATCAAGATCGGCTACACCGTAGCCGAGGGACTGGCCGCAGGCAATCCCGGCCGCAAGGGAGACTGGGTCCTGCGCATCCTGCGCGAGACGGGCGGGGTGGCCGGTCAGGCCGAGGACGACGAGATCCTTGCCGCGCAGAAGATGCTGGCGCGCGAGGAGGGCATCTGGGCGGGCCCCACCGGCTCGGCCTCGCTCGCCGTGCTCATCCGCCTGCTCGCCGACCGGCTGGTGGATCCCGCCTCCACCATCTGCGTCATCGTGAGCGAGACCGGCCTCAAGACCGAGGCGCCGCCGCCCCCCATCGCGGCCACCGCGTTCGACGCGGCGTCCCTTCGCCGCCTCGTGCTGGACAGGCTCGCCGCGCCCGGATAGTCGGCGCGCCGACTAGGGATCGCCCGGGCGCACGCCGATCTCCGCGAACTTCTCGGCGATGTCCGGCTTGATCGCCTTCGCGGCGAGGCATGTCGGCGTCCCCGCCCGTCACGTCGCCCTTCTTCCGCTTGGCCATCCCGCGCCCGTAGAGCGAATACGGCTTCTCGGATCGCTCCGGAGCACCGTGTCGTACTCCTTGATGGCGCTGTCGATCTCGCCCAGCTTCATGTAGGTGAAGGCCCGGCTGTCGCGCGCATCGAGATAGTCGCGCTCGAGCCGCAGCGCTTCGTCGCAATCCGCGAGCGCCGCCTGCAAGTTTCCGACAATGGCGCGCACCCAGCAGCGCTCGTTCCACCCTTCGGCCCCGGCCGGCTTGAGCCGGATCGCCTGGCTGAAGTCCTGGATGGCCGCCTCGTAGTGCGCCCTCTGCCGGTGGACCATGCCTCGGTTCATGAACGCCTGGACGAAGTCCGGTTTCATCCGCAGCGCTCTGTCCAGGTCCTTCAGGGCCTCGTCGTACGCCTCCTTGGCGGAATAGGCGCTCCCCGGTCACTGAAGGCCGTGGCGTCGCTGGGATCAAGCCGGATCGCCTCGTCGAAATCCTGGATGGCCCGGTCGTACTCTTCCTTCTGAAACCTCACCACGCCGCGATTGTGGAAGGCCTGGGCATAGTTCGGCCGGAGCCTCAAGGCCTCGTCGAAGTCCTGGAGGGCGCGGTCATAGTCCTCCTTGAACCGGTAGACGTTGCCCCGGTCGTGGTGCGCCTGCGCATCGTCCGGCTTGAGGGCGAGTGCTTGGTCCAGATCGCGGATGGCCAGGTCGTATTCGCTCTTGCCCAGGTGGGCAATGCCGCGGAGATGGAAGGCCTCCGCGTATCGCGGGTTGAGCCGCAGCGCCTCGTCGAGATCCTGGAGAGCCCGATCGAACGCCGCTTTCTGCGCGAAGGTCGCCCCCTGCTCCTGGAACGCCTGGGCATTCTTGGGGACGAGCCGGATGGCTTCGTCGAAGTCGCGGATGGCCAGATCCAGCTCTCCTTTCCTCCGGTATGACAAGCCCCGGTTCAGGAAGGCGAGCCCGAAGCCCGGGTCGAGGCGGAGGGCCTGGTCATAATCCTGAATGGCCCGATCAAAGACAATCTTTGCGCGCATTACGCCGCCCCCGCTCGTTGAAGGCCTGCACGTTCTTCGGGTCGATGCGGAGGGCACGGTCGATAGTCCCGGATCGCCCGGTCATAGTCGCCCTTGGCGTTGTAGGCCGCGGCGCGCTTGAGATAGGCCCACAGGTAGTCCGGGTTGAGCCGGATCACCTGGTCGAAATCCTCTATGGCCCGATCGTATTCGCCTTTGAGCTGGAGATTGACGGCCCGGCCGCACAGCGCCTCCACGTGACTTCGGCTCGAGTCGAACGGCCTCGCCGAGAGTTCTCGATGGCCCGATCGAAATCTCCCCTTTCGCTCGTAGGCGGCGCCCCGGTTCACGTAGGCCAGCGCGGTAGGTCCGGGTCGAGACGGAGCGCCTCGTCGAAACCTCGCAGGGGCGGCGTCGTAGTCGCCCTTTCGAAATAGGCGGCCCCGCGATCGTTGAAGGCCTGTACGTAGCGGGGACTCAGACGGAGTCGCTTCGTCGAAGTCCTGGATCGCCCGGTCGACCAGGCCCTTGCCAAGATAGGCGAGGCCCTCGATTGTCGAAGGCTTCCGCGAAATCCGGGTTCTGCCGTATCGCCTCGTTGAGATCCTGTATGGCCCGGTCGTGCTCGCCCTTGCGTGACATAGGCGGCCCCCGCGCGCTGTAGACCCTCGGTGAAGCCGGGGCTGAGCTCGATCGCCTCGTCGAAGTCCCGAATGTGCTCCGATCCGTAGGCACCTGCGGGCGGAAGCGAGGCGCGGCCCCGCGCCAGGTGACCTCCGGTACGCTCGGAGTGCGAGAGCTGGGTGGAGCGAAAGGCCCGGCCACAGTGGCTGATGACGAGGTCGGGAGCCTTCTCCTGGAGGCACCGTTGAATATCGCTGGTCGGCTGGGCGAGGCGCGGGGACGGCGGAACGAGGAGCGCCAGGGTGACGCCGGCGATGACGGAGCGAGCGCGCGCCGCGTGGACCACCCGCCTACACGCGCGCCGTGGACCGCATGACGGGAGCGAAGCGCTCCATCCGCTCCAGGCTCTCGGCCAGCCGCTCGCTGCGAAAGTCGAAGATGACCTGCTCACCCCGAGCCGGGCAAAGGCGGCGATGTCGTCCTCTATCTCCCCGGGCGAGCCGGAGAAAGCCGCCGCTCCCCGTTCGCCCGTCCAGCGGCTGGACTCGGATCATAGACGGGGCCTTGTACGAAATGGTGAGGCGCGACGGGTCGCGACCTTCCGCTTCGGTGAGCCGGCGGAGCTCGTCGAGCAAGGCGGCCAGCTCGGGCGGCCGAAGGGGCACCGCGGGGTTCGCGCCCACCGGATGCCAGCCGTCAGCCCAGGCGCGCCACCCGGCGCAGCGCAGCCTCGCTGTGACCGCCGACCCAGATCGGCGGATGCGGCTTCTGCACCGGCGCGGGCAGGCACCGGACGGCCTCGAAGCGATAGAATTCGCCCGGCGAACGAGGCGGGGCATTCGGTCCAGAGCGTCTTCATGATGCGGATGTACTCGTCGCTCACGCTGCCCCGACGATCGAAGTCGGGCGCGCCGAGCGCCTGGAATTCCTCGCGAAGCCAGCCCACCCCGACGCCCACGGTGACCCGCCCGTGCGACAGCACGTCGATGGTCGCGAGCATCTTCGCGGTGACCACCGGATTCCGGTGGGGCACGATCATGGACGCTCGAGACGAGGCGGAGGGTGCGGGTCTCTGCCCGCGATGAAGGCCATGAGGGTGAGCTGCTCGAGGGCGTCTCCCTGCCCCGGAAAGCGCCGGTCACGGTATACGGGTACTTGGAGTTGATGGTGACGGGAAAGACCACGTGGTCCGCGATCATCACGGAGCTGAAGCCGAGCGACTCTCCTCGCCGCACGAGGGTCTCGAGAGCTTCGGGGGTGGCTGTCTCCACCGCGGGTGGGAAGGTAAAAGCCGTATCGCATGGACTGATCCTTTCGACCGATTCCTCGACTACCTTTGACGACTCTAGCGTCCCGGCGACAGTTAGGCAAGCCGCGGACCGCCCGCGGAGTGATATATTCGCCGGGGCTTGCTCGACACGTGCTGAGGTCTCACGTCGACTGGCTGACACACGGATGGAAACGGCAGTCATGGCGGCGTTCTCCGACACGGATCTCTCTCACTTGCGGAAGGACGGTTTCTCGCATGCCAGGTAAGCGAGCGTCATGGCTGAGCGGAGCGCCGCACCTGCGTGTCGCCGTCTACGCGGTCGCCTGTCTCGTCGTCATCTGGCCGGGCCGCCCGGCCGCCCAGGATCTGTTCGTGTATCCGTCCGAGGGCCAGAGCGAAGAGCAGAGTGGACGTGACAAAGAGGAGTGCCACGCGCTGGGCGGTGACCCAGACCGGAGTCGATCCCGAGAAGCTGGCGGCGGACGCGACGACCACGCCGCCGGCGAGCGGAGCCGGAGGAGGGCTCGAAGGCGCGGGGTCGGCGCCGCGCGGGGAGCCATGTCGGGTGATGCCGGCGCGGGAGCGATCCGGGGCATCGGCATCGGGCGCCTCTTCCGGTGCCGTCCGCGCGCGACGCCAGATGGAAGAGCAGCACCAGACGGCGACCCAGAGTCATGAGCAGCGCCAGACCCAGCTGCAGAGATACGACCGCGCCTACACCGCCTGCCTCACCGGGCGCGGCTACACCGTCCAGTGACGCCGCGCGATCCGCGGCGCTAGCCCAGGGCCGGAATCACCTCTCGGCTCCACCGCCTCATGAAGGCGCGCGGGTCCGGCACGAAGCCCGTGATGATGAACTGCCGGGCGCCCGCGCCCATGGCCCGCGAGAGCTGGGCGACGCAATCGGCGGGCGTGCCCGCGACGGCAAATCGATCGGCGAGGAACTCCGTGAGGCCCCAGCGGTCGGGCAGGCTGGCATTCGTGGCCCCGGGCAGCTCGTGGTGATGCGCGTTGTACTCACGCTGGAGCGCCTTGATCCGCTCGTGGAGATCCGGGGGCACGCCCTTGCCGTCGAGGGTGAAGCGAAAGGCGTGGTTGGCGCTGGCCGCGAGCGCCATCTTGATGGGCGCTATCGCGTCGTCGCGGCGGTCGGCGAGGCTGGTCTTCGCGAACCACCAGACGTCGATATCGGCGGAGCCGGCGGCCGGCCGCGCGCGCCCTCGCTCGATGGCCTCGAGCGACAGGGCGATCACTTCCGGGGTGAGACCGAGACCCACGATCACGCCGTCGGCGAGCCGGCCGGCCAGCTCCAGCGTTTTCGGCCCTTCGGCGGCGAGGTAGACGGGCACCCGGCGCGTCGAGCGCTGCACGCTGCAGCGTGCGCCCCTCGCGCTCGACCGCCTCCCCCGCGGTGAGCCGGCCGAGGGTGACCACGGCTTCCTCGAGACCGGCGAGCGTCGCGGGCGGAGCGCCGATCGTGTACAGAGCGCTGTCGCCCGAGCCCAGGCCCAGCACGGCCCGCCCGCCTGACAGCTCGTCCACGCTCGAGATGGCGCTGGCCGTCACCACCAGGTGACGGGTGCAGCGGAGTTGGTGACGAGCGGGCCCAGCCGAATGCGCCTGGTGTGGAGCGCCGCCTGGGCGAGGGCGACATAGAGCTCGCGGAACACCGACTGCGAGTCGGCCACGCCGAGCCAGTCGAATCCCTGGATCTCCGCCTCGGCGCACAGCTCCCCGAATCCCCGAAGTGACTCCGGCAAGAAGACGATGCCGAACCGAGGGGCAGCCATGACGACCTAGACCCTAGCACGCCTTGACAGGAACACGGCGGGCGGCGGATAGTGTGTTCGCGCTGTTCCACTTCCCTCTCACCGATACGAGGTCCGCCATGGCCGACTCCGCGAAGACACGATCCGCCGAAGAATCCTCCCTGCTCGAGCGCGCGCGCAAGCGGCTGCCCGGCGGGGTGCTCGGCACTTCCCGCTATGCCGAGGAGGCGGCCTTCGTCGTCAAGCACGGGAAAGGCTCGAAGATCTACGACGTGAGCGGGCGCGAGTACATCGACTACGTGCTCGCCTCCGGTCCGCTCATCCTCGGCCACGCGCATCCCGCGGTGGTGGCGGCGGTGCGGGCGCAGATCGAGGGCGGCTCGCACCTATTTCATGGTGACCGAGCCCATTATCCAACTCGCCGAGGAGATCTGCCGCGCCTTGCCGTGCGCGGAGCAGGTGCGCTTCACCTCCACCGGCTCCGAGGCGACCTTCTTCGCCCTGCGCACGGCGCGCACCGCCCGCCAGCGCGACAAGATCCTGAAGTTCGAGGGCGGCTACCACGGCGCCCACGACTATTCCATGATGAGCTCGACTCCGCGCTCCCCAAGGCGTTCCCCGCGCCGGTGCCGGACTCCTCCGGGCATCCCGCATGCCATCGAGGCCGACGTGCTCATCGCGCCCTTCAACGACCTCGCCACCGTCGAGGGCATCGTGGACACCCACGCCGACGAGCTGGCCGCGGTGATCATCGAGCCGTTCCAGCGCCTCATCCCGCCCCAGCCCGGCTTCCTCCAGGGCCTGCGCGAGATCACCCGCCGCCACGGCATCCTCCTCATCTTCGACGAGGTGGTCACCGGATTCCGGCTCGCCTACGGCGGCGCCCAGCAGTACTACGGCGTCGTTCCCGACATCGCGTGCGTGGGCAAGATCGTGGGCGGCGGCTTTCCCTCGCCGCGGTGTGCGCTTCCGAAGAGCTGATGCGCCCCTTCGATCCGCAGCAGGACGGCAAGGGTGACTTCATCTCGCAATCGGGCACGCTCAACGGCAACCCCATCGCCGCCGTGGCCGGCCTCGCCACCCTGGCCGAGCTGCGCAAGCCCGGCGCCTACGAGACCATCCACGGCACGGGCAAGCGCCTCATGGCCGGCCTCCGCGAGCTGGTCGAGCGCTCGGGACTGCCCGCCCAGGTGGTGGGCGAGCCGGTGGTCTTCGACATCATCTTCAGCGGCGAGCCCATCACCGACTACCGCTCGCTCCAGAAGGCCGACGGCGCTCTCGCCCGCGCCTTCACCACCGAGCTGATCAAGCGCGGCGTGGTGAAGAACACGCAGAAGATGTACGTGTCCTCGTGCATTCCGAGGCGGACGTGGCGCGCACCCTCGAGGCGTGCGAGGACGCGCTGAAGACGCTGCCCAGGAGAAAACCAGCCCGGGGCTAGTGACCGCGGAAGCGTCAAGCGCGGGCGGTCGCCGGCTCGGCTTCTGGCTGGTTACCGCGGCCGCCCTCTGCTGGAGCAGCGGAGGCCTCATCGCCCGGCTCGCCGCCACCGACGCCTGGACCACCGTGTTCTGGCGCTCGGTGTTCTGCGCGGCTTTCTCCTCGTGGCGGTGGTCCTCACCCGGCGCGGACGGGTGATCCACATAGTGCGCGAGGCGGGCTGGCCCGGGCTCCTCATGGCCGCGTGCTTCGCCACCGCGTCCACGTCCTTCATCGTGGCGCTGTCCCGCACCTCGGTCGCCAACACGCTGATCATCCAGAGCCTGACCCCGTTCATCGCAGGGCTTCTCGGTGGCTCTGCCTGGGCGAGGGCGTGCGCCGGCGGACGTGGCTCGCCATGAGCGTGGCCCTCGTGGGCACGGTGATCATGCTGTGGGGATCGCCGGCGGCCGGCTCGCGCATCGGGGACGCGCTGGCCCTCGTCACCGCCACCGCCTTCGCGGGGGCCACCGTGGTGGTGAGATGGCACCGCACCGTGCAGATGCCCGTGGCCGCCGCCCTCGCCGCCGCCCTCGCCGGTCTCTTCGCCTTCACCCAGGCCACGCCGGGGCGGCCACGGGACGCGATCTCGCCCTGCTCGCCCTCTTCGGAATCGTCCAGCTCGGCACGGGCATGCTGCTCTTCACGGCGGGGGCGCGGCTCATCCCCGTGGCCGAAGCCTCGCTCATCGGTGTGCTTGAATGCGTGCTGGGTCCGCTCTGGGTGTGGCTGGCCATCGGCGAGCGGCCGGGGCTCTTCGCGCTCATCGGCGGCGCGGTCATTCTCTCGGCGCTCGTCGCCCACACCGCGGCCGACCTCGCTCGATCGCGGCGTCCGCGGATGGAAGAGCCCGCCTGAGGAGCTAGCCGTCCGCGCGCGCGCAGAGGATGTTGATCACGGCCTGCCGGCCCGCGCGCACGGCGTCGAGCCCCGCCGGAGCGCGGGCCCGAGCTTCGCGTGCTCTTCTACCAACTCGCCGTAGCCGTCGAAGGCCTTCACCATCTCCTCGAAGCGGGGCGAGGGTGAGAGGGAGGTCAGGGGGAAATGCCCCGTGCCCTTGGCCCAGCCTTCCGGATGCACGCCGACCGTGCTCGACTTCACCGCCTCCCACTGGGCATTGTTGAAGATCACCGTGAGCACGGGCAGGCCCTGCGCCTCGCCACGAAGCGGCAGGCCGCCGGCTCGTTGAACAGATAGGCGCCGTCGCCCAGACAGGCGATGACCGTCGCGCCCGGATTCCCCAGCTTGAAGCCGATGGCTGCGGGCAGCCCCCAGCCGAGCCCGCTCGCATGGGGCGACCCGAAGAAGGCGCCGGGTCGGTCGAAGCCGATGAAGCGGCGGTCGAGCGGATACTCGTTGACCACCACCGTGCCCTCGTCGAGCACCTCGGCCACCGCGGCCGCTGCCTCCGCGAAGCCGATGGTCTTCCATCCGCGCTGGGCCTCGACCATGGCCGTCCATTCAGCGCGGCGCGCGCGATGGAGCGCGGCTGTCCGCGCCGTGCGGGCCGCCACGTCCGACGGCGCGGCGAGGCGTCGCACCGCCTCGGTGAGGAGAGGGAGGCGGCCGCGGGCTCGGCGAGGATGGGCACGTCGCAGGAAAGCTCCGCATCGGATAGCGCACGAAGAGCGGATCCACCCCCAGGTGGATGATGGCGGCATCGGGAGCCGGCTTGGCCAGCGCGGGATACCACGGCACATCGCACTCGACCACGAGGACGACGTCGGCGTCGGTGAGGACGGGGTCCACGCCTGACGGCTGGGTATAGCCGATGTGCAGAGGGTGGCTCGACGGGAAGTTCACGTGCGTGGGATCCACTTCCACCACGCCCATGCCGCCGGCTTCGGCGAGGGCGACGAGGAGGAAACCGCCGCCGGATCGCGGCCGGCGCCCGTGGCCAGGATGAGGGGCCGACGCGCGCCGGCGAGGAGCCGCGCCGCCTCTTCGATGCGCGCGGGATCGGGGAATGCGCGCGAGGCCGGGTGACGGCGAGGCGGCGAGGTGATGGTGATCGCGGACAGCCGCTCGGCCAGCACCTCGCGCGGCAGCGTGACGTACACGGGTCCGCGGGGCTCGCTCAGCATCAGCTCGAAGGCACGATCGATGACGGACTCGATCTGCGTGGCATGGCGCAGCTCGTAGTCCCACTTGACGTACTCGCGCAGCATCCCCGCCTGATCGAACGCCTCCTGGGCCCAGTGTATGTAGAGGTCGCGCGAGCCGGGCAGCCCTCTTCGGTGAGGGGCGTCCGCCCCGCGGCGAGGAAGACGGGCGCGCGTCCGCGCGCGGCGCTGATGACGCCACACGTGGCATTGGCCGTGCCCACCGTCACGTGGACCATGACGGCCTGCGGCCGCCCCGTGGCCAGGTAGTAGCCGTGGGCCATGCCCACCGCCACGGATTCGTGGGGCACCACCACGGGACGCGGCGACATCTTGCCCTCGGCCTGGCGCTTGGCAAACGCGTCTACGAGAGAGGCGAAATCCGTCCCCGCATTGGCGAGGAACACGTCCACCCCCGGTCGTGGAGGAGCTCGAGCCAGGCCTGGGCCACCGTCTCGACCTGCAGCGTCTTCTGTCCCATCGGGTCTCCCGTGCTGCGCATGAACAATCGGCAAGAGGTGAACGTACTACGCATGCATAGCACACGGCGCAGGCCCTCTTCCAGTCTCCTCAGCGAACACTCGCTCTACGTGGTAGAAGAGATTTCTGCCGGAGGAGGGCAGACTTCATGAAGCTCGTACGCTACGGTCGCGCGGGAGCCGAGAAGCCCGGCCTCATCGACAAGGACGGCGCGCTTCGCGATCTGTCGCGCGCGGTCAAGGACATCACGCCGGAGGCGCTGTCCCCGCCGGGCTCAAGCGCCTGCGCGCGCTCAAGACGGACCGGTTACCCGTCGTTCGCGGCCGCCCCCGGCTCGGCTGCCCGCTTTCCGGCATCGGCAAGATGGTCTGCATCGGACTCAACTACACCGACCACGCGGAGGAAGTGGGCCTGGCCCTGCCCGCCGAGCCGCTGCTGTTCATCAAGGCCAATAGCGCCATCAACGGGCCCGCCGACGCCATCGTGAGACCGCGCGGAGCCGTCAAGCTCGACTACGAGGTGGAGCTGGGCGCGGTCATCGGCCGCGACGCCCGCAATGTCAGCGAGGCCGATGCCCTGCGGCACGTGGCCGCCTACTGCATCGTCGACGACGTGTCCGAGCGCGCCTTCCAGATGGAGCACGGCGGCACGACCACCAAGGGAAAGAGCGCGGACACCTTCGCGCCCATCGGGCCCTATCTGGTCACCGCGGACGAGGTGGGCGATCCGCAGTCGCTGGAGGTGTGGACCACCGTCAACGGCCAGCCGCGCCAGCGCGGGACGACGGCCAACATGATCTTCACCGTGCGGCATCTCGTCGCCTATGTCAGCCGCTTCATGTCCCTGCGGGCCGGCGACATCATCTCCACGGGCACCCCGGCCGGAGTGGCCCACGGCATGAAGCCGCCGCGCTATCTCGAGCCCGGCGATGTCGTCGAGATGGGCATCACGAGGCTCGGCGTGCAGAAGAGTCGCATCGTCGCGCGCTGATGGGTCAGATGGACACCGTGATCAAAGCGTCCGCGCGGAACACCCGGCTGGTCTGATCCTGCCCTCGAGCGCCGTGCGCCGCGTCCTCATCGCCCTCGGCTTCGTGGTGGCCGCGGGCTGCCTGTCCGCCGGCATCTCGTCCAACGCGCTTCATCGCATCGTCGAGGATTGCCTGGACACCGGCAACCCCGCTACTGCTCGCGCTGCCCGAGCCCTCAGGCGGGCTATTGCCGGCTCGACTACCCCTGCTCGCGGACGACCCAGGTGTGGGCGCTCAACCAGGAATACGTGGCGATCCGCGACCTCAAGATGTGCGGCTGCGGCGCCGGCTTCGTCCACGGCCTCGCTCTCCCGCGCTTCACCGTGACGGGGTGGAAGACCCGCGGCGCCCCGACGGGATCTGGCCCTTCGCGTGGGACGTGGCCCGGGCCCACATTCCCCAGGAGGACGAGATCGCCGCTCGCCGTCAATCCTCCCGCGCTGCGCACCCAGGACCAGCTCCACCTGCACCTCGTCCGGCTCCTCCCGGGTGCCCGCTCCGAGGTGGACGCGCTCGGCCCGATACAGGTGGAGCGGCTGGAGGACGTGTGGCCCGCCGCCACCGAGCACGCGGCCTCGCGGCAGCTCGCCTCCTACGGAGTGATCCTGATTCGCGGGCTGGACGGGGCTGGCTGGTGGCCGCCGTCGCCAGAAGTCCGGAGGGCAGCTTCACCCGCTCGCGCTGCGTGTCCTGAACGTCGTACGGCGTCAAAGCTTGTCGGACGGCACCTCGCCGAGAAATCCCGGGATCATGAGCACGCAGAGCCGGTTCACGTCGGAAGCTTCCGTGATGACGTGGCGCATGCCCTTGGGGAAGAAGGCCAGCTCGTTCCGGCCGATGCGCTGCTCGGCCCAGGCGCCGGTGGTGGAGTCATGCCGCCTCTCTTTCTGGCCTTCACCGCCCGCCGGGCCAACGCGTCGCGTACCTTTCCTTTGGTGGCATTGACAGGCGGTTGCATTCACAAGGTCCATCCCCCATGCTATCCGGGCGACGACCATGACCACCCCGGGTCGCGCTCCCCTCGAAGGCATACGGGTACTGGAGCTCGGGCACATCGTGGCCGGCCCCTCCGCGGGACTTCTCCTAGCCGACCTCGGCGCCGACGTGATCAAGGTGGAGCGAGGCGGCGAAGGCGATCAGTCGCGCGCCATGCCCGCGGGGACCTCGGCGCTCTTCCACTTCCTCAATCGCAACAAGCGCAGCATCGCCATCGATCTCAAGGGCTCGGCGGAGGGTCGCGCGCTGTTCCTGCGTCTCGCCTCCGTCTCCGACGTGGTCGTCGACAACTTCGCCTACGGCGCGGTGGAGGCTCTGGGCCTGGGCTACGACGTCCTCGCCCGCGCCAATCCGCGCATCGTCTATCTCGCCCTCAAGGGATTCCTCCCCGGCCCGAACGAGGCCCAACCGTTCCTCGACGAGCTCGCGCAGATGTCGGCGGGTCTCGCCTTCATGACCGGGCCGCGCGGCCAGCCCATGCGGGCGGGCGCCTCCATCGTGGACGTGGGCGCCGCCGCCTACGGGGTGATCGCCGTGCTCGCCGCGCTTCAGCAGCGGGCGAAGACGGGCCTCGGGCAGCGCATCACCTCGGGCCTCTTCGAGACGACGGTGTTCTGGGTCGGGCAGTGGCTGGCCCAGTACGGCGCCACGGGAGAGCCCTCGGTGCCTTTGCCCGAGATGAAGCAGGGCACGCGCATGGGCTGGGGATCTACCAGCTCTTCACGGCCGCCGACGGCGAGGAGGTCTTCGTCGGCATCACCTCCAACGGGCACTGGGAGCGCTTCTGCAAGGAGTTCGCGCTCGGCGATCTCCTCGCCGACTCCCGCCTCGACGACAATGCCAAGCGCGTGGCCGCCCGGGGCTGGCTGCCCGCGCGCATCGCCGAGGAGATGCGACGCTATCCGAGCGCGGAGCTGGCGGAGCGGCTCACGCGGGCGCGCGTGCCCTACGCGCCCCTGCGCCGGCCCGATCAACTCGTGGACGATCCGCACCTCAACGCGGCGGAGCAATGGATCGATACCCCATTGCCCGGGCGCGGCACGGCCAAGCTGCCCAAGCTTCCCGTGCGGAGCACGGCGTTCGAGATGGGCTGCGCCGCCCCGCCCCGCGGCTGGGCGAGCACACGCGCGAAGTGCTGGAGGAGCTTGGACTCACCAAGGACGAGATCGACGCGCTGGCGTCACGGAGGATCATTTCATGAGCGACCTGCCGAAGACCGTGCGGATCAAGGAAGTGGGACCGCGTGAGGGCTTTCAGTTCGAGAAGGGTGGCATCAGCCTCACCGACAAGATCTCCCTCGTCGACGCTCTCACGGACACGGGCGTCAAGACCATCGAGTTCACCTCCTTCGTGAGCCCCAAGTGGGTGCCGCAGATGAGCGACGCCGAGCAGATGGTCGACGGGATCAAGCGGGGGCCGGGGGTGGCCTACGAGGCGATCTGGCTCAACGTGGCGGGCCTCGAGCGCGCCGCGCAGTTTCGCGACCGCCTCCAGCTCCGCCCCATGTTCAGCGTGGCCGGCACCGATACCTTCATGCGCAAGAACACCAACCGCAGCGTCGACGAGCGGATCGACGAGCTGCCGGGCTGGGCCGAGCGCTACCAGGCCCTCGGCATGGACTGGCTGGACGTGGGAGTGATGGCGGCCTTCGGCTGCAACTACGAGGGCGACGTCGAGCCGCGCCACGTCGTCCACGTGCTGGAGAAGGTGGAGGAGAAGGCCAAGGCCTGCGGCTCGCGCCTCGGCGGCATCGGTCTCGCCGACACCATGGGCTGGGCCAATCCGCTCCAGATGAAGCGCCTGGTGGGAACGGTGCGGGCGCGCTGGCCCCAGACGCCGGTGAAGCTCCACCTCCACGACACGCGCGCGCTGGCCATCGCCAACGTGGTGGCCGCCCTCGAGATGGGCATCGACTACTTCGACAGCGCGGTGGCGGGGATGGGCGGCTGTCCCTTCGCCGCCCACAAGGGCGCGGCCGGGAACATCACCACGGAAGACCTCGTGTTCCTCTGCCAGGAAATGGGCATCGACACCGGCATCGATCTCGACGCGATGATCGAGGCCGGGCAGCTCGCCGAGCGGGTGGTCGGCCACCCGCTCCCCGGCAAGCTCAAGTCCGGCGGAAACCTCGACAAGTATCGCGCCCGCGCTCGCGGCCAACTGACGACGTTCCTCGACGGGACATATCGCACGCGGAGCGGGCGGGTCCCGTCGTCGGCGAGGGCGGCGCAACCGGCTGCGTCACCCTGCTCTTCGTGAATCGCAGCCCTGCGGGCTGCGCACACTCGAAGGGCCCACTACGCCGGCCGCGCCGCCCCTCCCCCGCCGCCACCCGCCCGGTTGCACGGCGACCGATACACGTCCGAACTACTCGCGGCAGCCCCGACTGACAGGTCCGACTGCCTCGCGTTCGCGAGTGAACGATTCGGGGATCAGCGGTTCTTGAAGTCGGGCAGGCGCTTCTCGGCCCAGGCCTTGACGCCTTCCTTGAAGTCGTCGGTCTTGCGCGTCCAGTCCTGCTCGGTCAGCTCGCGCTCGGTGGCGCGCTCGGCCGCATCGGCGAAGCCGCGGCGCATGGTCTCGCGCGTCGACTGCACGGCCAGCGGCCCCGACTGCGCGATCTCCGTGGCCAGCGCCACCGCCGCCGTCCGCACCTCGGCCAGCGGCACCAGCACGTCGGCCATGCCCATGGCCACCGCTTCGTCGCCCGGCACGCGCCGGCCCGTGTAGAAGAGCAGGTTGGCCTTCTGCTGCCCGACGAGGCGGGGCAGCGTATAGGTGAGGCTGAAGCCCGGGTGAAAGCCCAGGCGATTGAAGTTGGCGCTGAAGCGTCCCTCGACACAGGTGACGCGGAAGTCGGCGGCGAGGGCCAGCCCCAGCCCGCCCCGATGGCCGCGCCCTGCACCGCAGCGACCCAGGGCTTGTGGGTGCGGAAGATGCGCGTCGCCTCCTTGTAGAGATGCTTGCCGCTCTCGTTCCCCGCGCCGGTGGCGGGACGGTTGGCGAAATCGGCTCCCGCGCAGAAGGACTTGCCCTGGGCGCACAGCACCACGGCGCGGCAGCCCGCGTCGCGGTCGAATTCCTCGAGGGCGTCCGCGATCTGATTGATGAGGGCATTGTCGAAGTAATTGTGGGGCGGCCGCTGGATCTCGATCTGGCCGACGTGGTTCGCCGCCATGGTGACGCCGATGTCCTTGTAGGTGCTCACGGGCTCCTCCTGCGGGAGAGTTTGGTGACGCGGGGCAGAGTCCAGCGCGTCTCGCGTCCGCTCGATAGGCTCTACTGTCCCGGCCCCTTCCGCTGAAGTCCCAGGCGCCTGGCGGCCAGCCGCGCCATCTTCGGGTCGAGCTCGACGCCGATCCATTCGCGATTCATTCCGAGGGCCACGCGGCCGACGGTGCCCGCGCCGCAGAAGGGATCGAGGATCGCCCCGTGCTTTCTGCTCACCTTGAGCAGCCCGCGCAGGACAGGGTCCGGGGTGGCGTCCCAGATGCTCTCGGGGTGGGTGCGAGGCAGGGGCAGGGGCCAGAAGAGGCCGGCCGGCGACGGGCGCAGCCGATGTCCAGCCTTGCGGAAGCGCAGGAGATAGTTGATCCGGTTGTCCCAGCGCTCGCGCGGCCGCGTCTGGATCCAGATGCCCTTGGACTGGAGCCGCCAGCCCGTGCGCCGGAGCCAGCCGGTGATGAGGCCGTCGAAGCCGACCCATTCCCGCCCGTCGTGACGGTCTCCCACGACGAGCCAGAGATCGCCGCCGGGAGCGAGCACGCGCCGCCACTCGGGGCCGAATCCCACGGCGAGGCTCCTCGCGTAGCGGTCGGCGGCGGCCCTGCCCTCGTCGCTGATCCAGTAGGTCGGCGAGGTGAGAATGACCCCCACGCTGCCCGTCTTGATCGGATGGAGGTCGCGGCTGTCGCCCTGGTAGAGCCGCGCCCGTCCGTCCCGGCTCTCGTAGGCGATCACCCGGCGGCTCCGCGACACCTCACAGCGGGTACGGCACGAGCTCCCGGGCGACCTCGACCTCACCGGAGAACCGCGAGCGCGCCTCCTCCCGGTGCCCCTCCAGGTCCCCGTGATGGGAGACGTCGATGTGGGCGAGGATGAGCCGCTTCACCCCGCGCGCGCCGCGATCTCTCCCGCCTCGGCCGCGGTCGAGTGCACGCCTACGCCCTTGGGCCGCCGCTCGGAGAATGTCGCCTCATGGATCAGGGTGTGGGCGCCGCGCGCGAGGGCCACCACCGCTTCGCACGGCTCGGTGTCCGACGAATAGACGACGGCGGGGCCCCCGGAGGGCTCGAAGCGGACGGCGATGTTGGGCATCCTTCCGTGCGCGTTGGGGGACGCGGACACGGCGAAGCTTCCCAGACTCTCCAGGGCAAACCGCTCGCGCGCGGGCACGGGCTCCCACACGATGGGAAAGATCTCCGGGCGCTCGAGCTGACGGAAGACTCCAAGGAGCGCGCGCAGCGCGCCCTCGTGCTCCTCGCGGCAGGCGAGCCGGAGGGGCGTCCGGCGGCCGAGCAGGTACAGCGTCTCCACGAGCGACGGCAGCCCGTACACGTGATCGGCGTGGATATGCGTGATGACGACCCGGCGGAGAGTCTCGGGAGCCACGCCGGCGAGGAGGAGCTTCTGCATGGGGCTGCCTCCGCAGTCCACGAGGACGGCGTCGCCGTCGCCGACGAAGACGATGGAGGTGGTGTCGCGCTCGCGGGCGGGGACGGCCCCCGAGCTTCCGAGAAACGTGAAGTGCACGGCTGGTCAGGCGGCGGCGCGGGTCCGGCGGAGGAGCATGGGCACGCCGATCAGCGCGAGGACCACGCCGACCACGCTCGCGAGCTGGGCGACGCGAATGGGACCGAGCATGAGAGCGTCCGTGCGGAGGGCTTCGGTCATGAAGCGGCCCACGGAATAGAGCCCGAGGTAGGTGAGGAAGAGGGCGCCGGGGGCCCGCTCGAAGCGCCGGCGAAACACGAGGAAGAGAAGGAGAAAGACGACGAAGTCCCAGATCGACTCGTAGAGGAAGGTCGGATGGAAATACTCGTCCTGGGCAAACTGGATGGGCCGGTGCGGCGGTGAAATGAAAAGCCGCCACGGGAGATTCGTGGGCGTGCCGAATGCCTCCTCGTTGAAAAAGTTACCCCAGCGGCCGATGGCCTGTCCCAGGGCTATGCTCGGCGCCGCGATGTCGAGGTAGGTGACGGCGGGCAATCCCCTCAAGAGGGCGTAGCCGCCACCGACGAGCAGGCCACCCAGGACGCCGCCGTGTATGGCGAGGCCGCCCTCCCATACCGCGAAGATTTTTCCCGGAAAGCGTAGGTAGTAGTCGAGATTGAAGGCGACGTAGTAGAGGCGGGCGCCGATGAGGCCGCCGAGCAGCCCCAGTTCGGAAGCTTTGAGCATGCTGTCGGGATCCAGCCCGCGCCGGGCCGCTTCGCGATATGCGAGCCAGAGTCCCAGGCCCATCGCGCTCGCCATGAGGATGCCGTACCAGCGGAAGCTTAGCGGACCCAGTTGGATGGCGATGGCGCCCGGCGAGTGAAACATACAGGGTCACTTATACGGCCCGGCTACGGTGCTGTCAAACAAATCGCGCATTTCTGGCCAAATTCGTTGACACTCGTCGCACCGCTTCGGTATCATCAAGCGTGCCCCTACGCGTCACCCTCAGCCGAGACAAAGGAGCTTCGTTTGCCACCAGCTAGCGGGATGTCTTCCAGCGTGCTCGATCCCATTCTCCAGGCGGGACCCACAGCCAGGTTCGTGCTGGGGGTCCTTCTGTTCTTCTCGGTGATCTGCTGGGCGCTCATCGTGGAGAAGTGGTGGGAGTTCCGGGCCATCAAGCGTGACTCGAAGGGCTTCACGCGAGTCTTTCGTCAGGGTGGACGCTTCTCGATGCTCTACGGTGCCGCCAAGAAATTCCGGGCGAGCCCCTCGCCCAGGTCTATTCGGCGGCCGGCCTCGAGCTGGCGAGCGTGTACGGCGGAGTCGAGCAGGTGGATGCCGCGCTCGAAGACGGTGAGGGGCTGCCCCGCGAGGCCATCGATTCCGCCCACCGGGCGATGCAGCGCTCGACGGAGATCGAAGTCACGCGGATGGAGCGCTACCTGCCCTTCCTCGCCACCACAGCCAGCGCCGCGCCCTTCATCGGGCTCTTCGGTACCATCGTCGGCATCATGAGCGCCTTCCACGGCATCGGGCAGCAGGGCTCGGCGAGTCTCGCCGTGGTCGCGCCGGGCATCTCCGAGGCGCTCATTGCCACCGCCGCCGGGCTGGGAGCGGCCATTCCCGCGGTCATGGGCTACAACTTCTTCGTCAACCGCACCAAGCGCTGGGCGACGGAGCTGGACGGCTTCACCCTCGAGCTCCTGAACAACTTCGCGCGCCCCGCACCCCCAAGGTCGCGAGCCGGTAGGCATGGCGTTCAATCTGGGCGGCGGGAGCAGCGGCGGCGGGCGCCGGACCACCTCCACCCTGGGCGAGATCAATATCATCCCGCTCGTGGACGTCGTCCTCGTGCTCCTCCTCATCTTCATGCTGACGGCTCCCCTCATGTACCGGGGCATCGACGTCAATCTGCCCAAGACGGCGGGCAAGCCCACGGTGACGGAGGAGCGCATGGAGCTGACCCTCACCAAGGACCAGCAGATCTACCTGAACGGCAAGCCCCTGGCCCTGGGCTCCCTCGAGCAGTCCCTGCGCGAGACGTTCAAGAATCGCACGGACAAGACGCTCTACCTCAAGGCCGACCAGGCCCTGCAATACGGATTCGTGGTCGAGACCATGGACAAGGTGCGGAAGTCCGGCATCGAGAAGCTGGGTATGGTCACCGAGCCCGTGCGGGGTCATGAGCACCTTGAGCGTGGCTCGCGGAATCCCCATGCGGTCATCAGTCCACTCGGCACGCCGGAGGATCGCGCCGACACCTCCGGCGCCCGTGGTGCCGGTCAAGGCGCTCATCGTGTCCGCCATCGGCCACCTCGTGGTCGTGGGAGCGTTCGTGGCGCTGGCCCTCTGGGGTATGCTCGATCGCACAACGGTGCACGTGGTGAACCTCTTCCCCTCGATCGCCGCCGTCGGCACCCCTGCGGGTAGCCCCGCTGCGCTGCCGACCCGTACGCCCCCGCCGCCCGCGCCGACGCGCGCACCCGAGCCCGAGCCGAAGCCGCGAGAGGTGGCGAAGCCGGCGGAAGCCTCTCTGCCCTCGCGCACGGTGGCGCCCAAGGTAGGCGAGCGCGACCTCCCACCCCTCGGAATGCCGTCAGATCGGCGCGGCAAGGCGTCCGTGGAGCCGACGACGCGTCCGCCCGCGGCGGCCCTCGGGCAGTCGACAGGCTCCGTGGCCGGACAGGGCAGCATGACCCTCGACGTAACCGACTTTCCGCATGCCTGGTATCTTCGACAGGTGCTGCAGAAGGTCGAGGAGCGCTGGCAGACGCAGAATCGCCCGAACGAGCCGGGGCAGAAGCCACGGATATACGTGGAGATACAGCGGGACGGCACGATCGCCGCTCCGCGTATCGAGCAGAGCTCCGGGAGCAGCTTCTACGACCGCGCGGCCTTGCGCGCCATTTCGGAGGCGAGCCCATTCCCGCCCCTTCCCGCCGACTGGAGCAAACCCGCTCTCCGGGTGCTGTTCAACTTCGAGCTCAAGCACGGATGACGCGACCTCATAATCTCGGGCGATCGATAGCGGCGGGAGCCGCCCTCCTGACTCTGGTCCTGGGGGGCTCGCCCTCCTTCGCCCCCTCCCGGCCCGCTCGCAAAGCCCCGACGTCGAGCTCAATGTGCGGCCCGGGCAGGTGAAGAAGATCAACATCGCCATCCCCGATTTCACGCTCGTGGGGGCACCGACCCGCAGAACTGGGCCAACCGGCTGCCCGGCATCACCACGGTGGACCTGAACTTCACCTCGCTGTTCAGCGTGGTGTCGGGCACGCCGCCGCTGCCCCCGGGGGCGCCGAGGTGGTGCGGCCCCGGCTCGCGGAATTCGCCGCGGCGGGAGCGATGCAGGCCCTGCAAGGACTCCTCACGGTGAGGAATGACCGCTTCGAGGTCGAGATGCGCCTCTACGATCTCACCTCGCAGGATTTCCGGATCATCGGGACGAAGAAAGTGGTCGCCCACGCCTCCGAGCCGCGCCGGGCCGCCCATCGGGTGGCCGACGAGGTGGTGCTGCTCGTTACCGGAGAAGCGGGGGTGGCCGACACCAAGATTGCTTTCGCGAGCACGCGCTCCGGAGTCAAGGAGCTCTACCTGATGGACTATGACGGCGCGGGCACCGCGCCCGTCACCGCCAACAAGTCCATCAACATCTCCCCCAACTGGAGCCCGGACTCTCGCTCGCTCGCCTTCACCTCGTACATGAACGGCTACCCATTCCTGTACCGGGTGTTCCCCTTCGAGCGTCGCCCCGTCCAGCTCCTCGCCGGCTACGCGGGCATCAATTCCTCGCCCGCTTGGAGCCCCGACGGCCGCATGGTGGCCATGACGCTGTCCAAGGACGGCAACCCGGAGATCTACCTCCTCACCGTGGCCACCGGCGCCTTCCGGCGGCTCACCACCAACGTCTCCATCGACACCGAGCCGACCTGGTCTCCAACTGGACGCGACCTGGCCTTCATCTCCGATCGCTCGGGAGCAGCTCAGGTGTACGTGATGGACACCGACGGCGCCAACCTTCGGCGGCTCAGCTCGGGAGGATTCAACACCCAGCCGCGCTGGTCGCCCAAGGGGGATACCATCGTTTTCACGTCCCGATTCGCCAGCCACGACCTGTGGGCGATCAGCCCGGACGGGTCCAACCTTCGCCGGCTCACCGCCGGGCCGGGCGACAACGAGAGCGCCTCCTGGGCGCCGAACGGCCGGCACATCATCTTCCAGTCCAACCGCCAAGGAGGAACCCAGCTCTACACCATGCTCGCGGACGGAACGCAGCAGCAGGTCCTGACGGGCGGCCCCGGACAGGCTTCAAGTCCCGCTTGGTCACCGAGGCTTCCATGATAGGATTGGCCAGTTTTGTGATTGTTCACCAAGCTCGACTAAGGAGGATGTGACGCTATGCTGAAGCAGCCACGGGCTCACGCGTTTCTAGTGGTGCCTCTTCTCGCTCTCACTCTTTTCCTCGTGGGGTGCCCGAAGCGGCCCGCCACTACGGTCGCCGTAGCCCCGGCCCCAGCAGCGCCAACGCCCGCCCCGGCGCCCGCCCCGGCGCCCCCTCCGGCGCCCGCCCCGGCGACGCCGGCACCCTCGGCCCCGGCACCCGCTCCGGCCCCGATGGTGAGGCCCAGCGAGTTCGCTCCGGATCCGAATCTCAAGACCATCTACTTCGATTTCGACAAGTACGATGTCCGGCCGGGTGACGCCAAGATTCTCGACGGCAACGCCGCCTGGCTCAAGACGAACGCAGACAACCTTTTGCTGGTCGAAGGCAACTGCGACGAGCGGGGCACGGCTGAGTACAACCTGGCGCTGGGTGAGAAGCGCGCCAAGGCGGCCATGAACTATCTCGTGGCGCAGGGCATCCAGGCCAACCGTGTGACGATCATCTCCTACGGCAAGGAGCGCCCGGTCTGCGCCGAGAAGACCGAAGCCTGCTGGGCCCAGAACCGGCGCGACAACTTCCTGACGAAGACCCGTTAGCATCAGAGGGTCCGTCGGTATGCAGTCCGTAGTGACCAAGGGGAGCCTCTGGCTCCCCTTGGTCGTTTCCATCGCCATCACCGTGGGCGGGTGCGCGGGCACCATGGACGAGACCACCCAGCAGGAGATGGCGCAGCTCCGCCGGGACGTGAACGCCCTCAATCTGGCCGTCCATAGAGGCCGCGGAGAGTCCGACACCTCCCTGAACCAGATTGACCGCCGCTCACGCGAGCAGGCGGCGGAGAATGCGCGTCAGACGGCGGCGATGAATACCCGCCTCGAGTCCCTCTCGGCCGAGGTGAATCGGCTCTCCGCCCGGGTCGACGAGCTCAGCCGTCGGCTGGACAGCCAGAGCCGGCGCGTCGGGCGGGAGCAGTGGGCCGAGCCCCCGTCCCACTCCGGCGCCCACGCCCTCTCCCTCGGGTGGGTCGAAATCATCGAACGAGCCGGGAGCCGAGGAAAGCTACAAGGCCGCCTACTCGGACTTCACCAAGGGCAACTACACGCTTGCCGTCGCCGAGTTCCGGGAGTTCGTGCGGCAGTATCCGGACTCGCCCCGTGTGGACAGCGCGCAGTACTGGATCGGGGAGTCCTACTTCAGCATCGGTCGCGCCGCCGCCGCGGCGGGCCAGGCCGAGAGATCGCGCGAGGCGCTGGAGCGGTCGGTACAGGAATTCCGCAAGGTCTTCGTGAACTATCCCGGGGACGACAGGTGCCGACCGCCCTCTACAAGGAAGCGCTGGCCCTCGTCGAGCTCAAGCAGATGAAGGTGGCACAGGCGAGACTGCAGTACCTCGTCGACAACTTCCCTCAGTCCGAGGAGGCGCCCCTGGCCCGCGAGCGCCTGAAGAGCCTAGGCGAGTAGCTTCCTCACGGCACGTCGCCTTCCGCATCCTCTCCGCTCGCCTCGTAGGCCTCGTTGGAACCGAAGACCCAGATGACGGTGACCCCGTGGTCGCGGCTCGAATAGACCATGACGCTGCGATCGGGATCGTCGGCGGATACATCCTGCACATTGACCTGGGAGGCAAGGCCGCATCGTCCACGGGCCAGAACGAGAAGGCGGCCACGAGGACGGCGAGAAGGGCGGCGCCGAAGGCGAGGCGAGGATGTCCCCACACCGGCATCCAGAGCGGGACCCACCAGGACTCGCGAACCGGCCGAGGCTCCTCACTCACGATGCGCGCCCGCACCGGCGGCCAGAAGCCTGACCAATCCGGCTCGGACGATACCGACGCCGCCTGGCGGACCAGCACCCTCAGTCGGAGCCACTCCTCCGAGGCCGTCCGGCAACCAGGGCAACCTTCCAGGTGGGCAACCACGAAGCGCGTCGTACGGGCTCCCAAGGCGCCGTCGGCATGCCGCTCCAGGCGGGGTCGAACCACAGCACACGCCACGCTTCGCATATCCGGCAGTATACCTCCACGTACTTGGACGTCGCCCCTCCCTTGATTATTTGCGTCGGGAACCTTAAGGTCATGACGTGGAAAGTCCCGTAACACTTGACGTTCGGGATGGTACTCGGCTCGAGGCCCGGCTCGCTCTCCCTGGCCCGGCCCGTGCCGGCCTCGTGGTCTGCCATCCTCACCCGCTCTACGGCGGCGACATGGACAACCCGGTGGTCATACGGTTGGCCGAGGTGGCGGAGACCCTGGGCATCGCGACGCTCCGATTCAACTTCCGCGGGGTGGGCGCTTCGACGGGACAACACGGAGGCGGAGAGGCCGAGGTGGACGACGTCATGGCGGCGCGAGCGGCCATGGCCGAGCGGCTTCCCGGGGACGCGGCCATTGGCCTCGCCGGCTACTCCTTTGGTGCGGCGGTCGCCGCCCGCGTGGCCGGCCGCTTCCGATCTCCCTGCCCTGGCGCTGGTCGCGCCCCCTCTGGAATGTACGCTCTCGACTTCCTCGTGCGCGCTCCGGATCCCACCCTCCTCGTCGCCGGCACCAAGGATCAGTACTGTCCGGAAGACGCGCTACGGCGACTGGGAGATCGGCTGACCGCGGAGGTGGACATCATAGAGGGCGCCGAGCACTTCTTCTTCGGCAAGCTCTTCCCGCTCGGCCAGGCGGTGGAGCGATGGCTGCGGAGGTGGGCGGTCTAGAGCCGCTCCCGCGGCAGTCGGGCAGGGGTGGCGGTGCCCGCGGACAGAATGATGCGGATGCCTTCCTCCACAGTGAGCCCGGTGGTGATGATGTCCTTCCTCGGCAGCACGATGACGTCCCCGAGATAGAGATTGTTGGTGGGCACGAAGACGGTGACCATCTCGCGCTTCCCGCCGGCGTCTCCACCACCACCTCGGAGGTGACGAAGCCGAAGACGAACTCTCCTTCGCGAGGATGCTCGGCGAGGACGACCGCCTTGAAGGACTGGCGCTTCTCCGGCGAGAAGGATTCGATCAGCTGCTTGATCGACGGATAGATGCTGCGAAAGATGGGCACGCGGATGAACAGGAGCTCGATGCGGGCGAGGAGGCGCCGTCCCACCACGTTGGTGGCGATGGTGCCCATGACGAGGACGAGCACCACCGCGGTGAGAAACCCCAGGCCGGGAATCCGGCGCCCGAAGATCCGCTCGTAGCCGGGGAGAAGAAAGTGTCGATGGCGTCCCAGAAGACGTAGAGGAGCCATGCGCTGGCGATGGCGGGCACGGTGACGAAGAAGCCGGTGATGAAGCGAACCTTGATCCAGTTGCGGAGGGAGCCTGACATGGGCATTCATGACACCATACGGGTTCAGGCAAGTCAACAAACGGGCCGCCCGATCACTCGATAACGTGGCCGGAAGCTAAGCTGCCCTGCCCATGGCGCGGAGGAAGTCCGTCATGCTCGGGAAGCGCATCATGGGGTTCTGCCGCTTCTCCTCGCCAATGGTGGTGGCGGTGCCGCCATAGTTGTGACCGGGGAAGACCACGGTCTCGTCGGGAAGGGCGCCCAGCCGCCGGGTCAGCGAGGTGTACATCTCCTGGGGGTCGCTGCCCGGCAGGTCGGTCCGCCCGCACGATCGGATGAACAAGGTGTCGCCGGAGATCAGCCGGCCGTCCACGAGAAAGCACTGGGAGCCCGGAGTATGCCCGGGCGTGTGGACGAAGGTGACCTTGACGCGACCCACGTCGAGGTCGTCGCCGCCCGTCACCTTGACGAGATCGGAGCCGAAGCCGCGCAGGAACTCGCGCTCGGCCGCATGGACGTAGACCTTGGCGGGAGTCTTGGCGAGGAGCTCCTCGACGCCGGGGATGTCGTGACCGAAGAGATGACCGCCCACGTGATCCTGGTGGGTGTGCGTCACGAGCACGCCGGTGAGCCGCATGCCGTCGGCCTGGGCCTGCTCGACGATGGCGTCGATCTCCCAGGCGGGGTCGACCACGATGCAGTCGCGAGTCTCCGGATCCCCGATGAGGTAGACGAAGTTCTGCATCGGCCCCAGCTCCATCTGTCTCAGGTAGAGCGTATCGGTCGCCATCGGTCCTCTCCCTGTCGGCGGCCCTGACCCGGCGGCCGCGGGGTGCGGCTAGCCAGGTATGTCGGTGGGTGCCTTGCGAAGGTCTTCGAGACTCTTGGGGTCGACCGCGTAGATGGCCGGCGACGACTTGCTTCGCACATAGGCAGCCTTGTCGTCGGCGCGGCCCACCGCGAGCGCCGCCAGCTCGCCGCCGTCTCCCTTGAGCACGGCGATCTCCATCTCTGGCTTGTCGAGGCCGAAGCGGGCTTGATCGGCGCCATCCGCGGAGGCGATCTCCTTCCACCGGAGCCCGCGGAGGGCCAGGAGCAGGCCGGTGACCTTGAACTCCTTGGCCGCTCCCTTGGCCGGCTCGAGGACCCGCCAGTCGTCGTCACCCTTGCGCTCCAGCACCAGGCGCTTGCCGCCGACGGACACCCGCAGGCCCTTCACTTCTTTCATGTCGAAGGAGCCGACCACGCTCTTGTCGCGGAGATCCGTGGCCGACTTGGACAGGTCGCGCACGTCCTTGGCGTCGACAATCACCACCGGCCCTGTCCCCGCCGGCGCGGCCACCCCCGTGACCTCTCCCGCCCTCACCGTTCCCGAGAGGCCGAGGAGGAGGGTCTTGGGCTCCTTGGCCCCTTCTTCCCAGATCCGCACGGTCACGTCAGGCTTCGACAGGTAGCGCGGGATGCCTGCCGCCGATTCGTCGAGGAAGCCGGAGGCACGCAGGTCGCGGATGCGCCAGAGCACGTTGTTCACCGCGCCGGAGTCGGCCTTGAAGGCCTCGGGCGCGGTGATCTTCCAGCTGAGCCCGTCCCGCTCGAGCACGACCTTGCCCGCCGCGCTCTCGATCTCCACTCGATTGGCCTTGTCGTAGGCGTACGGGAAAACCGTCTTGTCGCGCGCCATCGCGACGGTCTTGGGCACCTTGTCCCACGCCTCGGCAGGGATGACCAGCACGTCCTTTCCCCTTCCCGCTGCACGTACACGCCCTTCTTGTCCGGGTCGACCTTGCCCACGAGCAGGGTCTTCGACGTCCGGTCTTTGTCCTTGCCGAGCCACAGGGTCACCCGTGACGGCTTGTCGAGCCCGTACGCCGCCGGCGACTTCGGAGCGGACTCGAACTCCCGAATGCGGGCGGCGCCGAGCTTGTCGAGCATGTCGACGACCAGGTCACTATCGGCACGATAGGGCCCGGGCCGGACAATCGTCCACTTCCCGCCCTCCTCGGGTTCGAGGGTCATGCGCGAGCCGTCCCCACGTCGAGGTCCACCGCGGTGACGTTCTTTCGATCGAAGGCGAGCAGCGTCTTATCCCGGAAATCAACAAGGGGCCGCGCGGTGTCGCGGGCCACGGATTCCCCCACCACGAACACGGCGGGCTTGCTGCCCTCCCGGGCGTATACCCAGACCCCCGTGGGATTCTTGCCGCCCACGGTCAGGGTCAGAGGAGCCGCTTGTCCCTTGACCTCCAGGGTGACCTGGGCGGCCGGCGGCTCGAGCCCGAAATCCGCGAGCTTCGAGGGATTGGGGTCGATCTCGCGGTCCACCCGGGCCGTGGTGAGCGACGTCACCACCTCGTTGACCACGCCGCCGTCGGCCCGCGTCTTCACCGGCTCCGTCATCTCCCAGCCGTCGCCCGCGCGCTTGAGCTTGATGGTCTCGTCCTTGCGGGTGATGGTCAGCGCGTCCACGTCCTTGGCCTCGACCGTCCACAGGCGGCCCTTGGCGCTGGCCGCCTTTTCACGCTTGGGGGCGATCCACTGGTTGTCGACGATGAGGAAGCCGCCGAGACCGGCGGCGAGGACGAGAAGGACGGCCAGCGTCTTCCAGCTCATCGGAGGTGGTTACTTCGAGCGACGGCGGCGGCGCACCACGAGGGCGATGCCGCACACCATGACCGCTCCCGGCAGCACGACGATCGACAGCCACAGGATGGCGTTCTTCTGGGCCTCGGTGGCGAAGATGGGATTCTGGCGAGGGTCCTTCGGGCGCACCGCGATCTCGTCCTCCTGCCCGGCGAGCCACGCGACGATGTTGAGGAAGAGGTCGCGATTGCCCTGGAAGCCGAGGGCCTGATTCGACGCGAAGGTGGACGTGCCGAGGACGACGAGGCGGCCCTTGGGCTTCTTGCTGTCGTCGGCTTCGGCCTGTCCGGCGACTTTGGGGGCCGGCGTGGGCTCGATGGTGACGGCGAGGAGCACGGGCACAGGTCCGGGCGTGTCCTTGTCGTCGCGGCTGGCCGGCTGCCCGCGGCGGAGCCCGTCGAGATTGGTCTCTCCCCAGGAATCCGCGCTCGTCTTGGCGAGGGGGGTCACGGTCATGCCCTTGGGCGGCGTCTTGGCCGGCGACACGGACCGCGTGAGGGGAAAGCCCGTCATGACCTTGGCCATGTCCTTGGTGATCGGATGCTGCTCGTACTGCATGACCAGCGGCACTTCGGGCCCCACCCCGAGGAGGCGGCCGATGGGGCTCGGCTCCACCACCAGATCCTGCCCCAGGGTAACGCCGTACTTGGCCACGTACTTGGCGAGCCCGTCCGCCTGGAGCGGGTCGGCCATGAGCAGCACGTGGCCGCCCTGGGCGAGGTAGTCGTCGATGGCCGTCAGCTCGGGCGGCAGGAGATCTGTCCGCGGTCCGGGCACGATTACCACCGCGGCGTCAGGCGGCACCTTGCCGGTTCGCGCGAGCTCGAGGTCCTTCACGGTGTAGTTGGCCTTCTCGAGCTGCTCCTTGGCCTGGCTCATCCCCGTCCGCTCGCTGCTCGAGATGTCCCGTTCCCCGTGCCCTTTCACGAAATAGACGATGGGATTGCCCGGGCGGGTGACCTTGACGAGGGCATTGGTCAGCCGCTCTTCCTCGGCGTCGAGCACCTTCTCCGACTTCTCCCCGCTCTGCATCACGAGGGTGCCGTAGGTCTCGACGCCGTAGCGCCGGGCGAGACCCGGCGAGCGGTCGGGATCCTCCACCCGATAGGTGAACTTGCCGTCGGAGGCCTGGGCGTACTGCTTGAGCAGATCCTCGGCGGTGCGCTTGCCCGGGGTGTCGGAGCGGAAGAAGCCGATGACCTCGACGGGGCTCTTGAGGGCCTTGAGCAGCTTCACCGTCTGCGGCGAGAGGCTGTGGCGCTTGTTCTCGGTCAGGTCCCAGCGCGCGTTGTAGCGCAGCGACACAGCATTGGCGAGCACGGCCACGCCCGAGGGCGATCACGATGAGAAGGGCGGCGCTCGCGCCGTAACGCGTGCCGCGGCGGCCGAGGATCGAGGCGCCCTCGCGCCAGCTGAGGGCCACCGTCACCACGAAGAGGACGGCGGCCGCGATGAGGAGGGCCACCCGGAAGCGGATGAGCCAGGGAATGAAGAGGGTGACCGCGGCCGCCCCGAGGAGGAGGATCACCACACCCCACATGCCCCAGCGCTTGATGAACGTCATCGGCCTATCCCCGCCACCGCTTGGACTCGAGCGAGCGCAGGGTCAGGAAGAGCGCGAAGGCGATCACGGAGAGGTAGTAGACGAGATCCTTGGTGTCGATGACGCCTTTGGCGAAGCCGTCCATGTGCTCGATGATGGCGGTCTGCTGGACGACGGTCCGGAGAGCGCCCTGAGCCGAATCGGCGAACCAGCCGAGGAGCCAGAGCGAGAGGAGGGCGCCGAAGGTGCCGAAGCCGGCCACGATCTGGTTCTCGGTAGTCGACGACACGAAGAGGCCGATGGCGAGGAAGGCGCCCCCGATGAGGAGGAGGCCGAGATACCCGGTGAGCACGGCGCCCCACTCGATCTTGGTGAACCAGGCCACGGTCGCGGGATAGAAGAGGGTCAAGGCGAGGATGAGGGCGTAGAGGCAGAGGGCGGCGAGGAATTTCCCCGCGAGCACCTCCCCGTCCCGCAGCGGATAGGTGAGGAGAAGCTCCATGGTCCCCGAGCGCTTCTCCTCCGCGAAGAGGCGCATGGTGAGCATGGGAATGAAGAAGAGGAGGACCACCGCCATGTTGTAGGTCAGGGGCCGCAGGATGTTCTCGGTGGCGTTGAGGGTCTGTCCCATCTGCGGCTGCATGGCCGACCGCATCGAGAACTCCGCGTACTGGACGAACGACGGCGCGAAGAAAAATGCCGCGATGAAGAGGAAGAAGGTGGCGACGGCGTAGGCCACCGGCGAGCCGAAGTAGAGTCGCATCTCCTTCCGGAAGATCGGCAGCCAACCCATCAGGCGGTTTCCTGCACGCTTTCCACGATCTGCGGCGCGTGGTCCTCGCCCGCCACCACCCGGAGGAAGACCTCCTCGAGCGAGAGGCCGACCTGATGCAGCTCGAGCAGGGTCCAGCCGCGGCCTGCCACCAGCTGCACGAGCTCTCCGCGCACGTCGCGTCCGCGCGGCGACTCCACCACGAAGCGCGAGGTGGCATCGACGGAGAGGAGCGTCTCGACCGACGTCACGCCGGGGAGGGTCCGGAGCGACGCCTGCACCGCTTCGGGCGGCCCGCCGATCTCCACCTCCACCCGCGCGGCGGGAAAGACCTGCTGCACCAGCTCGGACTGCGTGCCCTGGGCCACGATGCGTCCACGGTTGATGATGATGATGCCGTCGCAGACCATGGAGACTTCGGGGAGGATGTGCGTCGACAGAATGACCGTGTGCTGGCCCCCAGTGACTTGATGAGGGCGCGAATGTCCGCGATCTGTCGCGGATCGAGTCCGATGGTGGGCTCGTCAAGGATCAGCACTTCCGGATCGCCGAGGAGGGCCTGGGCAAGGCCGACGCGCTGCCGGTAGCCCTTCGACAGCTTGCCGATGAGGCGATGCTCCATGTCCGAGATGGAGCAGCGCTCCATCACGTCGGCGACCTTGGAGCGGCGGAGCCCGCGCGAGACACCTTTGGCCTCGGCCACGAAGTCCAGGTAGGCGGCCGACGGGCAGATCGCCATAGAGCGGGCATTCTCCGGCAGGTAGCCGATGCGCCGGCGCACCTCGAGGGACTGGGTGAAGACGTCGAAGCCGGCCACGGTGCGCGCGGCCGCCGGTGGCCGCCATGAAGCAGGCGAGGATCTTCATGGTCGTGGACTTGCCCGCGCCGTTGGGACCGAGGAAGCCGACGATCCGTCCCTTGTCGACGTTGAACGACACGTCGTGGACGGCCGTCACTGGCCCATAGCTCTTCGTCAGATGGTCGGCTTGGATCATGTATATGGTCCCGTAGCGGCCCGGACCATCGCGCAGTATATCACACGGCTAGAAGAGCCCCGTGATCGCCCCCGCTGCCGTCACGTCCACGCCCTCGGCGTTGGGCCGCCGCGGCAGCCCCGGCATGGTGGTGATCTCGCCCGCCTGCGCGACGAGAAACCCCGCGCCCGCGGAGATCCTCACGTCGTTGATGGTGACCTTGAAGCCGCGCGGCCGGTTGAGCAAGGTGGGGTCGTCGGACAGCGATCGCTGCGTCTTGGCGACGCAGACGGGAAGGCGTCCGTAGCCGAGCGTCTCCGCCTGCGCGATCTGACGGTCCACCTTCTTGGGATACTCGACGCCGTCGGCGCCGTACACGCGGGTGGCGATGGTCTCGAGCTTGGTCTTGACCGACGCGTCGAGGGGATAGAGCGGGTGAAGTCCGAGCGCTCGGAGTCGAGCAGCTTGAGCAGGCCATGGGCGAGGTCTTCCCCCTTGTCCGCCATGGCCGAAGATGTCGGCGACATAGGCGGGCACCTCGAGGGCGGCGCAGCGGTCGAGCACCGCCTTGTACTCGGCCTCGGTGTCGGTGGGGTAGCGGTTGAGCCCGATGATGGCGGGCACCTGAATTGCCGGATGCACTCCACGTGCGCCTCGAGATTGTCGAGCCCGCGCACGAGGGCCTCCACGTTCTCCGTGCCGAGCTCGGAGAGCGGCACCCCGCCGTGGTACTTGAGGGCCCGCACGGTGGCCACGATCATGGCCGCGTCGGGCCGAAGGCCGGCCAGCCGGCACTTGATGTCGAAGAACTTCTCCGCGCCGAGATCGGTGGCGAAGCCGGCCTCGGTGAGGCACATGTCGCCGAGCTTGAGAGCCATGCGAGTGGCGATGACCGAGTTGCACCCGTGGGCGATGTTGGCGAACGGACCGCCGTGCACGAGGGCCGGGGTGCCTTCCATCGTCTGCACCAGATTGGGATGGATGGCGTCGCGCAGGAGCGCGGCCATGGCCCCGGTGACCTTCAGCTCCTCGGCGAGGACGGCGGCGCCGTCCGGCTTGAGGGCCACCACCATGCGGCCGAGGCGCGTCCGGAGGTCGCCCAGATCTTCGGCCAGGCACAGCGCGGCCATGATCTCGGAGGCGGAGGTGATGGAGAAGCCGCCTCCCGCGGCACGCCGTCCATGCGCCCGCCCAGACCCACCACGATGTCGCGCAACGCGCGGTCGTTGACGTCGAGGACCCGCCGCCACAGCACCTGGCGGACATCGATGCCCAGGGCATTGCCGTGGTGGAGATGGTTGTCGAGGGCGGCGGCGAGGAGATTGTGGGCGGAGGTGATGGCGTGGAAGTCGCCGGTGAAGTGAAGGTTGATGTCCTCCATGGGGACGACCTGGGAGCGACCGCCGCCGGTGCCGCCGCCCTTCATGCCGAGCGTAGGCCCGATCGACGGCTCGCGGAGCGCGATGACCGGCCGGGCGCCGATGCGCCAGAGCGCCTGCCCCAGCCCGATGGTCATGGTGGTCTTGCCGTCGCCGGCCGGGGTGGGCGTGATGGACGACACGACCACGAGCTTGCCGTCAGGCTGGTCGCGGCGGGCGGCGAGGGCGGGAGGAGCACCTTGGCCTTGTCCCGTCCGTAGGGCAGCCATTCTTCGGCGGCGAGCCCCAGCTCGCGCGCGACGTCAGCGATCGGTCGGGTCGAGGTCGGCATCCGGCATGATCTCCTTGAGCCAGTCGGGCAGTGGAATCATCTTGGAGGTGGCGGGATTCCAGCAGGCGTGGCGCGTGTAGCCGGTGGCCACGAGCTCCCGCGCCTCGTTCCTGATCTCGTAGGCGAAGGTGAAGCTCGCCCGTCTCCGCTCGCTCACCCGCGACGACCACCTCGAGCAGGTCATCGAGCCTGGCGGGCTTGACGTATTTCACGAAGGCTTCGACCACGGGCATGTGAATGCGCTCGTTGACCAGCGACATCGGAAGGTTCTTCTCGCGGAGGTATTCGACGCGCCCGACCTCGAAGTAGGTCAGGTAGTTGCCGTAGTAGACGACCGACATGGTGTCGGTGTCTTTGTAGCGGACGCGGATCTGGGTGACCGAGGGCATGGACGAAAGATCAGATACTTACACCGCTCAAGATCAGCGTGGGCGGGGCGGGCAGCACCGCGCGGGGCGCCGTGTGCTGATCTGTGTGCTGAGGACTCGGCCGTCGACTCGGTCTTGAGCATCTCGGCCCGGAGGTGATCCGGGGCGAGATGAGCATACCGCAAGGTCATCTGAAAGTTGCTGTGTCCGAGCAGGGCCTTCAGCGCGGCCAGGCTGCCGCCCCGCATGATGAACCAGCTGGCGAAGTGATGCCGGCAGTCGTGGAACCGGAAGTTGTCGAGCCTGGCCCGGACCACGGCGGCCTCGAAGGCATGCCGGGCGCCGTGGGTCCACAGCCGCCCCTGCCGGGCCCCGGGAAGCGCCGACAGGACGTCGTTGACGATCTGGCGCATGGGGATCTCCCGCCGGCGGCCGGACTTCGTGACCTCGAGCTGGATCACGCCGCGGGAGAAGTCCACCCGCTCCCAGGTCAGCCCGAAGACCTCGCCCTGCCGCATGCCGGTTTCCAGGGCCAGGATGGTGATGGCGTAGAGCTGGGCATTGCGACTCCGGCGGCACGCGGCCAGGAGGCGGGCCTCTTCGTCCGGGTCGAGCCAGCGCAACCGACCTTGCGGTTCCTCGAGCCGGCGGATCCGCGGCACCTCGGCGAGCGCGTTCCACTCGTCGTGGGCCAGCCGGAGCAGATGGCTCAGGAGCGCAAGCTCGCGGTTGACCGTGCACGGCGACAAGAGGCCCGTGACGTTCCTCGCCGGGCGGAGGGCTGGCTCAAACGTTCGTCGCGGTACTGACTGATCACCTCGCTCGTGAGGGTGGGCAAGCGGGTCTCGGCGCCGAAGCGCGCCACGAGATGCTTGAGCATCCGCCGATCCTCCGCCAGCGAGCGCTTTCCGCGCTTTCGCCTGCAGATACCGCTCGGCGGCCTGGGCCGAGCGTCGTCGGCCGGATCGTCGCGGTAGCCTTGGCCAGGATGCGCTTGGCTAACTCGGTCCGCGCCTCCGCCTCCGTCCAGGCGGCCGAGAACTTCCGCTCTTGCTTGCCGTTCGCCTGGAGCGTGTAGCCCCAGGAGACCTTCCGCACCTCTGCGGCCTGACGGGCCGCGACTGAGCCACGTGCGTTTCTGGACGGTTGCCATCAGGGGCCTCCTTGCGTTCGTGGATTGCGTCGGGTAGATCGCAGGGATTGCCTCTGTGGTCTTGGCATGCATCTTCCAGCGACTGACGAGGGGCCCCCGCGAGATCGGCATGCTTATCCGCAACGAGGGCGGAGCTCTTTCGCCCAGACCATGCTCTTCGCCGAAGAAGTTCACAAACAACGTTCTTGCCAAGACGTCGTTTGACCTCGTGGACGAAGCGGGACGTAGTCGCGGTCACCAGCTTCGGCAGAATTGCCGCGTCGTAGCGGTTTGAAGAATGCGTGGGTGAGCAGCTGTCCTTCGTGAGGGTGATGTCCACGCGCTTTCGACTTCGAGCCGTGGCGGCGTCCTTCTTTTAAACATACTTGAGGGTCAAACCCTAGCTCCCGGATGCTTTCTCTCACCCCGCCAGTATCTTCGGGATCATCGCCAGCAACGCTGGTGTAGTAGCAGGCCCGATCAGGCCGCCGCCGGAAGCGGAAACCCGCCCTTGAGGACGTACTCCAGGCGATTCATTCGGCACCCAAATAAAGACGTCGCGGGAGATAAAAGGCTGGCAGCGTCTCGAAGGTTCAAGGCCTTCACGCTCCTGGATGGTCCTGCGCTCGTTGATCGTCGGGTTCTCTCCGCTACTCATGAACGCCATCCAGCGACTCGCGAGTGTCCCTTTCGCGTGCGAGCCTATTGTGCGTAGATCGCGGTGGTCATCTCTGAGCCGATCCATGCCCGATCAAAAGGGTCTCCAGAATCTTGACGTCGTCCCGAGTCGCCGAGCCTGGACGTGGACGATCAAAGACGCGCGACCTCGTGTGGGTCGCGAGAGGTCGAGTAGCTGCTCTTGTCGTGATCGCCAAGGCGCGTCGATTAGCACGTCATTCTCGAGGAGACAATGAAATGGATCCTCGTCGGCAGAAGAGGAATAGCTCCCGACGGAATCTCGCTGGCATCAGGGACACGAAGAGCGTCGAAAGCAGAGTGCTGATGCGATTGTTCAGATGTCGCCGCCGTGGGTTGACGATGGCGCCTGGGTCGCTGAGGACGCAGCAGCAGAATATCCAACTCTGCCATGAGTCCGAGCGCCTCGCTGAATCAGGAAAGCGAGGTAGCAGGCTGCTTCCGGACGGAGCAAACCAACGCAGCCGCGCCGCCTCCGTCACGATTCAGATAGAGGCGCTTCTGCTCCTCGAGCGGCGGCTGGTCCCGCAGTGGCGGTGGAGTTGCGGATGAAATACACGTCGCAATGTCACCGCTTTTCCTTTCGCCGTCCCAGCCCCGTCCTAAGCGGGCCGCGGTAGCAGTAGAGCCGAGAGTCCATTGTCTTGAGGCCCCTTCCCTATCGGGCAGCCGCGCCAGCTCCTGCCGCTGGCGGGTGGTCGTGACGTGCGCGGCGCGCGCGGTCACCATCTTGCCCCCTTCGGCCCGCGCGGGTCACACGGTGTCCGTAGGGGAGACAGCGATAGGTGAACCCGCCCTTATTGTCAAGGACTCTGCATCCTGTCACGCAGAGCCATCTGGACAAGCCTGCGCACCTACGAAGCCCTGGATCGGCTCCCATTTTGATCGTCTCGATCTTGCTCGCCTCGACGATGTACATTACCCCACAGCAGCACCACGCGCGCACTCGGCGGAGGCCGACGTGGCGCCGGCGAGAGCAAGCGGCAGAGCACGGTGATCGACGAGACACGGCCAGCGGGTGGTCACGGGCTGACCTGGTGAGCCTCAACCCACCCAACGACGGCGATAGAAGATCAGCCCCAGCGAGCCCAACCCCAGAGCAGCACGAACGTGGTAGTGGCTCCGGAATTCGTTGCCACAGGCCACCTGAGCCGGCGCGCACGGGAAGAAGCCCGGCCCCGAACGCCGAGGTGAGCCCCCATGTTCCCGCGGCGGTGCCTCCTGTGCAGAAGCAGGTTGCCCCCATTGCATGGAGTACGTCGGGCTGCAGCGTGGTACTCGAGATGCCTGCTCAAGGATCCTGGCCCGCTCGTGATCGTGGTGTGCAGCACGAAGGACCCGGGATCTGGAGGAAGCAGGGCAGATCCAACGTGTGCGTTGTTATCCGGAGTAGATGAAACTGAGCTGCGGGGAAACGGGGCAGCGAGAGAGGGGGGCAGCGGGCACGGGGAGCAGCGTGTCGTCCCGGGGACGAAAGTGTCAGGCAACACAATTTCCATGTGCGCTTGTTCGGTACATTCCAGACCCTGGCAAGTTCCCGTCCACGTATAGATGATGTTGGCGTGGGCGCTGAGCGGTCCGCTGAGCAGCAGAACGTGACCGCCGCGAGAAGTATCCTCTTCGGTAGGTGTGCGTCGCTCGTCCTCGTCCATCGTCTGCCCTCCACAGTTCGGGGATGAGGCCATGCGCTCCGGGCGGTGTCCGCCGTCGCGGGGCGTTTTCTACTTCACGAGCTCGGGCAGTTTCACCCTTGAGCGCCTTCGCTGGAAGCTTCCTCCAGAGTCGAGAGCGTCGGGTCTTGCCGGGCCGTCTCGAGGCGGGCGAGGTAGGTCTCGACTGGAGCCCAGCCTTGTCGGCGAGCGCCGCTGGCTCAATCCTCGTTTCTCCCGGAGTGCCTGATCTGCATGGCCACGCGTCCTATGGGAGTCATCTTGGTACCTTATAGGGTACAGCCTGTCAAGCTTACCATTATCGCGAATCACGAATCTGCACGTCGCGCGCCTCGAACTCCCGCAATGACGGGGCGCCGCGCTGGAATTCCTGCTTCACGACAGCCGTACACCCGAGGCGCATTTGGTCAGAATCAGGCGCTTCTGCTCTCTCGAGAGTTGACTGATCCTGAGCCATAGGGTGAGTCGGAAGAAGAATTTTGGAAAGAGAGCCCCCTGAAGCTCGGCCACCTGATGCGGGGCATCAGAAATCCTGACACCAATCTTCTGCCCATGGAGCTTATCTGCATCGAGAGCGATGTCCTCAAACCCTTGCGGGGATACGACGCGGCGGCGGGTGGTTGGTCAGGCTTCACGACCAAATAGGTCCCATCGTCTTTCCAGAAGAATCTGTCGGCCGTCCGTGGTGTGATCGACAAACTCTTCGGCCAACACCACTGTTACCGATGCCAGAAGACAAATCCCACTGACGGCCACCGAGGAACGCCTGACGATTCATGACGCCCCCAATTTCTTCAGCGCGGTTTCCAAGAGGACTCGGATCTCCTCATTCCGGGTGCGTTGGGTCTGGTATTTCGCCTGCCGCCAGCGCTTCGCCCGGCACCGCGCGGAGCACACCTGTCTGGCGCCCGCGGAGCCACCGCTCCAGGCACACGGAGCAGCGCGATCCTATCAAACCGGGTAGACGGGCGGGTGGCTCCGTACGTACGCTTCCTGGGCCGGTTTCCGGCACCTGTGGAAGTCTCTGGCACGGGACCTACAGACTCAGCCGCGCAGGAGGCGGGCATCATCCGTCCAGCGGTGGATCAGGCGCCGGGTCCACACCGGCCAGCCTGGCGGCAGCGAGTACGCGAATCCCATCCCCACTTCCGGCCAGGCGGCACCGCGGATGACGCCCACCAGCATGAGGGTGGTGGGGGCGACCGCGAGGAGCCGCCAGACGGTAGCCAGCGGATGGCGCAACGGGACGAGCTGCGCAAAGCTCGCCGCCTCCAAGAGCGCTGCCAGAGGCGTCCAGGTGGTCAGCTCGCTGGGTTGCCGACGTCAATCCGGCCAATCGCGCCAGGCGCCCTTGAGGTCGGTCGAGGTTGAACGATTCCGGTTTTCGCCCGGCGAGGTTCGTCGAGGCACTCTCGCCGGGCCTGAGGAACGGGGAGGCGGCCGTCTTTCGCGTAGCGCCAAGCCGCTTGGCATCCTCGATTCGGCCGGCGTCAGGTCCGCCGACGCCAGCATGCGGAGCGCGTCGGCGTGCGGTGGCTGTGCCAGGAGCGCAGCGGCTTGGGCTTGAACTCCTTGGCGGGCGCGTCCTGCGGGGCTTCTTGATACCCGGCGAGCGCTTCTCCAGCAGCTTCGCGCACCGCCGCCGGTCGAAGCGCAGGCGCGGGAACAACTGCCGCGGCTGGCGTTGATGCCCCACCGCACTTCGCTCGCCCGGGAGCACGGTGAAGCGCGCACGCCGAGCCCCGCGGGCCGCCACCCTCGGTCGGGGACAGCCTGCTGGCGAAATTGCGGTTGTCGGCGTCGCGCGCACAGAACCAATCACTACGAGGTAGTGGTGCGAGTGCACCCGCGGCGAGCGATCTCCGGACAGGTCTCATCCCTCGTAGGCTGTCGCAATCGAAGACGTCGAGGTAGTCCGCCGCGCTCCTGCGACGTAGAGCACGACGGTGGCGTCGCGGAATGCCCAGGTCCCAGGCTCGTGATGGTCCGCGTCTCGGCGCGGTGCGGCGAGATCCGTGAATGCGCCCGTCCTGCTCGGCGGCGGTGAGCAGATCGCCCGTAGTAGCTCGACACCAGCGCGGCCGTGAACTCGCAGTAGTATTCTGCGCGCAGCCATGCCTCGCGCTGGCCTTCCGCCCGCTCCTGCGCGAGGTGGCTCGAGCGGGATGATGGGCGTCCGTCATGCCGGTCGCGGTGTCCTCGATCGTCTTCGTGGAGAGATACCAGCCGCCCGCGCCTCTCCGCGTTCTTCCACACCTCGTGGAAGTGGTTCAGGCCCTTCGGCGTCGAGGTGATGAGCAGCCACCCGCCCGCCCGCTCCACGGGGATGCGCGGACGATGTCCAGCGGCTCGCGGCCCGGCATCGTGGAGAACTCGTCGAGCACCACGCCGGCGTAGGCGGGGCCACGGAGGCGATCCGGATCGTCGGCGCTGCGGAAGATGATGCGCGAGGTCTTCCAGCCTCGGCCGTGGCGATGACCATGCGCCTTCTCGTTCTCGTTCGTGTCCAGCACGAGCTGCGGCGGGAAGACGAGATCGATGTAGCGCCGGCCGCTGTCGGGGTCGATGGCGTCCAGTAGTTCTCCCCGCCCAGGCTCGACGTCGGGCTCGCGATCATGTACGTGCCCGGCCGCTCGAGAAGGCCGCCATGCCGGTCGACAGCCGAGCGCGCCCAGGCCCTTGCCGCCTTGGCGGTGCCACCGCCAGATCGCCCGCGTGGCGCCCGCGTGGAAGGGCGTGGAGGGCCCTCGACCTGGTGGTCCATGAACTCGAGCGCCGCGGGGATGCGGACGCGGTCGGCGGCCGGCGCGACGGCTGATGCTCATGGCGTGTCCACCGTCTCCGCACCGTTGGCGGCGAACCGCCGCACTTCGACCACGAGCGCCGGCGCCAGGGACGTACGGCCTTCGCTTGGTCCTTGCCCACATGCCGTCGAGGGCGAGCATGAAGTCGCGGTACTCGAGCTCGGGATCTTGCCCACCGCGAGCAGCTCGCATGAGGCAGACACTGGAAGGCCGTCCGGCTCGGCACTGCCAGGCTCGAGCTCGTCGAAGAGCCGCGCGGTCTCCGCGGGCGTGAGCTGGCCCCGCCGGCCGCCGAGCTGGCGCGCCTGGAGCTTCGTGGTGGCCTCCACCGAGGGATCGCACCAGTACGCCCAGGTGTAGCCCGAGGCCTTCGTCGCCGGGCGCCCGCAGCCGCACGAGCACGCCGCCTTCATCGGGCGGCCTCAACCCACTGGAATCAGCCCACGGGCGCGCTTAGGCATTCCGCAGCTCCTGCGTTCCTGCGGGCTTCGGCCGCGAACAGCCGACAGACTGCGCGTCGTGTGGACGCCCCTGCTCTGCGGTCTCCGAAGCCAGCGCTCAAGAGCCGCTCCTGCGAAGCGCACGCTGCCGCCGCGCTTGCCGCCGAGCTTGAGCATCGGCATGGTGGGATCGTCCTTCGCCAGGCGATAGATCGACTTCGCCGAGAGCTGGAGCATCATGCCCACCTGGGCAGAGGTGAGGCGGCAGGGGTAAGCTCGGGGGTAAGCTCTGTTGCCCAAGCTGTTCGGGCGAAGTGGCGAGATCGGGCTTGACGGGTCATCTGCCACTCTTCGAGGAGGGCGGACAAACGGACAGCCCTATAGAGAAGTGAGAGTGTCCGTCCGCCCCCTGAAGGGGTCACCTGAAAGTCCCCTTCAGTGGGGACGCGGATAAACAGCCGGACAAGGCGGACAGAGTGTCCGGGGTCATGCCTTCAACCCCCACCGCCCAGGCTCGACATCGATCACCCTTCCGTCATGCCGCAGTCGTCGGAGAGTCCGCGTGATCGTATCCGCTGAGGCGCCCATCTCTTCGACGAGATCAACCGCGCCCCGGGCCCCGCTGGCCAAGACGGTCTGCGCAGCCGGAAGGCGAGGCTGGCGCGCTTCAGCAGGTCAGGCTGGGATAACCGAGGTCTTGCGATCCCAAGGGAAATGGTGCCGCCGTCGAATGCGAGCTTGAGGCCGAGAGGCGGAAGGAGTGCGGCCCCTGATTCACCCTGCGGTGGAAGAGCCCGATGCTGAGGTTCTCGCCGCCATCTCTCGGACCGGCGCACCTCCCAGACCGAGCGGCCAGGTTGGTCACGTAGACGCTGCCGCAGGGGCGGCTCGGCCCACTTCGACTCCGCGCTCGCCTTGCTCACGTGCGCCACGACAAGGCGGGTGGCCGGCGCGAAGGATCGCAACGCGTTCATCATGCGGATCGCGGGTCGGCCGTCTCGGCCTCGCGCCGAGGCAGGCCCATAGGAATCCACGATGACGAAGCCGATATTGTGGCGGGCGATCTCGGCGCGCAGGTTGCTGTGTCGTCGGCCAGGGCGCGTGCCATCGGCCGGTGGAGAGATGCCCGGGGCGCTCGCGCCCGGGAGCCCAGCGAGCAGCCCCGCGAGCGCGGTCCTGGTGTTCCTCGAGGCAAGATTCATAGTCGCAGGTAGAGCACCGGCGCTGGCGTGGATGGCCGGAGACCCGCTGGCAGATTAATGCCCATAGTCACCGGACTCGCGGAGCGCCAGGGGCGAGCAGGCTCTTGCCGCCGCCGCCGTCGCCAAAGATGACGTTGGTCTCCTCGGCCAGGAGAAGCTTGCCCACGAGGTGCCGGGTCGCGCCCGCGAACTGGGGGGACGAGGGGCACGAGGGGCTCGCCGACGTGGAGCGAGATTGGCGGCCATGCGGCACGCTTTGTCGAGGATCGGGCGCCACGGCGCGGCCGGAAGCGGCTGCCGAGCTTCTTCACGAGGCCCCGCACGGGCCGGCGTGCTGGCGAGATTCATCCGCAGACCAGTGGATCTCGCCGAGGACTGACGAGGTGATGACGATCTCGCCGTGGAGCCCCTCGCCGCTTCGCGAGGTGCCCAAAGGCGAGGCTCACACCGTGCTGGGGCCACGAAGATGAGCTCGTCGCCGCGGCGGGCGGCGGTTGGCCCGTCGACGATGACAGGCGCTTTGGGCTCCGGCCGCGATGGGGGCCGCGTGTCTGAGGCATACAGTGTTCCGCGACCCCGGCCTGCTCAGGGCAACGCGCCTGCGATGAGCCGCAGCCGCCGCGCCAGCCAGTCAATTACGTCTTGCTTCCGGGCTGCGGGCCGGTCATCGAGCATGAGCAGAGCGAGCCGGATCCGTCTCACGCTCAAGGAACAACTCCCTCGAGGAAAACCGCTGGAGGTCCATCCCGTGATATCGCTCAGCCTGCTCGAAGGTGTCGTCTCGGGTCCGGGAGGCGCATGAGCTCACGCAGGGTCATGCGGCGGGACTCCCTCGCTGGCGCAAGATCGAGATGGCGCGCGCGAAGGAAGATCCTCAGGGTCAGAAGGGGCAACGCGCAACTCGCCGGTGGGAAGCCGGATCCCGCCGAGCTCACCGGCGTCAATGAGCGAGGCGACCTCGGCTGCGGAAGGCGGAGCACCCGGGGCGACTTCTTCGAGCAGATAAAGTTGCTGCATACGGACAGCCCTGGACGACACCTGGCCATCCCAAGGGGACAACAAATCGCGAGATTTATCCGGTCGCGTCTACCAGGGCGGCTGCGAGCTTCACTCGCCTTGAGTTGTCGGCAGAGGTTCTCCGGGTCCTGGTTACGGGTTGCCCTCGCCTCATACAGCAGGGTGAAGGCGATGCCGCGCGGCGTCCGGGCGGCGGCGGCCCGACGGATCAGCGACAATTTGGCCGCTGTTTTCTGCTCGAGGATCTCCTGCCAGATCACTCGCAACTGCCTCTATGTAACCCTGGCGCCCACGTCCAACCGGTGCGATCGCCAAGACGCTCCTCGACACCCGGGCGACCCCGTCCCATGCCCCTCGAAGCTGTTGAAGGGTCGGGAGGGACGGCCTCCCACGCGGCCGCGAGCGAAGGCGCCGCTCGTGGCGCTCTGTGACCTCATCGAGCAGCTCGGCGCGCTCCTCGGGCGGCCATTCCGCAGTGGCGCGCACGACTCGCCGGCGCACGTTGACATCGGCACGGATCGCGTCGCCCAGGGCCCGCGTGTTCTTCTGCGCCCGGAGCCTCTCAATGACCGCATCCAGATAGCGGGCCTCGGCCTGGGACATAGCTCCTCCCTCTGAGCTCCTGGAAGAAATCGCGGGCCAAGCGCCCAGGGAAGGCGCTGTTCGGGAGCTACCCTAGGCCGCGCGAGGTCAGACTACGATGTCGAGTTCGCCAATCTCTCCAATCTCTCTCCCGAGGTTCGCTCTGAGCAGCCTCCTCGACGGCATACAGCGCCGGCGGGCGATCCCATCGTGAGGATGCCAGCGTATTCGATCGTATCGAACTTGATAGGTCGAGCCTGAGGTCGGTGTTGTTGGCGGGGTGACAGACGCGAGAACGGCGTCTCCGGCCAGCGCGGCGCTCTGGGTGGAAGGCTACCGGTCCAGCGAGGCGGCCGAGGCAGGGAATTATCCTGGCGCCTGCCCGCCGAGTGAGGTCACGCATCTTCACGTGCGCCTCTTCCTGCCAGAGAGCGTCGCAGGTGGCGTGCAAACGGACAGACCTTCCCATCGGCATATGTGTAGGACACATTCGGCTTGGGCTCGTCGCAGATCAGACACAACCCGTGCGTTGCAGGGGGTCCAATGACCATTCTTGTGAGGCGGGCGACTTGGCCAGGCAGGATCTTGTCTGCTAGGGGCGGGCCTGGCGGAAGCTCGCCCGAGGCCATGAGCAGCCGGATCCCGACGCGCAGCTCGGTCTGGTCCATGCAATCCGAAGAGCAGAAAGCCGCCACCCGCCGCCCACCAATATCGATGCATAGTTGGGCGCACTCGGACCAGAGGCGCTACAGAACTGATGGGAATCTCGACAGTTCACCGGATTACGCGGCGATCGGCGCGCGGTAGACTATAGCAATGCAACTGAACGAAGTACAAA
>ERZ1370068.8701-contig-7535_pt1 | contig 96537 bp, 122 predicted proteins | sample MGYA00561227_ERZ1370068 | MGnify/ENA primary metagenome ERZ1370068 (study PRJEB38410, sample SAMEA6850437) | metagenome | study: Metagenomic assessment of the ecological functions of the soil: analysis of the soil microbiota associated with the...
GTGTACTTCGTTCAGTTGCAGTATTTGCTGGCAAGGCAGGGATGGTGGGCGACGGTGATGATGACCGGACCGCTAAGCATCGGTCGGCCCCCGCCGACTTGCCCGTGCTCTCGGCCAGAGCGGTTCCGGACCGGATTGTCGTCGGCCTGCTGCCACGGCTCGACCGCAAGCGCCACGAGCGCGATGAGCGCCCCCAGGCCCCGAGGCAAGTAGAAATAGAGGCCGGTATTCCGAGAATCAGGATTGCCTTGTTGAAGATGATCAGAAGCGCAGGCGCAAAACCAACGCCCCGAGCAGGAAAGGGCGATAACAAGCTCGCGCGTACTGGCTGGGTCTCAGCATCGGCCGACCCGCGGTTGCGTCAATCACGCACTGCCGCGTGGGTTGAGCTCCCCACGCGGCACAAAGCGTGGCCGGAAGATCGCGCGATCGTATCGCAACGGCTTGCTTCGGGCGAGCCTCACCGCCCTTCGTTTTTCGAGGGCGTCCACAGCACGGCCTCGACCCGAGCAATGGCGTCCTTGGTCGAGAACGGCTTCGTGATGTAGTCGTCGGCGCCCAGTGCCAGACGCTTCTCGCGCTCGACGTCGCGGCCCCTGGCAGTGAGCATGATGATGCGCCATGTCCTTCCATTCCGGATTTGCCCTGATCTGCGCGCAAATCGAGAAGCCATCGATCTTCGGCATCATGACGTCGAGCAACACTGAGGTCGGGCGCGGCGCGCGAAATCTCGGCCATGGCCTCCTCACCGTCCTTGAGCGGTTCGCACCTCGAAACCGGTCTTCTTCATCAAGAACTGCAGCGAAAGCACGATGTTCGGCTCATCGTCGACGATCAGCACGCTTGGGGGCTTGCTCATGGCGATCACCGGTTGCGACGTACCCGTCTAGCTGTGCCGGCTGCAGGAAAGCTGACCGGGCTCGGCCCGGAGCTGCAAGGCTAATTCGATCAAGTCTCGAGGGCCATAGCAAAGTTGACCAGTTGGACTCGCTCGACCGCCTCCGCTCGCCGCCGACCAAAGCGGCGAACGGACGAAGCCAACAAGCTCGCCACGGAAAAGACCGGATCCTCGAAGCCCTGTGCAACGAGATCCAGAAGAGAACGGGGAATAGAGCAGCAGGCGGCACAGGGGATGCGCGTCAGCCCTCACGTCCGCTCCGGATCAGACTCGGCCCCTTCGGCAATGTCCGTCTGACGCCCGGTATTTACCCTCCCAAGCAGACGTCCGCGATTGATCTGCGCAGGTCGCAAAGATGCCGCGTGTGGACGGCTCCGAGTTGGCAAGAGCTTTCTTCACGTTTGCAGCATTGGTCGGTGCAGCCATGTGTTCGGCCTTTAGATGCGGTTCACATGACCGCTGGCCATAATGCCCTCCGCGGATCAGGTCCCGGTCAAAAACCCGCATTCGATAACAATGCGATGGCACAAGTGGGTTGTCCTGATCGCCGGATCGACCGGCTCTGCATTACGTGCTGTTCGCTCCTCCAACCTTCACATCACGCCGGATGCCCGGCGCGATCTCGTTTACGCCGCAAGCGCGACGGGTTGCCTGTAACGCTCGCCCTTAGCCATCATGGCCCAGGCCATTCGGGCAAGCTTGTTGGCAAGCGCGATGGCGGCGACCTTGGTCGGTCGCCGGGCCAACAGTGCCGTGAGCCAGGGGCGGTGTTTGGTGCCGTGGATCTTGGCATAGCGGATGACGGCGAGTGCACCGGCCACGAACAGGCTGCGCAGATAGCGGTCACCCTGTTTGCTGATGCTGCCGAGCCTGTCCTTGCCCCCGCTCGAGTGCTGCTTCGGAACGAGCCCGATCCAGGCCGAGAAGTTGCGTCCTGATCGGAAGGTCCTGGGGTCAGCAACACTGGCGACCAGAGCGGTTGCCAGCATCGGACCGACTCCGGGAATGTAATGAAGGCGCTTGCTCGTTTCGTTGGAGCGGTGCCAGACCATGATCATCCGATCGAACTCCACGATCTGCTCCTTGAGGCTGAGCAGTTGATTGCCGAGCGCGGCAAGGCACGCGCGGGCAACCTCAGGCACCCGTTTGTCACTCGGGTCGGCAACAATGTGGAGCAGTTCGGTGACTCCTTTGCGCCCGACCGGGGCGACAATGCCGAACTCGGCAAGGTGAGCCCGGATCGAATTGATCACCGCGGTCTGCTGGCGAATAAACAGATGCCGTGTGCGGTGAAGCATCAGGCAGCTCTGCTGCTCAGGCGTCTTGGTGGGCACAAACCGCATGTTGGCTCTGGCGGCGGCCTCACAGCCCCATCTCTTGTTCAAAGAAGGACACGAATATATTGGCTATGTGTGTATTTATGGTGCGGCTAGCCGAGGGGCTCGTTCATTTCCTCGCCGCCGGCGGCGTGATCGCCGATTTTCCCACCCACCTAGTCGAGCACTTCTCCTGGCCGCGCTTTTTGTCGATTCAGGTCTGGTTGATGGTGCTGTTCCTTGTCTACGTCACGACACACGAGCTCAACATGCTCATCGGCGACGGTGAACTCTATCGCCTATTCTTCCGCTGGCGCTCGTCCGAGGCCAAGCTTACCCGCCGTCAGCGCATTCGCCTGCTCACGCGGCTCAACCGACTGACCGAGGCGAACCCGATCGAGGCCTTCAGCGACCGGGGCTCGCCAGCGCACGCTGAGCTGGTCGACATCCTGCACCAGCTCGCTTCGCCGCGTCGCACCGCTCGGCGCGTGTTTAATGAACGGCATGGTTTGGAGCGCCTTCTCTTTAAAAGGTCACCGCTTGCGGCGTCTTACATTACAAACACGATTGTAAGAGGAGTTTACGATGTTGTACGCAACATTGGCATCGCTCTGCATTCTGGCTCAGGTAGCACCTCCGTCCAACAGCATCGACGAGCGAATCGATCGATTTGGTACGCGAGGAAATGGCGGCACAGCACATACCCGGCGCGGCCGTAGCGGTCATCAAAATGGAGTAACGTTGCGTGCCGGAAGGGTACGGCGTCGCCAACATCGAGCACTGTGTGCCCGCGCAAAGAGAGAGCGTTTTTCAATCCGGATCGCTGGGGAAACAATTTACGGCGGCCGGGATCATGATGTTGGTGGAGCGAGGCAAGCTCGATCTCAACGATCCGATAGCCCGCCACCTTCCCTCTCCCGCGCGATGGGGATCGATCACGGTGCGGCACTTACTAACGCACACATCGGGACTGCCTGATGATGAATTAGTGCTGAATCTTCGACGCGACTACACCGAGAACGAGCTCGCGCTGTTCACCGCATCGCTTCCGCGCCGTTATCGGCCAGGTAAACACTTTCAGTACAGCAATCTCGGCTATGCACTCCTCGGCATGATCATTCGGCGTGTCTCCGGACAATTCTATGGTGACTTTCTTCGCGAAAATATATTCATACCAGCGGGCATGCATACGACGCGCATAATCAGCGAGGCAGATATTGTGCCCAGACGTGTGGCAGGGTATCGACTCGTCGCGAAGCAAATAAAGAATCAGGAGTGGGTTGCGCCGAGTCACAACACGACGGCGGATGGGGCGCTCCACGTGACGCTTCTCGATCTTATCGCTTGGGAGCGGGTGGTTCGTACTCGAGCACTCCTCAGCGCCGAGAGCTGGTCGAAAATCTTCCAGCCCGCGACGCTTCTAAACGGTCGGAAAAGCTCGTATGGATTTGCATGGGAGTTGGAGCGACAAGGTGGAAAAGATATTCATTATCATGACGGCTCTTGGCAAGGATTTGAAACGTTGCTGATTCGGTACGTTGACGACAACCTGTCGGTCATTATTCTCGCCAATCTTGCCGATGCCGAATTGAGACGACTCGCCGACAGAATCGCAGCGATCGTAAACGGCAGAGGCATCGCGGGGGCGAGTGACGCCGCCACGATTGCGAGCAAGTCGCGTTCCAGTCGGAGCACTGCATTGGTTGGACCACGATCCTGTCAGCGCTTACCCGTCACGTCGAGGGCGAGAAGCCTGGAACATCGCCACTTCTTCGAGCGCCTTGAAGCGGCCGGGGGCGCCAAAATGCCCCGACGTCATGCGCGGGATCAGCACGATGCGGGAACCGTTGGTCTTCATCGCGCGCAGCTTGGCAGCCCATTTTGCCGGCTCCCAATATTGCGTGCGCGGATCGCTCAGCCCCGCGGTGACGAGCATGGGCGGGTAAGGCTGAGCCTTCACGTTGTCGTAGGGCGCGTAGCCGGCAATGGTCCAATAGGCAGAGAGATCGTGGGCCGGATCGCCGAATTCCGGCAGCTCGCCGGCGGTCATCGGCAAATCCAGGTCGAGCAAGGTGTTGAGGACATCGACAAAGGGAACGCGCGCGACGATGCCGGCGAACAGGTCGGGCCGCATGTTGGCAACCGCGCCCATCAGCTGCCGCCCGCGGAATCGCCGAGCGCCACGATGCGTCTGGGCGCCCCGTAGCCGGCGCTCGGTCAAATATTCGGCGACCGCGATGAAATCCGTGAAGGTGTTGACCTTGTTCTCGCGGCGCCCGGCATCGTGCCAACGCTTGCCTTTTTCGATCCGCCGCGGACGTGGGCGATGGCGTAGACGAAGCCGCGGTCGACCAGCGAGAACAGATTGGAATCGAAATTGGCCTCGAAGAGATCGCCGTAGGCACCGTAAGCCCCCAGAAAAAGTGGCGCCGAGCCGTCGATCGGCAAGCCTTTGCGGTGCAGAACCGTGGATCGGTACCTGTTCCTCGGCGGTCGGGGCGAACAGCCGGCGCAACCTCGTAGGCAGCGGGATCGTGCCACTGGAGATCTGCTGCTGCTTGCGCAGCACGCGCTCGCGGCTCTCCACCTATCGTAGTCGAAGGTCTGCTGTGGGGTTGTCGGTGAGCCTGTACAGAAGCGCAGGCTACGGGTATCGAACTCAAGGGGCGTGACGAGTTCGACCGAGGCCGCCTCCTCGTCGAAGCTAACCGTGTGTTCGGCACCGTCCAGATTGCGGCGGATCACGATGCGCTGGAGGCCATCTTCGCGTTCGAGCCTGGCGAGATACCGGAAAACGGGATTGCCGAGAAATCTGCCGGCCTTCCTTGTAGGGGATCAGGTCGCGCCAGTTCTCGCGGCCGGGCGCAATGCAGGGAGCGATCATGATCTTGAAATCATCAGCGCTGTCTGCGTTGGTGCCGGATCAGGAGTCGATCGCTCCAGTCGCTCACGCGGTATTGGATATTGAGCTCGCGGGCAGCGACCAATACCGGCGGGGTTGCAGGTTGCGCAGCGTCAGATCAGCCAGCTTTCGGACGTGTCTTGGTCGGCGGTCGAGATCGCAATGAACCGCTTCGTGGGTGTCGAGACCGACCGAGATTTCGAAGCCGAGGTCCTTTTCTTCGTAAATCAGCGGATCATTTTTCGGGTCCGTACCGAGCCGATGACGATACACGAAGCGCGGACGATGCTCGGGATCGAGCCGCACGTAGAACAACGTCGTGCTGTCCGGCGCCCCGGGTGAAGGTCGAGACCTCAGGGATGTCGAGTGGTAAGTCGCGTCCCGTGCTGATTTCGCGCACGCGCAGGCGATAGTCTCGTCACCGGTCAAATCCGACCAAATAGGCATAGAGGCGATGATCCGGGCTGTGCCGGGTAGTGCCGAACGAGAAATAGGGCTTGCCCACCGCGATCGCGCCCATCGACCAGCTTACCTGGTCGACACCGCCAGCGTGACGCCACGATGCTGGATGCTCGGCGCCAGGCACATATTCTTTCCAATAGGCATGACGGGCCATCAGGCAGGCGGAGACACTCGGACGCGGCCGGCTCGACGCAAGCGGCCTTTCAAGCTCACTGAGCAACTGCCTGCGCGAGGCCCGCAGCGGTGCCAGCGAGAGGCCTTGGGCGTAGCGGCTCTCGGCACTCGATGGTGGGCGCAGATCCCCAGCCGATAATACCGACGGTTTCTGATCACCTCGCGCCAGTTCGGGTCGCGCAGCCAGGCATAATCGTCGGCACGCTCGATGCCGTGCACGCGGAGCCGCACGGCTTGCGCGCCGCAACAGGCGGCGCGGGTTTCGACGCCTGCCGCCGGCGCCAGCGAATATCGATCGCGTCTGTCCTCGGCGTGCGCGGGAACTCGGCGCGGCGAGAACAAGCACCAGACACGCACTGGTCCGGCCACGACCGTATCGGCGATTCCTCCATCTCAGGCATTCCGGGCAAGACGTGATCCGGCCTGTTCCAGCCCTGCGGTCGAGTGCCGCGGCGACCAGGGTTAACGGTGTCAGCGCGCTTCGCACGTCGGATTCGAGCAGCTCCGCCAGGGCGGCGTCCCGGTCGGGGGCCCGCGCCGAATCCGGCGCTGAGCTCGTAACCCGGCACCGTGTCGGCGATCGTCGGCGCTCGGCTGGCGAGCACCGGCTCCGCCGGTCCACGCCTGGCGCAGCGGCCCAGCCCTAAACTGGCATCCCCACCGGACCACTCGATCGGGGCAGGACCATCAGGCGGTAGCCGTCGTGCTAAAAATCTCGTTAATTCGGTTGGAGTGGGGACGCCGGAGGAATCGAAGGTGCGAAGGCGGGCGAAGGCTCGATCAAACGCAGAACAGGCGATCGACGTTCGCCGCGCCCTTGGGACGACCGGTCCGGGTGAACACCTGCGCGTACCGTCCGTTGGCTTCCGAGAATAAGGATGCCGGCTCGTGCTGAACGGTTGCCGGTTCGTCACCGTCCGGCCCAGTGCTGGTATTGGAAACCAATAGCCACGTGCCGACAAGCCGCTCCCTGAGCGACTCCGCGATGGCGCGATCCGGTGGGGCAGCTCGGGGCTCGCCACGGTCACCACGAAGATCATTCAGCCAGTGCGTTGCGTTCCCTCGCTTTGATTTGACCGCACGGGCGCGCGTAAGCTCGCCGCCAGCGGCGCGGATGCACGTTTGATGATGAGCGTTATCCCCTCGCCTGTGCCAGCAGCGCCAACGCCCAGTCTCGGTGATCTTCACGCGCGCGCGATCCTCGATCGACTTGCTGCCCGCGACCATGCGCTCGGCGAACGTGGCCGCGATCAGCGCGGTGCAGCAAACTCGGAGAGATCCGGCGGGCGAAAGCCGCGCTGACGTAAGCTGCGCTACGGCACTGGCGCGGTAGTGAGGCTTGCCCTTCTCAAGCAACGAGCGTCGCAATGAATTTCAACGGGTGGCGCTGTCATTGATGCCAGACGTGAATCTTGCCAGCATCAACATAGAATGCCTCTCCCGCCGTTTATAGACGGTCGTCGGGCGACCTTCATGTTCATGGTCAGCGCCCCTTCCAGGACGTAGCCTCGACAGAGGACCGGTCGCATGTGCCCTGACCCTCGCGTGCGCCGAGGCGGGAACTCCAAAAGCGGATTTGACGTTGTCCGATAGCCGGGAGGCCCCTTCCCTTCCCAGAGTAAGCGACTTACGCTCGATTCCCGCTTGCTGGCGCAGTACGTCGACGTAGCTCCGATGAGCTGAATCCCGGCGGTGATCGCAGATCTGCGCCTGCTAGCCTGAGCGTCCCCTCACCCCGTCGGCCAAAACGCAGGCTGCGGGAAGTGGACCTTCCCCGCGGACCTCAAACCCTTTTTAGCTGCCCCGCCTAGCATGCGGGTTAGCGAGTCCACGCCCTAGAACTCGCCCCCGGCCCTGGGGGCACCGGGCTTGCTGGGCTATGGCTCGGCAGCTGAACCAGACGCCGCCAGTCTTCGATCACGGTTTGGGACTGCACTATTGGGACGCTGGCGAGATTAGTTGATTGATATCGTTATATTATTTTCGCTTCGACTACGATGGGCGCAAAAGAGGCGTAGTATCCGTCATCGGACACGCCGCTGCCTCCACCAGCGCGGGTACCGCGCGACAACAACACCGATCGCGCCTGTCGGCGCGCTTCCGCCACCACGTCGATCGGTCTGGACGCCGAAAGGAAGAGAACCCCGGCGCACAAATGCGCATAGGAGATGAAGAACACAAACTGTTGGTGGCTGTTAGGGTTGAGACCACGGCCAACGGCGCACGTGCGAAACCCGCGATCACCGCGCACGTCGTTTGGATCTTTGCTCTGTTATCCCGGCCGAGCAGGCTCGGCGACGAAACCGAGACCTAGAAGCTCTGTAGCAAAACGATGGATTTGAAGCGTCCCCGTCGTGTTGCCCCAGGAGTCCCGGATCTCGCTTCGTTCGTCCGGGACACGAGAGCGCTGGCTGTGCAGCTGTCCGTTGCGTCTCCGACTTAGCACCCCCGGCGCCAGGAAATGCCGCCGGATACGCTCTACCTGGCGCCTGTGCGCTGTGCCTGTTATTTACAATGCGGCTCGCTGGACTGCTGCACCCTTCGCGGGCGCCTCCAGCCCAGCTGTATACTCGCTGCAGACGTACTTTCATGCTCGCTTGCAGGCGAGGGTCAGGGTGGGGGCATGTAGGCACCGATCTCTCCACTCGTCCGGGACGCGAGAGCGCGGCTGTGCCGCGGTCCGCTCACGTCTCCGACAGCACGCCCAGCGCCAGGAAATGCCGCCGGATGCGCTCCACGTGCTCGACGAAGCGCGCGTCGCTGCGGGTGTGGGCGCCGCGCGGACGCGGGCAGATCGTCGGTCACGATGTCGGCGATGCGGCCCGGGCGCGACGACATCACCACCACGCGGTCGGAGAGCAGCACCGCTTCCTCGATGCTGTGGGTGATGAACAGAACGGTGTTGCGGTCGCGCAGCCACATGCGCTGGAGGTCGAGATTCATCTGCTCGCGGGTGAGCGCGTCGAGCGCGCCGAACGGCTCGTCCATCAGCAGCAGGCCGGGGTCCTGCACCAGCGCCCGGCAGATCGCCACGCGCTGGCGCATGCCGCCGGACAGCTCGCCCGGATACTTGTCCTCGAACTCCTCGAGCCCGACCGACCGCAGAAGCTCGCGCGCCTTGCGGCGATGACTGACCGGATCGAGCTTCTTGATCTCCACCGGCAGGAGCACGTTGGCGAGCACGGTGCGCCAGTCGAGCAGCACGTCGCGCTGGAACACGATGGCGACGTTGCCGACGGCGCCCTTCACCGCCGCGCCGCCGACCTCGATGGTGCCGGTCGTCGCCGGGATCAGCCCGGAAATGAGCATCAGCAGGGTGCTCTTGCCGCAGCCGCTCGGTCCGACGATCGACACGAATTCGCCGGCGCCGATGCGCGAGGTCGATTTCATCGAGGGCATGGACCTCGCCGCCGCGCGCGCTCAGGTAGCGCTTGGTGACGCCGGAGATCCGGATCGGCACGCCGGCGCGAGAGTCCCCGGCGGCTGGCCCGGCCCGATCGTCGATCATCTCGTGCAGGTTCCTACTCGGCCACGTCCGTGGCCACCCGGCTCCACGGCAGCGCGATCCGCTCGGCGAAGGCCACGGCGTTGAACAGGAGCACGCCCAGCAGCGAGCAGCACGACCACGGCGGCGAACAGGAGCGGCGTGTCGAGCCGGACCTGGGAGATGAGCTGCAGATAGCCCAGGCCGTGCTTCGGCGGCGATGAATTCGCCGACGGTCGCGCCCACCACCGCCTGGCCGATGCCGACCTTGAGGCCGCCGAAGATCGAGGGCAGCGCCTTCGGCAGCCGGATCTTGAGGAAGGTCGTGAGCTCGCTCGCGCCCATGGATTGCACCAGATAGATCATCTCCTTCTCGGCCGAGCGCATGCCGATCACGGAATTGATCACGATGGGAAAGAACGAGATCAGAAAGGCCACCATCACCTTCGGCATGATGCCGTAGCCGAGCCAGATCACCAGGATCGGCGCCAGCGCGACCTTCGGAATGGTCTGCAGCGAGACCATGAACGGAAACGCGACGCGCTCGAAGATGCGCGAATAGACCACCGCGATCGCGAGCGGAATGGCGATGACGACGCTGAGCCCGAAGCCGAGCAGGATCTCCTGCAAGGTGACGAATGCGTTCACCAGCAGCAGCTGCCAGGACACGACGATCTTGACGACGATCACCGACGGGCTCGGCAGGATGTAGTCCGGGCACGTCGCAGCGCGCGCACGGCGATCTCCCACAGCGGCGAACACGAGCGACGAAGATCGCGAGCACCGGACCGTTGCGGTTGATCCAGGCCGCAAGCTTGCCGGACGTCGCAGGCGGAGCGGCGACGGCGTCATGAGACCTCATCGACTCGGTCGAGGCCGCGCTCAGCGAAGGCGACGTCTGCGACCGTGCTGGCCGTGCGCGCGCGCGGCAGCGTAGCGCAGCTGCGAGCGCTACGCATCACTGCAGATAGTCGTTGGTGTAATACGCGCTCAGCGGCTTGATCTCGGGCAGGCCGCCGGTCTCCTTCAGCAAGCGTCAGATTGGCTTCGCCAGTCCGCCGCTTCCTGCCAGCCGATCGGCTTGCCCGCGGGCGCATTGGTCGAAACGACGGTCGCCTCGACCTGCCGGTCGAGCACCTCGGGGTCCTCGGGCACCTTCATGTATTTGGCCATCGATCTTGGCGGCGGCCTTGGGATCGGCCATGGCGTCGCGATAGCCCTTGGCGGTCGCGCGCAGCAGCTTCCTGACCGTCTCGGGATTCTGCTCGGCGAACGCGTTGCCGACGATGATCGAGGCGCCCAGCAGGTTCAGACCGAAGTCCGAGACCCGCAACATGTTGAACTTCACGTTGGCGCGCTTCTCGATCTGCGGCCACTCGTTGCTGAGATAAACCGACATCACGTCGATCTTGCGCGTGAGGAACTGGCTGGTGCGGGCGGACGAGTCCATCTGGATCTGCTGGATCTTGCCGATGTCCACGTTGTTGATCCGGGTGAACGGACCGAGCATGTCGCCGAAGGTCTCGCCGACCGATATCGCCAGCCGCTTGCCTTCCAGATCCTTCGGGCTCTTGAGCGCGCACGTCGGGGAAGGAAATCACCCCCATCGGCGCCTTGGTCTGGTAGAGCGCGACGACCTTGACCGGCAGGCCCTGGCTCACCGCCTGCGCGGCGGAGACCGCGGGCCCGTAGCCGAATTTCTCGTTGCCGCTGGCCAGCAGCTTCAGCACGGTCTGCGCGCCGGAGCCTTCGGCGAGATCGACGTCGAGCCCTTCGGCCTTGTAGTAGCCCTTGTCCAAGGCGACGAAGAGCGGCGCATACTCGCCCTTGAGCTTCCAGGTGAAGCGCACCGTGACTTTTCCGGCAGCTTGCGAGAACGCCGGTTGCAACGAGCGGCTGCAAGCGGGATCGCGAGACATGCCACGCCTGCGACAATCGCACGCAGCCTCAGCGTTGCAGGTCTCATGGTCTCACCTCTCCACGTCCGGGTGGGTTGCTGCTCGCGCCCTAAAGCGCCATGCTGGATCGACGCGTCGCCTGCGCCGCGGGTCAGCGCCAGGTGCCGAAATGCACCATTCGTGCCAGTCCTTGGCGCAGCGATCAGGGCGGAGCGCTCCGGTAGGCTGATTGGTCGTGTTGCCAGAACTCTGCGCGATGTTGCCGGACGAGCCCCGATCATGCCAAGGGCCGCGCACCCGTTGCTGCCAAAAAAGTGTGCAAACCCGTGTGCCGCGACGCGCGCCATCGCTTTGCAACCGCGGTGCGAACTGGTGCGCAGCTTGCAAGGCGTATCGGCGGTTGCCGCCTCGCGCGGCGCGGACATGAGGCAGTCAGCACCTGCCATGACAGCGGTGCAGTTCCTGTTGAACGGCAAGCCCTGCAGCGCGGACAGCGCGCCGCCGAGCATGACGGTGCTGGACTGGCTGCGCACCCGCGCGCGTCTCACCGGAACGAAGGAAGGGTGCGCCGAGGGCGATTGCGGCGCCTGCACCATCGTGCTTGGCCGCGAGGTTGACGGATCGCTGCAGCTATCAGGCGGTGAATTCCTGCCTGATGATGCTGCCGCAGATCGACAATCGCGCCGTCTTCACGGTCGAAGGTCTGGCGGCAGCGGACGGCGCGCTCCATCCGGTGCAGCAGGCGATGATCGATACCGACGCCACCCAGTGCGGCTTCTGCACGCCGGGTTTCGTGATGGCGATGTTCGCCTTCCACCATGGCGGCGAGCCGGCCGACAGCGCGACCATGCATGAAGCGCTCGCCGGCAATCTCTGCCGTTGCACCGGCTACCGCTCGATCGTGGAGGCCTGCCGGCGCGTCGCGCAGGGGCCCGCCGATCGCTTCGTCGCCGAGGCGCCCGTGCTGGCCGAAACGCTGGCCAGCGTGCCGCCATGTACCGACTATCGTTGCGGCACGCAGACCTTTCTCATGCCGCGCTCGCTCGATGCGCTGTTCGCGGCGATGGAGCAACACCCGAAGCGCCATCCTGCTTGCGGGCGGCACCGATCTGGGCTGCGCGTGAGCAAGGATCGCGAGGCGCTGCCGGCGGTGATCGCACTCGAAGCGGTCGAGGAGCTGCGTCACGTCACGACCGGCGCCGACGCGATCGAGTTCGGCGGCGCGGTCACCTACAGCGAAATCCTGCCTCATCTCGATCGGCACTTTCCGTCCTTCGGTGCCCTGGTGCGGCGCATCGGGTCGCGCCAGATCCGCAATCTCGGAACGATCGCCGGCAATCTCGCCACGGCCTCTCCGATCGGAGACAGCATTCCGTGCCTGCTCGCGCTCGATGCCAGCGTGACGACTGACGTCGCGCGCGGGCGAGCGGGCGCTGCCGGTGGAGTCGTTCATCACCGGCTACCGCAAGACCGCGCTCGCCGCGGGCGAGGTCATCGCAGCCGTCCGCATTCCCTTCCTTGCACCGGGCCGGAAGTTTTCCGTCTACAAACTGTCGAAGCGCTTCGACCAGGACATTTCGACCGTCATCGCCGCCTTCCGTCTCGAACGCCACGGCGGCAAGGTGCAGGAATTGCGGGCGGCCTATGGCGGCATGGCGGCGCGTGCGATGCGGGCGGTCGAGCCTCGAAGCGCGCCGTCAAGGGCCGGCCATGGAGCCCGCCTGGCTCGCCGATATCGAGACGCTGTTGGCGCGCGACTTCACGCCGATCGGAGACCATCGCGGCGGCGCCGCCTATCGCCTGCGCGCGGCCGCCGGCCTGTTGCGCCGCTTCCAGTTCGAGACCTCGTCGAACGTACCGGTGCGGGTGGAGGCGTCTATGAACGAGCCGCTCGCACGAACGCCGCGGCGGGGTGCATGCCGCGGTGCGCCACGACAGCGCGGTCGGCCACGTCACCGGCGCCGCGCGCTATCTCGACGATGTCCCGACCGTGCCGGGCACGCTCGAAGCGGCGCTGGTGCTGAGCCCCCATGCGCATGCCCGTATCCGCCGCATCGACTTGTCGCCCGCGCTGCGCCGCGCCCGGCGTTGTCGCGGCGATCACGGCCGCCGACATTCCCGGCAAGAACGACATCGCCCCGATCCGCAGCGACGAGCCGGCATTGGCCGCCGGGATCGTCGAATACGAAGGCCAGCCGGTGGCGGCCATCGCCGCGGCCACGCTCGATCAGGCGCGCGCGGCCGCTCGACTGGTCGAGATCGATCTATGAGCCGCTTCCTGCCGTGCTTGACCATCGAGGAGGCGATGGCGCGCGAGAGCTTCGTCTCGCCGCCGCAAATCGATGACCCGCGGCGAGGTCGAGCCCGCGCTCGCCGGCGCGCCGCATCGCCTGTCCGGCGAAGTGCGCTGCGGCGGCCAGGATCACTTCTATCTCGAAGGGCAGATCGCGCTCGCGGTGCCGGGCGAAGACGGCGACATGCAGGTCTGGAGCTCGACCCAGCATCCGACCGAAGTCCAGCACGGCGTCGCGCATCTGCTCGGCCTGCCGTTCAACGCCGTCACCGTCGAGGTGCGGCGCATGGGCGGCGCGTTCGGCGGCAAGGAGAGCCAGGCGCACCATCATCGCCGGCATCGCCGCCGTGCTCGCCTGGCAAGGCGCGCGCGGCCGGTGAAGCTGCGGCTCCCGCGCGACGACGACATGCGCGCGACCGGCAAGCGCCATCCATTCCTGATCCGGTACGATGTCGGGCTTCGACGGCGAGGGACGCATCCTCGCGCTCGATCTCACGCTGGCCGCCGACGGCGGCAGCGTCGCCGATCACACGCCGGCGGTGCTGACGCGCGCGCTGTGCCATGCCGACAATTGCTACTTCCTGCCCAACGTGCGCTTTCGCGGCCTGCCGTGCAAGACCAACACCGTCTCGAACACGGCCTTTCGCGGCTACGGCGGGCCGCAGGGCATGCTTGCGATCGAAACGATCATCGAAGCGATCGCCCGCCAGCTCGGCCTTCCCGTTCACGTCGTCCGGCGGCGCAATTTCTACGGCATCGGCCGCAACGACGTGACGCCCTACGGCATGACCGTCGAGGACAACATCATCGAGCGCGTCGTCGACGAGCTCGACCGCGCCGTCGACCTCGCCGCCTGGCGGCGCGACGTCGCGAATTTCAATCGGCAGAGCCCGGTGGTGAAGAAGGGCCTCGCCACCATGCCGGTCAAGTTCGGCATCTCGTTCAATCGCCCGGCGCTCAACCAGGCCGGCGCGCTGGTCCACGTCTACACCGACGGCAGCGTGGTGCTCAACCACGGCGGCACCGAGATGGGGCAGGGCCTGTTCATCAAGGTCGCGCAGGTGGTGGCGGAGGCGTTCGCCATCGACCTCGACCATATCAGGGTGTCGGCGACCAGCACGGCCAAGGTGCCGAACACGTCGCCGACGGCGGCATCCTCCGGTTCGGATCTCAACGGCATGGCGGCCCTGCATGCCTGCGAGCAGATCAAGGCTCGCATGACCGAGGTGGCGGCCGACCACTTCTTGGTGCCCGCCGAGCGAGATCGTCTTTTCATCGAACCGCATCTACGCCGGCAATCGCAGCCTGTCGTTCGCCGAGCTTGCGGCGCTGTCGTGGGAGAAGCGCGTGTCGCTGTCGGCGTCGGGCTTCTACCGCACCCCAAGATGCATTGGGATTTCGCCACCAATACCGGTCGGCCGTTTTACTATTTCGCCTACGGTGCCGCCGCCGCCGAAGTGGCGATCGATACGCTCACCGGGTGAATCGCGCGTGCTGCGGGCCGAGCTTCTCCAGGACTGCGGCCGCTCGCTCAACCCCGCGATCGATCTCGGCCAGATCGAGGGCGCGTTCGTGCAGGGCATGGGCTGGCTGACCACCGAGGAGCTGTGGTGGGATGCCGAAGGCCACCTGCGCACGCATGGCCCATCGACCTACAAAATCCCGGGAAGCCGCGACGTGCCGCCGGTCTTCAATGCGCGGATCCTTGGCGACGCGCCGAACCGCGAAGCCACGATCTTCCGCTCCAAGGCCGTCGGCGAGCCGCCGCTGATGTTGGCGATATCGGTCTGGCTCGCGATCCGCGACGCCATCGCCAGTCTCGCCGATTTTCGCCTGGCGCCGCATCTCGATGCGCCCGCCACGCCCGAGCGCGTGCTCGCGGCGATCGACGATCTGCGCGGCCGCAGAGGACGACGCCCGCGGTTGATGCCGCGGGCGTGGCGCTACTTGCGGACGACGAGTTGGGCGTCGGTGGACGCAACGGTGCAGGCAAACTCGAACCCGAAACGCCTCGCCAATCGCCGCATCGGTACATTGCCGTAGTCGATATGCGCGCTCAGCAGGTGGAAGCCGGCATCCCGTGCGTCCGTGATGACATTGGCCAGAAGCGTTGCGCCCAGCCCGCGACGCTGCAGATCGGAGCGGATGATGAGCGCGATTTCCGCCGCGCCCGGGCGCGCCCAAGCCACGGTCGCAAGTCCCAGGATCTGGCCGCTGAGGTCGAACAGTCCGATCGTTTCTGTCTTCCTGTCGTCGAGCCCGAACAGCCGCCGAAAGGTGCCGGCGTCGCCGAGCGCTACCGGCCTGCCAAAGCGCAGCCTGATGTCGTCCGGATGCAGCAGACGGGCAAACTCGACACAACGGGCGAGATCCGCGGTCTCGACCCGCCGCACGCCCACCGCACCGAACCGGCCTGACGAGCCCTCGGTGGGCGTAGGCGTCGGCAATCCCATGCAAGTCGCCGCGGTGGAGCCCGAGATCCTTCAGGGTGCGGGCATCGAGGGCGTGCAATTCCTGCAATGCTGCGGAGTATCGCCAAGCCTGCTGCAGCCGATGCCATCCGCATTGAGCGTTGCCCGCAGCGCCGTCAGCACGGTGCTGGCGATCTCGATCGAACCGAAACGGGGCCCAGCCGATGACGGCCGGTGCGTGGGCGAGGCGGCGTGCCGTCAGCCGAAAAGAAATCTGATTCATCTTTGGCTCGCTGAGCATGACTTGCGAACCTTATGTCGTCCTCCTTTCGCGCCGGACTCAAATGAATAGTTTCGCCTCGCGAGGTGAAATCGACTCATGCATGCGATCGACGCGCGCGGATTTGCGAGCGTCAGCGCAAGCCGTTCTGCGCGCAGTATTCCTTCGCTTCCTCGAGCACCCATCGGCGGAACGACCGGATGGCTGGGCGCGTCTCCTGCCCGTCGGGGCCGACGAGCCAATAGCCGGTTTCGATGTCGATCACTCTGGTGTCGGCCTTGACCAGCCGGCCGGCGGCGAGATCCGGAGATATCAGCGGCGCGCGGCCGATCGCGATTCCCATGCCGCTCGCCGCGGCGTCCGTGGCGAGCGACACCGGTGTCGAAATGCAGGTCCTCTCCGATCTCGATCTGGGCGCCGGCGCCTTCGATCCACGCACTCCAATCATGTTCGAGCGAGGACACGCGCAGAAACGTGACCTTCGGCCAGTTGATCGGCGCCGTCGCGGCGGACGGACGCGAGATAAGCCGACGTTGCCACCGGCACCAGTTGTTCGCGGAACAGCAGGTCGGATTTGACGCCCGGCCATGCTCCTTTGCCCATCCGGATCGACAGGTCGACGCCCTCCATCGGAAACAGCGCTTGCCGGTGCGAGGTATCGATGGCGAGGCGAATGCCCGGGTGCAGGGTCGAAATCGCGGCAGCCTCGGCACCAGAAAGCGCTGCGCGAAGGTCGGTGCCACGCTGAGGACGACACGCCGCTCGCCCTGGCGTCCCGGCAACCGCTGCACGCCCAGGGCGACCATCGCCAGCGCCTCGGAGACGTAGGGCAGCAGGTGGTGGCCCGCGGGCGTGAGCGTCACGCCGCGCGGCCGGCGGTGGAACAACTCGACGCCGAGCCATTTCTCGAGCGAGTCGATGCCGTGGCTGACCGCGCTCGCGGTCAATCCGAGCTCGTCCGCGGCCTTGGTAAAACTTTCGTGCCGGGCAGCGGCTTCAAACAGCCGGAGCGGCGGGAGTGGCGGAATCGGAATCGGCATCGGAGAAGACTCGCACGGGAGACAGGGCCGCTGGAACATGCGTACGCGAGAACGGGCGAACCGCGTGGCGGGCCAAGCCGAAGCTCGTATTCGCGAGCATTGTGGCGGGAGGCCGACGGCCGCACAATCTGCTTCAACGCCAGCTCATGAAAGAAACATCAGCCGTCCAGTTCCTCGAGAAATGGAGCACGATGCGCACCGACTTCCGTCCGGCTGCTCCATGAAGGGAATGTGGCCGGCACCCGGCATGACGACGAGTTTCGCGCCGGCAATGCGGGCGGCGATCAGATCGCTCAGCTCCTTGGGGATCAGGTGATCGTTGTCTGACGTCACCACCAGCGTCGGCGTCTTGATCGAGATCCAGCAGCGTGGTGAATTTCGGCTTCCCGTTCCTGTCCCGGCTGGCAGCGGCCCCATTTGAGCAGCGCCTCCACGAATGCGCTGTAGCTTTCCGCCGAGTTCGCTCGGATGTTCGCCTGGTTGGCCCGCATGGTCGCAAAGCCGGCGTCGGAGTTGATGAATTTGCGGGTCAATGTCCAAAGACCCATGTAGTCGGCGACCTCGTCGCTCATGCCGAGCTTCTCGATCAAGCGCAGGCGAAGGCGGAAATTGAGCTCGGTGGCGCGATCGAGCTCGCTGAATCCGCCGACCACCATCAGCGATTTCAACTTGCCGGGATGGCGCTGCGCCAGCGCCAGCGCCATGGAGCCGCCCAGCGAGGAGCCCAGCACGTGGATCGGCCCGAAGCCGAGCTTGTCGATCATGACCGCGAAGTCGTCGGCCCAGGCCTCGACGGTGTAAGGCGGCGGCGACTTGGTCGACCGGCCGATGCCGCGCGGGTCGACCGCCAGCACCTGCAGATGTCGCGCCAGGAGCGGAATGCCAAAGCGGTAGTAGCTGTGGTCCAACCCGAGGCCCGGGATCAGCAGGATCGGCTCGCCCGCGCCTGATGTCGCGTAGTGCAGCGTCGTCGCTCCGCCAATCTCGATATCGGGCACGGATAATTCCTCCGGAATTTTACAGCTTCGGAAGCACGTGCTCGCCGAACAGTTCGACGGTGCGTACGGGATCGGAGGCGAGACTGACCGTGAGCATCAACCGTTTCGCGCCGCGCGGCCTTGGCGGCGAGCGCCTGGGCGAGGCAGTCCTGCGGATTGCCGCAGATCGCCAGGCGCCGCGACAGATAATCGAACAGGCCGAGTTCCTGCACGAGCTTGATGTCGGCCTCGCCCGGCCGCGTGCTGTAGCGCCGGCGCAATTCCAGCAGCGGCTCGCGCAGCGGCTCCGGAACGCCGCGGGTCTCCAGATGCTTGTCGCCGATGACGTAGCCGGCCAGGAACGCGAGCATCGCGCCCACTTTCGCCCGCGCGGCATCGCGATCCTCGATTGCAGTCGAGCGCGCCGATCTGCCAGATCTCGATCTCGTCAGGCGAGCGGCCCGCGTCCTTCGCGCCGGCGAAGATGTGCGCTTCCGAGATCGCTGATATTCTCGGCCGCCAGGCCGTAGTTGGCGAATACGCCGTCAGCGGTCTGTCCCGCCGCCTGCAGCGGCTTGGGATGCGAGGCGGCAAGAAACACCGGAGCCGCGCGCTTGATCCACGGCAGATGCGCGCTCGCCGTGCCGAGCGTTGCCGGCGCGCCCTTCAGCAACGTCTTGATGAAGGTCACGCCTTCCGCGAGTTCCTTGGCGCGGGACTTCGGCAGTCCCACGTTCTTGGTGCCGCTGTGACCGGCGCCGATGCCGAGCACCGCGCGGCCGTTGGAGACTGTGATCGAGCGATGCGATCGCCGCCGCGCTCACCGCGGGATGCCGGGTCAGCAGATTGGTGACGCAGAGCGCGACCCGCGTGCGCTGCGAGGCGCGGGCCACCATCGCGGCCGACACCCACGGGTCCATCGCGTTGTCCGGCGTGTCGGCGATGCCGATCATCGCATAGCCGTAGCGGTCCGCGCGCTCCGCCAGCCTTTCGCAGAGATCGAGCGTTATAGGGCCAGAAGAAGAAACCAACCTCCATCTTGCGCTCTTCTCTGGTTGAATTCAGGACCGCGGCGGCCAGCGGCGCATGATCACGCCTTCGATGACTGCGAACAAGTCGTTGACCACGAAGCCGAACAATCCCACCAGCACCAGCAACGCGTAGACCTCGCTGGACTGAAAATTGCGCTGCGACCTGATCATCAGCGCGCCGATTCCGGCAGTGACGTGAGCATCTCGACCAGGAGCGTCGACCACGATGGCCAGCGGGATCGCGATGCGGATCCCGAGCAGCAGCGACGGCACGATCGCCGGAAGAATGATCCGCCGCATGCGCTGCCACGCCGTCAGCCGGAACGAGCGCGCGACATCGAGCAGCAACGGATCGATCTGGCGCACCGCCGATGTGGCATTCAACAGGATCGGCCAAAGCGCCGACAGGACGACGACCGTCAATTTCATGCTCGCGCTGTAACCGATCAGGAGCGAGGCGACCGGAACCGTCACGGGCGGCGGGATCGCGCGCATGAATTCGAGCAGCGGCTGCAGCGCGCGCGCCGCGCGGTCCGATATCCCGACCAGCAGGCCGAGACCGGTGCCGGCGACGATCGCCAGCAGGAGGCCCTCGAGGAAGGTCCAGGTCGTCGCCCCGAAGGCGGCGATGAGATGTTCGCGGCCGAACATTGTCACCGTGGCGGTCCACCACTGCAATGGCCCCGGGAAATAGGGTGACGGGCCGGGCTGCAGCAACTGCCAAACCAGCAGCAGCAGCGATCAGGGGCAGCAATCCGCGCGCCGGCGGAAGGCTCGCAAGCACGGAACGCAGCTGTCCGGCGATCCCCCGGTTGCTCGGCTGGCGATCCATCAGCCTGCCTCGCGCATCCGGCCGGACGCGGCCGGAAACAGGACGGCGACAGCCCCGGTGAGCGCGGCGTTCAAGATCACGCCGAGCGCGCCGATGACGACCACATAGGCGAAGACCAGTTCAGGACGCATGGCCTGCTGCTCGCGTACCACCGCGTAACCCAGTCCGGCGGGATTGCCGACCATCTCGGCCACGATCGCGAGCACCAGCGCCAGCGTCATGCTCAGCCTCGCGCCGACGAGGACGCCAGGCAGCGCCGCGGGCAACATGATCTTTCGCAGGATCTCCGCCTGCGAGAGCCGAAACGTCCGCCCGACTTCGAACAGACGGGCATGAACGCCCAGCACCGCGCCCATGGTGTTGATGAGCACCGGCCAGAGTGCGGGTAGAATGATGACCATCAATTCCATCTGCAGCGAGAAGCCGAACAGCAGGAGCGCCACCGGCGCGAACGCGATGCCCGGCATCGGGCGCAGGACCTCGATCGAGGCCAGCGAATAGCGCCGCAGCGCGCTCGAGGCGCCGAGCAGCAAGCCCGCTACGACCCCGAGGACAAGCGCCGCCGTCCAGCCGACCAGTACCGACAGCAGCGTATGCTGCGTGTCAGCGAGAGCTGACCACTGCTTGTGATCTCCACCAGCCCATGCGCGATCGCGGACGGCGCCGGCAGGTTCTGGTACTGCGCGAAGCCGGCGCGCAACAGGAGCTCCCAGAGCGCGAAGCCGAGCGCGATGGTTGCTAGGCCCAACCAATTGATGCGGCCGACGATGCGTCCCAGCTCACGCATGCTCGCTGTGTCCGATCGCCTGATGGAGCAGGTAGCGCAGCTCCAGGAACTTGGGCATCTGCCTTGTGACGACCTGGTCGCGCGGCTTGGGCAGATCGACCGCGACCGTTCGCTCGATGCGCCCGGGCGCGCCGGTGATCACGGCGACGCGATCGCCGAGATAGACCGCCTCCTCGATATCGTGGGTGACGAATACGAAGCTCGAACCGGTCGCGTCACGAAGCCGGTGCAACTCGTCCTGCAACTGCGCCTTGGTCATGGCATCGAGTGCGGCAAACGGTTCGTCCATGAGCAGAACGGCGGGGCGCAAAGCCAGCGCGCGCGCGATCTGCACCGCGCTGCTGCATGCCGCCGGAAAGCTGCCACGGATAGTCGTCGACGTGCCTGTCCAGGCGGACGAGCCGCAACGCCTCGTGCACCCGCTCGTTGATTTCGCTCCGCGGCAGCTTGCCTTCCAATCCGAAGGCGACGTTGCGGGCCACCGTCCGCCACTGCAGCAGAGCGTGGGAATAGTCCTGAAAGACGATGACGACGTCCGCTGGCGGGCCGTCGATCAGCCGCCCGTTCACATATACCGCGCCGCGCGTGCTGGCTGTCAGTCCGCCGAGCACGCGCAACAGCGTCGTCTTGCCGGTGCCGGATGGCCCGACAACGGTCAAGAACTCGCCGCGGCGCAGCTCCAGCGAAATATCCGCAAGGATCTGGCGCACCCCATCCTGGTGCGGCAATTCAACCGACACGTCCCGGCAAGAGAAAACGAGATCAGGCGCTGCTCCCGTAGGACCACCGGGACCCGCTGCATTCACGGGGCCGTCACCACGATCTTGGCCTTGTCGATCGGCACCGATAATTGTCCGAGGTCCTTCAGCACATCGATCCAGACCCCGAGCTCGTCCGGCTTGATCGTGAACCGGTAGGTCGGCAGCGGCACCTTGGCGACGATCTCCGGCGGCAGGCGCGAATACTTGGCGAGGATCGCACGGGTGTCGGCGGGATTGGCGTCCATGTAGGTCTGCGCTTCGGTCAGGGCGTCGATCCAGGCCTTGATGACGGGACGATTGGCGCGCGCCCATGCGCCGTCGGATATCCAGAACGGGAACAAGACCTCATCACCCGCCGCCAACAGCGGATCGCCGAGCGAGACGTTGCCCGCCGCGAGCAGCGCGCCGGCGAACGGCTCGAGCGCCTCGACCGCGTCGACATTGCCGGCCTTGAGCTGGTCGCCCATGTTGGGAAACGGCACCTCGACGCCACGGATCGACGCCGGATCGACGCCGTTCTTCTTGAGCCAATACAGCGTCGCCACATGGATCACCGCCCCGAGGGTGGGTGCCGCGATCGCCTTGCCCTTGAGATCAGCGACGCTCTTGATCCCGGAGTCCTTGCGCACGATCACTTGCGTGGTCGGGTTGCTCTTGACCTCGATCGCCTCGCCCGCGGTCGCCACCACGTCGAGGCCCCCGCAACCGCCTTGATGAGATCCGTGGGAGTTGATGCCGCGAATTCGAATTGCCTTCCGACGGTGCCGGGCAGGAGCGACAGGTTTTGGATCTGAGTCAATGTGACCGCGAGACCGTGCTTGGCGAAGATGCCCTTGTCGAGCGCAACCCAGGCGGGAAGCCAGGTCGCGACCGGGACATATGCCGCGCGTACGGGCGTCAGCGGCTTGTCCTGCGCGGCCAATCCGCCCGGCAGCAGCCAGCAGAGCGCCGCGGTTGCGGCAACCAAGACCGGTCCAGCGTGCGTTGCGTCCCTTCGTGATCAAGGCATCCTCCCGATTATTGTTTTCAGCGCGGCGCCACGTTAGCCAATCGTCCGCTCAGTGAGAAGCGCGACCGCGAACGGTCGCACCCGCGCCGGCGAGATCGAACGTTCCGCGTCAGTTCAGTTCTTGAAGGCGAAGCCGTTCAGGTAGTCCGTGGCCTCGCCGAGCGCGACCACGTCGGCATATTCTGTCCATGTCGAACAGATTGGCGTCCATGACCGCCGGCGTGCGATCGAGTTGCCGCGGGCAGGGGGATCACAGTCCCTTGATCTGACGCTCGGCAGCCGGCGGCAGAAGCTGCGGATCGAACACCGCCTCCGGCGGCAGCTTGCGGGCGAGTTGAAATCCCTCGGTGACGATGTCGATGTGCTTGCCCAGGCGCGCGGGGTCGACGTTGCCGATGCCGGATTGCCGCACGGCTGGGCGTCACGACGAAATCGAGCGCCCATTTGAGGCGCACGATCTCGACCGCCGGGTCCGACAGCGCTTCGGCCTTCTTGAGCGCCGCGATCGCGGCGTCCGGGTCGGCGGCGGCATTCTGCCAGGACTGGATCGTGGCCTTGACGAATCCGCGCACCGCGTCCGGATGCTGCCTGGCAAAGGCGGGCGTGGTGAACACCACATTGGCGTAGAGATCGACGCCGTAGTCGCGCAGCATGATGACGTTGATGTCGTCGCGCTTGACGCCAAGCCCGAGCAGCGAGGGGACTGCCGTCATCACCCAGGCGGCGGCGAAGTCGATCTCGCCGCGGACCAGCATCGGCTCGCGGATTTGCGGCTGCACGTTCGCCCATTGCACGCGCGCCGGATCGATCCCGTTGACCCGCGCGAAGACGTTGAACAAGCGATAGGTCGCGTCGACCGTCGGGGCGCCGCCTTTGCGTCCCATGAGGTCGGCGGGCTTTTCGATGCCGGCCTTCTTGAGCGAGATCAGGCTCAGCGGCGCCTGGTCGTAGACCAGGAGGACGGCGATCAACTCGCGTCCGGGTTCTTGGCGTTGAACTCGATCATGGCGCTGAGATCGCCGAAACCGATATCGTGAGTGCCGCTCGCGACCTTGGTGATGGAGTCGGCGCCGCCGCGGCCGGGATCGAAGGCCGCGAGGTTGACCTTCTGCGCGGCGTAATAGCCGCGCTCGCGGCCGAGCACGAATGGCGATTGCTGGCCCTGCAGCAGGAAGTCCAGCACGAAGCGGACGTCGGTGGCTTGCGCGCGCGCGGGCGCGATGCCGGACAAGGCCGCCAACAGTGCGATCCCGGTTGCGACGATGGCCTGGCGTATGCGCATGGTTGCTCCTGGTGCTCGCTCTGTCATCGAGTGCCGTGAAGCCGAGGGGTCTTCGGCCGTTTATCCGTTCGCGCGCGATGCACGCAAGGACGCCATCACGAAGGTCGCAATCGCTTGCCGGCGCTCGCTTGCCGTGCAGCGCCTGATTATCGAGGCCGTGCGGCAGTCGAGCGGGATTGAATTCGGGCGTCAAGAGCGAAGGCGCTCAAGCACCCGCGCTCATGGACGAGCGGAAGGCCCAGCGCGTGAAATAGGATCTCGACGTAGGCGAACACGGCGTACATCGCGATGCCTTCGATCGCGAGGCCGAGCAGGCAGGCGAACACCAGCGGCATCTGGAAGTTCGATCCGGCCTGCACCATCAGATGGCCGAGGCCGGCATTGGCGCCGATGGTCTCGGACATCACGGCGCCGACGAAGGCAAGGGTGATCGCGACCTTGAGCGAGCCGAACAGATAGGGCTGCGTGCGCGGAATCCCGACCTTGAGCATGATGTCGAGCTTGCTTGGCGCCGAGCGCGCGCAGCACGTCCTCGAGCTCCGGCTCCATGGTGGCAAGCCCGGTCGCCACGTTCACCACGATCGGAAAGAACGAGATCAGAAAGGCGGTGAGGATCGCCGGCACCACGCCGATGCCGAACCAGATGATCAGGATCGGGACCACCGCGACCTTCGGGATGGAGTTGAAGCCGATCATCACGGGATAGAGCCCGCGATAGATCGCGCGCGACCAGCCGACGACGATGCCGAGCACGATGCCGAAGGCGACGGCGAGCGCGAAGCCCGCGAGCGTCGTCCACAGCGTGACGAAGGAATTCTTGGCGAGCGGCGACCAGTACCTGACGCGCATCGCCTCGAAGATCTGCGACGGCGCGGGCAGAACGAAGGTATCGATCGTTGAAAATGCGGCAGGCCAGCTCCCACAGCACGAACAGGCCGATGGTGAACAGCCAGGGCGACAGCTTCTCCAGCGTCGAGTTCATGCCTTGCGCACCTCGGCGATCTTGGCGCGCAGCTCGTGCACGATGTCGGTGAAGCGCGGCTCGAAGCAGATGTCGAGATCGCGCGGGCGCGGCAGATCGACCGTCTTGCTCATGACGATGTGCCCGGGCCGCGCGCTCATGACGTGGATCTTGTCGGCGAGAAACGCCGCTTCGCGCAGGTCGTGCGTCACCAGGATCACGGTGAAGCCGAGCTTCTGCCAGAGGTCGCGCAGCACGCACCACAGTTCCTCGCGCGTGAAGGCATCGAGCGCGGCGAACGGCTCGTCGAGCATCAACAAGCGCCGGCTGGTGGATCAGCGCGCGGCAGAGCGACACCCGCTGCTGCATGCCGCCCGACAGCTCCCAGGGAAAGCGGTCGTCGAATCCGTCGAGCCCGACGGTCTTGAGCAGCGCGTTGGCCTGCGCGCGATACTGCTCCTTCTCGCGGCGGAATTTCTGCCGATGCGGCTGCACGATCTCGAGCGGCAGCAGCACATTGTCGATGACCTTGCGCCACGGCAGGAGGTTCGGGTTCTGGAACGCCATGCCGGCGATCTTCACGGGTCCGCGCACCCGGTCGCCGAAAATGACGATGTCGCCGGAATCGGGCGGAACGAGCCCGGTCACCAGCTTCATCAACGACGATTTGCCGCAGCCGGACGGACCGACCACCGCGGCGAACTCGCCGCGGCCGACGGTGAGGCTCGTGCCCTTCAAGGCTAGAACGCCGCCCGACCCGCCGCGATAGGTCAGGGTGACATTGCCGATATCGACGGAGGCGGTCATGGCGCTGCCTGAGGCATCCACCGTGTCACGCCCGTCAGGCGGGCGATCCAGTATTCGCCGACTGCGTCACTCGCGCGAAACGGGCTACTGGATGCCCCGCCTTCGCGGGGCATGACAGCAAGAGCTATGTCGACACCGTCACAGCTTCCGATCGGCCGCCGGCGGCAGATACTGGCTGGTGAAGATGTCCTCGGCCTTCGGGCCGGTTCTTGAAATCGTAGGTCAGCGCGATCTGGTCGATCGACTTGGCGAGCCGCGCCATGTCGACGTCGCCGAAGCCGTTGGCCTTCACCCACGGCGTCACGAAATTGTCGCGCAATGACATCTTCAAGCGGTCGAGCTCGATCTTCGGATCGCCGGTTTCGTTGCGCGCCATCACCGATTTGATCGCTGCGTCCGGATCCTTGATGGTGTCGAGCACGCCCTTGATGGTCGCGCGCACGAAGCCCGCCACCACCTTCGGATTGGCCTTGGCGTAGTCCGGATTGACCATGATGGCGTTGCCGTAGAGCACGAGGCCGTGATCCGCCATCAGCATGGTCTTGATGTCTTCGGGCTTGAGGCCCTTCTGCAGCAGGTTGTAGTGCATCGAGAACGAGAAGCCGGTGATGGCATCGACCTTGCCGTCGGCCAGCATCGGCTCGCGCACCGGGAAGCCGACGTTCTCGACCTTGACCTTGGACTCGTCGATCGCCGTTCTCCTTCACGAACGCCTTCCACTGCGCGAACGCGCCGTCGGCCGCCGGCGCGCCGAGCACCTTGCCCTCGAGGTCCTTCGGGCTTGGCGATGCCGGTCTTGGCGGTGGTCGCGATCGCGAACGGCGGCTTGTCGTAGATCATCAGCACGGCCTGGACCTTCTTGTCCGGGTTCTGGTCCTGGAACTTGACCAGCGAGTTGATGTCGAAGAAGCCGAGCGGATAGGTGCCGGCGGCGACCCGCGCGATGCCGGCGACCGAGCCGGGACCGGAGTCGATCGTGACGTTGAGGCCCTCGGCCTTGTAGTAGCCCTTGTCGATCGCGACGAAATAGGGCGCCGCCGGCCCCTCGAACTTCCAGTCGAGGGCGAATTTCACATCGGTGTCGGCGGATGCGGGGCTCGCAGCCAGAGCAGCCGCTGCCGCTCCCGCGAGCATCCCGAAAAGCCTGATCATGTGCATGTCTGACGCTCCCTTTGGGGCCGGTTGACCGGCGCTGTATGCGCTATTGCAGCAATCGGCGTGCCAGCCCGGATCGCGTTGCGCCCGGGGCAGGGGACGCCGCATCCTGCCTCAAGACTAGGCATTTTGCCCGTTCTTGCCTATTCCCCAGTCAGCCAGCGCGATCGTCAGCTGCCGCGATAGGTCGAATAGCTCCACGGCGTCACCAGCAACGGCACGTGATAGTGGCCCTCCGGCTCGGCGACCGCGAACCGGACCGGCACCACGTCGAGGAATGGCGGGTCGCCCTGCGGCGTGCCGAGACGCTGCAAAATAGTCCGCCAACGTGGAAGCGCAGTTCGTAATGCCCGATCGGCAGCGGCCGGCCTGCGATCAATGGCTCGTCGGTGCGGCCGTCGCGGTTGGTGGTCGCGCGTGCGATCGTGACGTGCTCGCCGTTGGCGGACAATTCGACAAGCTCGACCGCCACGCCCGCCGCCGGACGGCCGGCATGGGTGTCGAGCACATGGGTCGACAGGCGGCCATGCACCTTGAGCCGATCGGCGGCCGCAACCCGCTGATCGAGGCGCAGCGCGGCGATGCGGAAGATTTCGTCGAGCGCCGCCTCGGTCTCGGCCGCCGCGCCGTTCTGCACGCGGCGCTCGAACTGCCGCAGGATCGAGTCCCTGCTGTGCCGCCGCACGCAGACGATGAACGGGATGCCGAATTTTTCCCGATAGGCGCCGTTGAGGCGGTGGAATTGCGGCAAACTCCGCGTCCGACAGGCGATCGAGACCGACGCTGGCCTGTTCGGCCGTGGACTCGCTGGTCATCGCGCCGGCGCGCGCTGCCTTGCCCGCGAGATCGGGATGGCCCTTGATCAATGCCAGCCGTTGATCCGCTGGCGCGGCGCGCACGGCCGACATCATCGCGTCATGCAGAGCGGCAAGCGTGCCGAACGGCCGCTCTCCATACACGGCCTGCGCCACCCACGGCGCGTGCTCGTAGATGTCGCCGAGCGCGGCGGTGAAGCCCGCCTTGTCGGCTGCGTTGAGGCTTTCGAGCGAGACCGTGTTCATGGTGACTCTGATCTAGCACGATGGCGATGGTCGGGGCGCCCGCGGCGAGCGCCCGGTGCTCGCGATGCCAATGCTGGGCGATGTCGAGCCGGCGTCGCGACCCAGACGCGCTCGCGCGCGGCGATGTAGTCGAGAAAGCGCGCCAGCCCCGCCGCGCGTCCGGGCCGGCCCGCCAGCCGGCAGTGCAGCCCGACCGACATCATCTTGGGCGCGCGCTCGCCCTCGGCGTAGAGCAGGTCGAATGCATCCTTGAGATAGGTGAAGAAGTCTTCGCCGGTGTCGAAGCCCTGCGGCATTGATGAAGCGCATGTCGTTGGCGTCGAGCGTGTAGGGAATGATCAGGTGCGGTCCCTTCGGCCCATTGACCCAATAGGGCAGGTCATCCGCGTAGGAATCCGACGAATAGAGAAAGCCGCCTTCGTCGAGCACGGCCTTCAAGGTCTCGACCGAGTTGCGCCCGGTATACCAGCCGAGCGGACGCTCGCCCGTCGCCTGCGTGTGGATGCGGATCGCCTCGGCGAGGTGGGCGCGCTCCTCCGCCGCCGGCACGTCCTTGTAATCGATCCATTTGAGGCCGTGGCTCGCGATCTCCCAGCGCGCTTCGCGCATCGCCGCGACGACGTCGGGACAGCGCGCCAGCGCGGTCGCGACGCCGAACACCGTCACCGGCATGTTGCGCTGCGTGAACAATCGCCACAGCCGCCAAAAGCCGCGCGCGAGCCGTATTCGTACATGGACTCCACGTTCATGTGCCGCTGCCCCGGCCACGGCTGCGCGCCGAGCACATCGGACAGGAACGCCTCCGAGGTGGCGTCGCCGTGCAGGATGTTGCGCTCGCCGCCTTCCTCGTAGTTCGACCACGAACTGGACGGCGACGCGCGCGCCGCCCGGCCAGCGCGGGTCGGGCGGGTCGCGGCCGTAGCCGGCGAGATCGCGGGATATTCGGAGAATCGCGCGGAAACGTGGCGCTATACATGCACGTGCCCACGTCGGCGGCGCTGCGCATACAGGTCCGCGCTGCACTAGCGCGCCGGTGCGCCGGCGGCGATCCAGGCCGCCAGGATCTGGCGCTCCTCGCGGGTCATCTCGGTGATGTTGCCCGGCGGCATGGCGTGCGAGCGGACCGCATTGATCTCGATCAGGCGGGCGTGGCGGCGGATGCTTTCGGGATCGTCGAGCACGACGCCCTTGGGCGGCGCATGGACGCCGGGCCAGAGCGGCTCGTCGCGATGGCACATGCTGCAGCGTGACAGCACCGTGTTCTCGGCGGCCTTGACGTCGACCTTCTCGCACGCGCGCGGCTGGCGCCGCGCGGGCCCGGCGCCGGACAGCCACGCCACCGCGATCATGCCGGCGGCCGCCACGCCCCAGGTCCACCACGGGCTGCCTTTGCCCTCGTGCCGCGAATTGAAGAAGTGGCGGATCACCGGACCGATCGCGAGCACGATGGCGACGATCAGCCAGTTGAAGCGGGTCGCGAACATCAGCGGGTAATGGTTGGCGATCATCAGGAAGACGACCGGCAGCGTGAGGTAGTTGTTGTGCACCGAGCGCTGCTTGGCCTCTTCGCCCCAGCGCGGGTCGGGCGCTTTGCCCGCGAGCAGCGCGGCCACGGTCTTCTTCTGGTTCGGGATGACGATGACGAAGACGTTCGCCACCATGATGGTGCCGATCAGCGCGCCGATCTGGGTAAAGGCGCCGCGTCCGCTGAACACATGGGTGAAGGCGTAGGTGAGCGCCGACCAGAAAGACGTAGCCCACGAGCGCCAGCGCAACCTCGTGCCGGCCGAGCGGAGAGCGGCACAGCGCCTCGTAGAACAGCCAGGCCAGCAGCAGGCTTCCGAAGCGCGACGGCCGCCGCCGTCGGCGCGCGTGAGGTCGAGCACGGACTTGTCGATCAGATAGAGCTCGGCGCCGAGATAGTAGACGATCACCAGCAGCGCGAAGCCGGAGAGCCAGGTGGTGTAGGCTTCCCACTTGAACCAGGTCAGCTCATCCGGCATGCGCGCCGGCGCGACCAGATACTTCACCATGTGATAGAACCCGCCGCCGTGGACCTGCCAGGCGTCGCCCTGCACGCCCTGCGGGCTGATCGGATCGCGACTTGAGGCTGAGATCGAGATGGATGAAGTAAAACGAGCTGCCGATCCACGCGATGCCGGCAACGACGTGCAGCCACCGGATGATGAGGCTCAACCACTCGGTGAGCACGGTCTCCACGATCGGCCGATCCTTCTCTGCCTTCAGCCGGCTGCTTCGGCCAAGCCGCGGCAGGATGACAGACGCGTATCGAGCGTTGCAAGAGCTGATGCCGAACAAATAGTGCATAGACATGGCGACGGAGGCAAACAGCGCGGCCGGCGGCGCCGGGCAGGCGGCGTTCGGACAGCAAATCATGGCGCTTGCCGACCGGCTGGCGCATTGGTCGGAAGCGCCGGACGGACTGACCTGCACCTATCTCTCCGCGGCGCATCGTGCCGTCGCCGCCGAAATCCGCGGCTGGATGCGACCAGGCCGGTCTCACCGCCGCGATCGATGCGGCTCGCCAACGTCGTTGGACGCTATGCCGCCGACGATCCAAACGCGCCGACGCTGATCCTGGCGTCGCACTACGATACGGTCCGCAATGCCGGCAAATATGACGGCCGGCTCGGCGTCCTCGTCGCGCTGGTCGTGGCCGAGCACCTGCAACGGCTCGGCCGCAGGCTGCCGTTCCACCTCGACGTCATCGCATTCTCCGAAGAAGAGGGCGTGCGCTTCTCCTCGAGCTTCCTCGGCAGCAGCGCGGTCGCGGGGCGTTTCGATCCGCGCCTGTTGGAGCGCCGCGACGCCGACGGCGTCACCCTGGCGGCGGCGATGGCCGCGGCGGGATTGGATCCCGCCGGCATTCCGCGCTCGCGCGCCGTCGCGAGGAGCTCGCTGGGCTATCTCGAGGTCCACATCGAGCAGGGACCGGTCCTGCTGCGAGGAAGGACTGCCGGTCGGGATCGTGAGCGCGATTGCCGGCACCGTCCGCTGCATGGTTACGATCACCGGCACCGCCGGGGCATGCCGGCACCGTGCCCGATGGCGCGGCGCCACGACGCCGCGGCGGCGGCGGCCGAGCTCGTGCTCTATGTCGAGCAGCGATGCGCGCGGTGCCCCACGCTTGTCGGCACGGTCGGCCAGCTCGCCGTCCCCAACGGCGCGATCAACATCATTCCGGGCCGCTGCGAGCTGTCGCTCGACATCCGCGCCGCCGATGACTGCCACTCGCGATGCCGCCGTCGTCGACGTCATGACGGAGATCGGGCGGATCGCGGCAGCAGCGCGGCGTCATCATCGAGAGCAAGGAGGTGCAGCGGACGGCCGCGGTGCGCTGCTCGCCGCGCCTGCAATCGCTCCTGGCCGATGCCGTGACGCGCGCGGGCGTCGAAGCCGCGTTATCTCCCGAGCGGCGCCGGCCACGACGCCATGATGTTCGACGGCGTCACCGACACCGCCATGCTGTTCGTGCGCTGCGGAAACGGCGGCGTCAGCCATTCGCCGCGCGAGATCATCACCGCCGAGGATGCCGACGTCGCCGCGCGCGTCATCCTCGATACCGTTCTGCGACTTGGCGGAAACATCATGACGCTCGACCAAAACCATCGGCGAATTCGTCGATCGCGAGTTTGCGCGCGAGACCGCATTCCTCGCCGAGCTGGTGAAGGTGCCGAGCGACAATCCGCCCGGCGATTGCGCGCGCGCATGCGCGCCGCGCGCGGGAGCTGCTGGAGCAGCTCGGCCTCGACGGTCGAGGCGCACGACGTGCCGCGATCCGTGGTGGAAGCGGCGGGCATGAAGAGCGTGACCAACCTGATCGTCCGCCACCGCTTCGGCGACGGGCCGGTCATCGCGCTCAACGCGCACGGCGACGTCGTGCCGCCTGGCCTCGGCTGGCGCCTCGATCCCTACGGCGCGGTGGTCGAGGACGGCCCGCACGGACCGGTCATGTATGGGCGCGGCGTGGCGGTGTCGAAATCGGACTTCGCCACCTACACCTGGACGCTGCTGGCGCTCAAGGCCGCCGCGGCACAGGCGACAAGCTGCGGTGGAACGCTCGAGCTCCACTTCACCTACGACGAGGAGGTCGGCGGCGATCGTCGGCCCGAAATGGCTGCTCGACGAGAAGCTGACCAGGCCCGATGCGGCGATCGCGGCCGGGTTCTCCTACGCCATCGTCACCGCGCACGACGGCTGCCTGCATCTCGAGGTGACGGTCACCGGCAAGCAGGCGCACGCCGCCATGCCGGAGACCGGCGTCGACGCGCTGGAGGCGGCCACCGGCATTCTCGCCGCGCTCTATGCGCATCGCGCCGGCGCTGACGCGGATCCGTTCCGCGACGCCCGGCATCGTCTCGCCGACGCTGAACGTCGGCCTGATCAAGGGCGGCATCAACACCAACGTGGTGCCCGACCAGGTCGTGTTCCGGATCGACCGCCGCATGATCCCGGAGGAGGATCCGGCCGAAGGTGGAGGCCGAACTGCGCGCGCTGATCGCGGCGGCGGCCGGCGCGACATCCGCGAATCAAAGTCGACGTGCGCCGGCTGCTGCTGGCGCAGCCGCTGCGCCCGCAGCCCGGCACCGATCGGATCGCCGCCGTGATCGAGCGCCACGCCAAGGCGATCCTCGGCGTCGACGTTGCCTGTGACGGGCGTGCCGCTCTACACCGACGCGCCGCCATTACGCGGCCGCCGGCATACCGATCGTGCTCTACGGCGCCGGGCCGCGCTCGATCCTGGAGGCGAACGCGCACAACGCCGACGAGAACCTGCGCCTCAACGACCTGCGCGCCGCCACCAAGATCGTCGCCGCTGACGGTCGCCGATCTGTTGCGGACGGAGTAGGTTTCAGAGGCCCGAATTCTGTCCAGGGCTCCGCTCTACGGCGTCGTTCGACCTCCGTGGGGCTGAAGTGTTCCCTTCTGGCAATCTACGGGACATGGGGGACCAGATCGAACGCCACCATTTGACGAAAAGAGCCTGAGCGGGGGCAGCGATTCATTGGTCTCGGGCTCAATAGAAGATAGCGAACCAACCTGCCAAGCACTATATCCGGCCATGGGTAAGCTTCATTTTGACCGCACCGACTATTCAGTTGTCGTGAAGAACAGGGCTCGCCCTCCGATCTCGTGGAAGTGGGAGATTTATCGCGCCGGGAGATCAACCCGTATAGACCAGTCATCGGTCTATTTTCACACGATGGCGACGGCAAACTCAGGCGGGAAAAGAAGCCCTCAAGCAGATGCTGGACAAGCTCTTCGTCTAGCCTTGGGCAAGGCGATGGCCATTCGTGCGGCCTTCAGCCTTGGATCGGGACACATTCTTCGGGCAAAGAGCCCGGGCAGTCCCCATATGTAGGGAAATGGAAGCGCGCTTGCTCAGCTTAGTCGCAGTTACGCAACAACGCTGCCGAGTGCATTCGATTGGCCGAGGCAGCGCGCACTTCGGAACATAAGTCCTTTTTCATCGAAATGGCCGAACGATGGCTTACGCTCGCCGAGCGCGCCGAGAAGACGCGAGCAGAGATAGACAGCTTGTGAAGGTCGCCTCAATCGTCGTCCTCTATTGCATTTGGCAACACCCTTCGCCGAGCAACCGCGATACAGCTCCGACATCAGGGAGAGCGACTGTGGCAAAAGGCGTGGACATCGAAATGGCGCCTCTCGACGAGGATCACGTGCGAGCAAAGATCACCTGGTCCGAGCAGGATGTCGGTGGCGGAAAACTCGTTGTAGAAGTCACCGTCAAAAACACGAAGACCCGCCCGAAAACCGACGACCAACTTAGATCAGATGCGAGGGCGCTTGCCGTGCGTTTCGCACGAGCCTTTGCCGATACGATTGAGCATTGAGTGCCGCTCGCGCGGTGCTTCATGGACTGTGCGCGGCCGCTCTCATAGCACTCATCCGAGCAGCGCGGCCTCGAATGTGCCGACATGAGCCGCTCGTTGCCGCGGTGGATCACTCGATGTCCGTCACCGCGATCGCCTCGATCTCGACCAGTGGATCGAAGAATGCCGCCTTTCAGGCGCGTGGGTGCCATCGGCAGGCGCTCCGGCTGAATGAGTATATGATAAGTATATAATGACGGCTGATTCAGTGCCGAACTCCGCGCCCGCGTTCAAGACTGCCCCGCAAATCGACCTGAGACGGAAGGCATTCATCGATGAAATCGAGCAAGCTCTTGGTAACCGCGGTACTCGCCACCGCAATCGGGGCTCCGATCGCGGGCCTATGTGGAGGACATGAACATGGCGCAGACCGATGACATCCACAGGGGTACGGGTGCCCTTCCTTCACGGCTTCCCCAGCGCTCAATACCAGACCAAGCCGAGTTGGCTTCGCTTGAGCGCGCGAACGAGTGGCTCAATTCGCCGCCCCTGACAGCGCCGGCTCTCCGCGGAAAAGTCGTCCTCATCGATTTCTGGACCTACACCTGCATCAACTGGCTGCGCACGCTTCCTCTATGTTCGCGCCTGGGCCGAGAAATATCGGAATCAGGGATTGGTGGTGATCGGCGTCCACGCGCCGGAGTTCGCATTTGAAAAAACGTAAACAACGTTCGCTGGGCCGTGAAGGACGATGAGGATCGATTACCCGATCGCGGTCGACAATGAACATGTCATATGGCGTGCTTTCAAGAACCAATATTGGCCGGCGCTGTATTTCATCGATGCGCAGGGGCGTGTTCGGCATCATCACTTCGGCGAGGGCGCGTACGAACAGTCGGAAATGATCATTCAAGAGTTGCTGGCCGAGGCCGGAGCCGGCGGCATCGAGCCGTGAACCCGTGTCGGTGGATGCCCGCGGTCTCGAAGCGGCCGCCGATTGGGGCAGCCTGAAGTCTCGGGAAAATTATGTCGGGCTATGAGCGCACCCAGAACTTCGCGTCGCCCGGCGGGGCGGTGCTGGACAAGCCTCGCATGTATGAACTGCCCGCGCGGTTGCGCCTGAATGAATGGGCGCTGTCCGGCGATTGGACGGTGAAGAACGAAGCCGCCGCGCTGAACAAGCCCAATGGACGCATCGCGTACCGTTTTCACGCCCGCGATCTTCATCTCGTCATGGGCCCGGCAGCGCCAGGAACGTCCGTGCGATTTCGCGTGCTGATCGATGGACAGCCGCCAGGCGCGGCTCACGGAAGCGACGTCGACGAGCAAGGCAACGGCACGGTGACCGAACAGCGGCTGTACCAGCTGATCCGACAACCGAAGCCCATCGCCGATCGACAGTTCGAGATCGAGTTTCTCGATCCGGGCGTGGAGGCCTTTGCGTTCACGTTCGGCTGATCGCTGCGTAACCATCGAGTCTCGGAGTTGCCGACAACCCAGGTAACAACCGCGCTAACAGGCTGTTCCTCGCCACCACGGGGTAAAATGTTCGCCTGTCTGGCGTGGCGAGCATCGACGACAACGCAAAGCGGCGGCCGGCAGAACCGGTGGCGCAGGTCGCTCGTCCATGAGGAGAGGAAATCATGTCCGCAACATCGTCATCGCTCAGCCGGCGCGACTTTCTTGCGAGCTCGGCGGCCGTGGGTGCCGCCGGCCTCTTTCCAGCGGCGGCGCGTGCAGCCGCCAGACGGCGCAATCCGTCCGTTCCGCATCAACGTTCCGAGGAGCGGTGCTCGTCGACCTGCGCCGGCGCATCGCGCGCGACGCGGTGGCCCGACCGACGAGACTGTCAGCGATCGATCGCAGGGCGTGCAGCTCGCGAAGCTTCGGGAGCTCGTGCGCTACTGGGGAACCGGACTACGACTGGCGCAAGGCGGAGGCGAAGCTCAACGCCCTGCCGCAGTTCATGACGACGATCGACGGGCGTCGACATCCACTTCATCCACGTCCGCTCGCGGCATCCGAATGCCCTGCCGCTGATCATCACGCACGGCTGGCCGGGCTCGGTCATCGAGCAGCTCAAGATCATCGGTCCGCTCACCGATCCGACCGCGCACGGCGGCGGCGCGGAGGACGCCTTCGACGTCGTGCATCCCGTCGATGCCCGGCTACGGCTTCTCCGGCAAGCCGACCGGCACCGGCTGGGATCCCGACCGCATCGCGCGCGCCTGGGCGGAGCTGATGAAGCGCCTCGGCTACACCCGCTACGTCGCCCAGGGCGGCGACTGGGGCGCCCCGATCTCCAGCGCGATGGCGCGCCAGGCGCCGCCGGGATTGCTCGGCATCCACATCAACTTGCCGGCGACGGTACCGCCCGAGGTGGCCGCGGTGCTCGCCGGCGGCGGGCCCGCGCCGGCGGGACTCTCCGAGAAGGAACGCGCGGCGTTCGACGCGCTCGACACGTTCTACAAGAAGTGCAGGGCCTACGGCGCGATGATGGGCACGCGGCCGCAGATGATCGGCTACGCCTTGACGGACTCTCCAGCGGGGCTTGCGGCCTGGATGTATGACTACAACAACGGCGAGCCCGAGCGCTTGCTCGACCAAAGACGACGTGCTGGACGACATCACGCTGTACTGGCTGACGAACACCGCGACCTCGTCAGCGCGGCTGTACTGGGAGACCGGCGGCCAAAGCGTTCTTCTCGCGGCCGCGCAGAAGACCGCCGAGATCTCGCTGCCGGTGGCCATCACGGTATTTCCGGAGGAGGTCTATCGCGCCCCGGAGACATGGGCCCGGCGCGCCTATCGCAACCTGATCTACTTCCACGAGGTCGACAAGGGCGGACACTTCGCCGGCATGGGAACAGCCTGAGCTCTTCAGCGCCGAGCTCCGTGCCGCGTTCAGGTCGCTGCGTCAGCCGATTTGAGAAAAACCGGGGCGCGCGCTGCCTGCGCCGCCCCCACAAACATCGAGGAGAGAACCGTGACCCAACTCGAGCAGCAGCGCACCGCCGAAGCGCCCAAAGGACGGTCCATGAAATCGATCCCGATCTTCGTGATTGCAGCCACCATGGCGGTAAGTGTCAGCGGTGTAATGACATACTCAGCCGGAGGCGCCGATGACGAAAGCTCCCCGATCTTCGGAGTCAAAATCCCCCCGGATACCGCGACTGGAGGTTGATCTCCGTGGCCCACGAAGAAGGCAACCTCAACGATCTGCGCGCCATTCTGGGCAACGACGTAGCGATCAAGGCCTACCGGGAAGGGAAGCTTCCGTTCCCGGACGGCACAATCATTGCCCGGCTCGCCTGGAGTTACGACCCGTTGGAGGAAAGCAACAAAGCCTTTGGCCGTCCCCAATCTTTCGTGGCCGGGCCACCCAAGAACGGGGTTCAGTTCATGGTCAAGGACTCAAGAAAATACGCCTCGACCGGCGGCTGGGGGTTCGCTCAATTTAACGACGGCAAACCCGCCGACGAGGCGGTGCACAACACCTGCTTTTCCTGCCACGAGGCCGTCAAAGCTCGCGACTTTGTCTTCAACCGTTACGCTCCTTGAAGGCCGGACGTAGGAGAGCCATGAGGAGACCGGGACATGAACGAGAATCAAGTCGGTCCCAGCTTCATGGCGATCATCAGCGCCCCGATGGGTACGACGTGCTGCGCAACGACGTGGTGCACCTGTAACGCGTGCGGCGGTGGAGGCCCGGCTGCCAGTCGGATCGGGCCGCTGACCGCGCGCCGAACGGCCTGACCTCGCGGTCGGAAGGATCATGTCGTTGAGACCAACGCAGACCGCAGGCGGAACGAGCAACGCGTCGGCGGGGAACTTGGTCTTCGCCTGCGACGTCAATCTCGGCTTTTCCACCGGTGATCGGAGTGGGCCGCCTTCTTCCGCGATCACGGCTGGCGCACCGAGCGTTCGCCGTTGCAGCGAGCTAGACTGGCGATATCACGGAAGCAGCGCGGCCTCGAACGCGCTGGCGATCGCCGGCTTGCTCTTGCCGGCCGTGACGGCGTCGCCGATGGCGATGACGGTCTGTCCCGGCCTTGCCAATGCCTTGAAGCGGTCGGCCGTTCCGCCGCGGCCTCGGTAATAGAACCAGTCGCGAAACGTCGGCGCGGAGAAACAGCCGGGACAAGCCGGGCCAGCGGCCGGCGCCCCAGTCGAGCATCGTGGTGGCCACCGGGCCGAGGCCGAACCGGTAGCGCGGCGCCGGTCGCGATCACGATCGCGGTCGAACGGCGCGAGCAGCATCAGGCGCATCGGCGACATCGGTCTCGAAGCGGAATTTGACGCCACCATATACGCACGCGGCCGTGAGATCGGCGATGTAGCGCGTCGAAGCTTGCTTCGCTCGCTGCGACCTCCTGAAACAGCGGCGCCTTGCCGGCGTAGCGAAACGCGCCGCCCGGGCGCTCGTCCTTCTCGAACACGGTGACGTCGTTTCCCTCGGCGACCAGCGACGCATAGGTCAGCCCGGCGGGTCCCGCGCCGATGACGGCGATGCGCTCGCCGCGCGGCGGCTTGCGGTCGGCGAACATGGCTTCGCGGCCGGCGGCGCCGTTGACCACGCAGCCGATGCCCGCCCCGCCGCGCATCTCGTTGATGCAGGTGTTGCAGGCGAGACAGCGCCGGATCGGCTCCCCGCGGCGAAGCTTCGCGACCCATTGCGGATCGGCGATGAGGGTGCGGCCGAGCGCCACGAAATCCGCCTTTGCCGACGCGACCGCGTCGGTCGCGGTGCGCGGGATCGCCGAGGCGTCCGACCGCGATCACGGGACGCGCGACCGCCTTTTCACGTCCGCGGCGAAATCGAGAAAGGTCGCGTCCGGGAACGTCATCGGCGGCAGCACGATCTGGGCCGACGGCAATGAGCGATAGTGGCCGGCGGTGACGTGCAGCGCGTCCGCGCCGGCCTCCGCCGCCCAGATCGCGATCCGGCGGCCCTCGTCGAACGGCAATCCGCCGGGGAAGAAGTCCTCGACCGACAGAGCGATAGATGACCGGCATTCCGGGCACCGCGGCCTTGACCGCGCGCAGCGCTTCGAGCCCGAAGCGCGCCCGGTTCTCGAGGCTCGCCGCCATATGCATCGGTGCGCCGGTTCTCGAACGGGGCGTGAAACTGCGAGATCAGGTAGCCGTGAGCGGCGTGGATTTCGACGCAGTCGAAGCCGGCCTTGCGCGCGCGCACGCGCGGCGGCGGCATGGGCGGCGATCGTCGCGTCGATGCGCGCCTGCGTCATCTCCTCCGGCACGATGGTCTCGAATGTGGTCTCGTAGACCGGATGCGGAATGGCCGAAGGCGCGATCGGCGTCTCGCCGCAAATGTCGATGCGGGTGTGTCCGCCGCCATGGCCGAGCTGGATCGAGACTTTCGATCCGGCGCGATGCAGTTCGTCGACCAGGCGCGTCAGCCCCGGCACGAAGCGATCGTCGTAGATGCCCACCTCGCGGCGGCGGTGGCGGCCGGCTTTTTCCGGCGATGCCATCTCGATGGTGATGAGGCCGACGCCGCCGCGCGCCCGCGCCAGATAATAGGCGACGCTGTCGTCGGTGACGTAGCCCTCGGCGTCGGCCGTCCGCGTCGTCATCGGCGGCATGACGATGCGGTTCGGGATCTCGACCGAACCGATGCGCGCGGGGGTGAGCAGGATGTTCATGGCACCTTCTCTGTCATTGCCGGGCTTGACCCGGCAATCCATCCTCTTCGCAAGATGGATGCCAACGAAACTCGGGCTTGCCCGAGTTTCGGGTTCTGAGCGCCGCAAGTCGGGTAAACCCGACTTGCGGTGTCGAGCCCGGGCATGACGGCGGAGAGTATTGCGGCGTCATCTCACAGCACGGGATCTCGCCGCCGTCGAGATCGACCGTTGCCCCGTGCAGCCAGGTTGCGCGCGACGAAACGACGAAGGTTACGAAATCCGCCACGTCCTCCACGGTGCCGTAGCGGGTGAAGCCGGTCTCGCGACAGAACTGCGCACGGATTTTTCCTCCGGCTCGCCGGTGCGCTCGACCTCGGCGCGAATGCGCCGCCATTGCCGCTCGGTCTCCACCAGGCTCGGATGGATGCAATTGACCTGAACGCCATCCTCCTTGCCGAGATCGGCGAGGCACTTGGTAAAGGCGGCGACGGCGGCATTGACCGAACTGCCGATGGTGAACCGCTTCTCCGGCTTGCGTCCGCTGGTTCCGGCGATCGCCACCAGCGACCCGCGGCGCTCCTTGAGGAGCGGCCAGGCCGCGCGCGCGAGGCGCACATGCGCGAAGAACTTGAGGGCGTAACCGTCTTCCCAGTCGGCGTCGGTCAGGGCGAAGAAATCGCCGCGCTTGGTAGTGCCGGCGTTGTTGACGAGGATGTCGAGGCCGCCGAACTCGCGCTGGAGCGCCGCGACCAGGGTTTGCGGCGCGCCCGGATCGCGCAGATCGAGTCACGATGATGGCGGCCTTGCGTCCCTTGCTCCGGATCGACGCCGCAACCTCTTCGAGCGCCGCCTCGTCCCGTCCGGTGAGCAGGAGATCGCAGCCCTCGCTGGCAAAGGCCTCGGCAATGCCGCGGCCGATGCCGCGGCTCGATCCGGTCACGAGCGCGACCTTGCCCCGTCAAGCCCAACTCCATTCGCCGCTCCCCCTGCTGCCGCGCCAATGTCGATGTTATCGCATTGGCGGGAGCAGGGATGAAGCGGGGCGGGTGACCGGCCTCTCCTCCGTCATTGCCGGGCGTGACCCGGCAATCCATCAACTTCGCGACAGCGCTTCGTGCGAAGCAAGATGGACCCGCGGGTCGAGCCCGCGGGTGACGCTGGTGAGGTGGCGCGCGTTGTGTCAGCGCGCCTCAGCGCGGTGCGTCGTCCATGCGGATCGGGTCGTACTCGATCTTGTTCGGATCCCAGACGATGAAATTATCCCGGTTGGGCATCTTCACCCGCGGCAAGCTGTTGGCGTCCATCACCTCGTCCTCGCCGATGATCTTGTTGAGGAAGAGAATGTAGGCGGACAGCGCGTAGAGTTCGTCGTTGGTCAGTGTCTTCGGGATCGGGTAGGGCATCGAACGCCGCATGACGTCGTAGAGCGTGGTCGCATATTTGTAGTACGGCACGGTCTTCATCGTATCGATGCGATCGAATTTCGACGGACCGACCATCGGTGAATAACCGGGCCGCGGATTCACGCCGTTCTCGCCGTGGCATAGCGCGCACTTCTGCGAATAGATCGCCGCGCCCAGCTTGGCGTTGCCGGTGCCGGGCGGCAGGCCCTTGCCGTCGGGCAACGCCTCGATGTTCCAGGCGGTGATGTCGGACTCGGTGATCGGCTGGCCGGGCCTCGGCGTCTGGGCCACCGCAGCGGCGGCGCCGAACGCGAGGGTGAAGGCGAGCTGCAAGAGGCAGCTTACGCATAGACATGCTTGATCCCCCTGAACTGTCGATGCCCCAGCTGGTGATGCTGTTGTAGTGCTGGTTGGGGAACGCCAGCGGGTTGGTCACCGGCTTCTCGGTCTGCCCACGCGCGGCCACGAACTCCGCGCGCAGCGGCTGCACGTTGCCGGCCTCGTCCCACGCGCGGCTCTGCAGCACCACCGGTTGCCCGTCCCAGCGCCACGGCATCCGAAAGCGAGTGAATGCCTTCGGGCTGACCGGCCCTTGCAGTGCCGCCTCCGCCCAGCTCTTGCCGCCGTCGGCCGAGACCATGACCTTGGCGATGCGGCCGTTGCCCGAATAGGCGACACCGGAAATCTCGTACTGGCCCGGGCCTTTCAAGGAATGGCCGAAGGACGGATGCGTGATGAAAGATTTGACCTCCATGGTGAAGTGGAACAGCCAGCTTTTGCCGTTTGGCAGGATTTGCGAGTAGGTCTTGGCCTCGTAGAAGGTCATGGCCGGTTGATCGATGAGCTTGAGCCGGCGCAGATATTTGACATTCATATTGCCCTGGCAGCCGGGCACGAGCAGGCGCATCGGATAGCCGTTGCCGGGCATGACGCGCTCGCCGTTCTGGTAGAGCGCGATCATGACGTCATCCAACGCAAGCTTCATCGGCACGCTGCGCGATAAGTCCCAACGAGATCCGCGCCTTCAGCCAGTATCCATTTTGCCTTCGGATCGATGCCGACGTCGTCAAGCAGCGTCGAGAGCAGCACGCCGGTCCATTCGCCGTTCGACGCAAGGCCGTGCAGAGCCTGCGCGGTGACCTGCATCGGCTCGCTCGAGAACATCGGCGCCGAGTTTCCGGCGCATTCGATGAAATGCATGCGCGACACCATCGGATAGCGCGCCAGCGATTCGACGGTGTACACCATGGGCTGCTTGACCAGCCCATGGATCACCAGCTTGTGCTGGGCTGGATCGATGTCCGGCAGACCGGAATGGCAGATGTTGAAGAACAGGCTGTTGGGCGTCACCGTGCCCTGCAGCAGATGATGCGGCGTGCGGGCATGACTGTTGCGCAGCTCGTTGTTGGGATTGCTGAGCGTGCGCACCACGCCCTTCTCGAAACGGGACGCCGTCTGCAGGGGCGGAACGGCCTCGCCCGTCTCCAGGCTCCATTGGTCGTTCTTGAGCGGCTCGGCGGCGGCGCTGTTGAGCGACGCGCCGGCGCCGGTCGTCATGGCGCCGGCCAGCACGATGCCGCGCCCGAGCAATGCGCGGCGGTCGAGCAGGCCATTGCCTGCCACGGGTTCCAGCGGCGGAGGCTGGTTGCGACGCTTGCGAATGCGCATGGATCCTCTCCCTAGTCGATCAGCGGCTTGTTGATGCGCCGGCTTGTCGGAGGCTTTCGGTCGCGACGGAAGAGACCGATACTGTCCGCGCGCGTTGCTGTTCCCCTTCTTGGTTAGCTGCGGCAAAACCGGCGTGGATGAGACTCGAAAAGATTGCGCCTTTTCCAAAGTGCTTGCAACGAAATGGGACAGCGTGCCTGACCTATCGACCGTTGCCGTCGAGCAGCCAGCCGAATTTCTCGCGCGCCTTGCGCGTCACCTCCGGGCTCGGCGCATTGGTGGCGGGAAACTTGTCGCGCCAGTGCCACGGCTTGCAGGCATTAATCAGCGCCACCGAATGGGTCATGTTGCCGGCGGCGCGGCGCTCCGGCGGCAGCGCCGGATCGGCGCTCGAATCCCATGAGCCGGTGATGAACTGGATCGACTCCTTGGGATCGGTGCGCGTGAGCATGGCCCACAGCAGATGGTCGAGGCTGGTCACGTCCACATCGTCGTCGACCACGACGACATATTTCGAGGCATAGGCCGACGCGCCGCATTGGGCGGCGACGTGCGCCGCCTGCACCGCGTGCCCGGGATAGCGCTGGGTGATCGAGAGTGCGTGCAGCATGCGCGCGCCGCCGACCTCGTGGCACCACACGGTCTGCACGCCGGGAACGCCGGCATTGGCGACGTTCTGCTTGATCGTGGCCGAGCGCATCACCGCGCGGTAGCGCGCCATCTCGTCCGGTCCCCGCCCATGGGCGGCACGCCGAGCACGATCGGATCGTTGCGGTGATAGATCGCCTTGATGTCGAGCACCGGAATGTCGCGCACGCCGCCGGCATAGTGCCCGGTCCACTCGCCGAACGGGCCCTCCGCATGGAGTGCGATCCGGCGGGACGTAGCCTTCGAGCACGATCTCGGCATTGGCGGGGAAGGGAAGGCCGGTGACCTTGCCGCGCACCATCTTCGACCGGCCGGCCGCGCAGGCCGCCGACGAGGTCGAGCTCGAACACGCCGTAGGGCGCCTCCAGCCCGCCGAAGAAGAAAGCGATCGGATCGCCGCCCAGAACCATGACCACCGGCAGCGGCTCGCCGCGCTTGAAGGACTTGTCGCGGTGGATGCGTCCGTGATGGCCCGCGGCCATCACGATGCCGACCGGTTTTCTTGTCATGCACCTGGGCGCGGTAGGCGCCGGCATTCAACCAGTCCTCCTCGGGGTCGCGGGTGATGCTGTAGGTGCCGGTGCCGATATAGCGGCCGCCGTCCTTCTCGTGCCATTTCGGCGCCGGAAATTTGGTGACGTCGACGTCGTCGCCCATCATGACGTTCTCGAGCACCGGCCCGTCGTCGACGATGACGTGCGGCACGATGCGCTGCTCCTGCAGATAGGCCTCGCGGTAGGCGTCGCTCAGCTCCCACTTGGTGAGGTGCTCGGGAAAACCGAGCGTCATGTTGCGACGGGTGCCGGCGAACATGTTGAGCAGCAGCCGGAAGCCCTTCGGGCAGCCCTGGATATCCTCGAACACCACGCACGGGCCGTGTTCCGCGCGCAGCACCGCTTCGGCGGCGAGCCCGATGTCCTCCTCGCAGTTGGCGCCCTTGACGGTGCGGACCTCGCCCAGACGCTCGGCCATCGCGAGCCATTCGCGCAGATCGTCATAGGCGATGTTGCCGGCGAAATTTCTTTGATCAACCATGGACCATCAGCCTTTCTGCTCCGCGCGGGTGTCGGCGCATCATAAGTTGTTCTCAAGCGTGCGTCGCCGCTTGAATGAGCGCCCGCAACCGCGCCGGCGTCACCGGCAACTCCCGGATGCGCACCTTGAGCGGGCGCAGCGCGTCTTCGATCGCCGAGACGATGGCGGCCGGCGCGCCGATGGTGCCGCTTTCGGCCGCGCCCTTGACGCCGAGCGGATTGAGCGGCGTCGGCGATTCCATGTGATGAATTTCGATCGGCGGGACCACATCGACGGTCGGCAGCAGATAGTCCGCGAAGGTGACGGTGAGCGGCTGTCCGCCCGCGATCGTAACGCATCCATTCCAGCAGGGTCGCGCCGATCCCGTGCACCACGGCGCCGTGCACCTGCCCCTCCACCATCATCGGATTGATCATGCGCCCGCAGTCATGGACGATCACGTAGCGCGTGAGCCGTACGCCGCCGGTCTCGCTGTCGACTTCCGCCTCAACCACATGGGCGCCGTTGGTGTAGGTCAGCGCCGGGGGCTGAAAATCGGCAGCGGCCGCAAGCCCCGGCGCCATATTGCCGGGCAGCGCAAATCCGGGCACGCCGCTGAGCGCATGCGCGACCTCGGCCAGCGTGCGCTTCATTTGCGGGACGCCTTTGAGGCGGACCTCGCCGTCGACCAGCTCGAGGTCATCGGCGGCGACCTCGAGCATGGTCGAGGCCGCCCGGCGCGCCTTGTCGGCGACCATGAGGGCGGCCAGATGGACGGCGTTGCCGGCGGTCACCGCCTGCCGGCTGGCATAGGCGCCAAGCCCGAGCGGGCTTGCCGCGGTGTCGCCGTCGGTGACGTGGATCTGCGCCGGCCGACGCCGAGCACGCCGGCGGCGAGCTGCGCCAGCATGGTTCGTGTGCCCTGTCCCTGCGCGGCCGCGCCGGTCGTGACGAAGATCTTTCCCGATGGTCCGATGCGGACCGCGGCGCTTTCGAACGGGCCGCGCCCCGTTGCCTTCGACGTAGTTGCCGAGGCCGATGCCGAGCCGGCGGCCTTGCGCGCGCGCCGCCTCGCGGCGCGCCGGGAAATCCGCCCAACCGGCCGCTGCCAGCGCGCGGCGCTGGCATTCGGGATAATCGCCGCTGTCGTAGGTCATCGGCAGGCCGTCGCGGGTCGTGACCGGCGTGACGTAGGGCATCTGCTGCGGCGTAATGAGATTGCGGCGGCGAACCTCGTCGCGGCCAAGGCCAAGCTCGTCGGCGATGCGATCGAGCAGCCGCTCCATCACGAACGTGCCCTGCGTGCGCCCGGCGCCGCGCGTCGAGGTCGCCGCCACCAGATTGGTGAGGCAGAGCGAGACCTCGAGCCGATAGCGCCGGCAGGACATATGGGCCGATGAGATTGGTGGCCGAATTCTGCGGCAGCGACAGGCCGGACGGCGTGGTGGCGCCGTGGTCGTGGCGGAGATGGCCGCGGATCGCGAGCAGCTTGCCCTCGCGGTCGACCGCGGCCTCCATCTCCCAATCCTGCTCGCGCTCGTGATTGGTGGCGGTGAAACATTCGCGGCGATCCTCGACCCATTTGACCGGGCGGCCCAGCAGCGAGCGCGGCCGCCGGGATCGCCAACTCTTCCGGATAGAACGGGTTCTTGGGTCCGAAGCCGCCGCCGACGTCGGGCGCGATCACGCGGACCTGCTGCTTCCGACAGCCCCAGCGCTTCGACCAAGACCCGCTTGGTCTTGTGCGGCATCTGCGTGCTGTCCCAGACCGTGAGCAACTCGTCGATCGCATCGTAGCGCGCGAGCACGCCGCGCGCCTCGATCGAATGGCCGCCGCCCTTGTGGATGCGAAAGTGCTCGGACATCCGATGGGCGGCGCCGGCGAATGCGCGCCCGACGTCGCCGTATTCCACCACCCAATGGGCGACCAGATTGTCGGAACAGTCGAGCCGCGCCCTGGGCGCACCCGGCTCGAGTCCGGCGCGCGGCTCGAGCACTGCGGGCAGGGGCGCAAGTCGAGCTCGACCAGAGCTCGCGGCGTCCTCGGCCTGTTGCCTGCTTTCGGCCACGACCAGCGCAACGGGCTCGCCGACGTAGCACACCTCCTGCCGGGCGAGGATGCACGGATCGACGTGAAACCGCAGCGCCGGGACCGGCAGCGCGAGCGGGATGCGATCGCAGGTGAGCACCGGCCGCAGATCGGCATAGGTCAGCACCGCCCGAATGCCGGGCATGGCCCTCGCCTTGTCGATGTCCACGCGTTGCAGCAGCCCGTGGGCGATCGGGCTGCGGACGAAGGTCGCGTGCAGCAAGTGCGGCAGGTCGATGTCGTCGACGAACCGTCCAGCGCCGCGCAACAGCTTTGCATCCTCCAGGCGCGGGACCGATCGGCCCATGAAAGCCGAAGCCAGCTCAGTGTGCATGGTCGCGCCTGCCGAGGGACAACAGACTGATCCGCATATTAGGGCTGCGTCTGGATCCCGATCGCTTGGATGAGCGGGGCCCAGCGGGCGATTTCTTCGCTTGAGGTAGAGCGCGGCCTGGTCGGGCCCGAGACCGAGCATCGGCTCAAATCCCGACTCGATGAGCCTTTTCTGGAACTCGATATCGCTCCACCTGCTCTGGGTCACCTGGTTGACCTTTTCGAGCACCGCTTTCGGGGTGCCCGCGGCGGCGAACAAGCCGAAGAATGTTTGCGAGACGAAATTCGGAAGTCCCGCTTCGGCGGTCGTGGGGATGTCCGGCACGGCCTCGAGGCGCGCCGGCGCATTGACCGCAAGGATGCGGATCTTTCCGCCACGATGCAGGGCGACCACCTGCGCGGTGATATTCACAAAGCCGACGGCGATTTCTCCGCTGAGCAGGTCGTTCATCGCCGGCGCCATGCCCTTGTAGGGGATATGAACGATGTCGAGGCCGCCGGCCATCTGCTTGAACATCTCGACGGTGATGTGCGTGATTGCACCGGTCCCGCCGGAGCCATAGGAGAGCTTGCCCGGATGTGCCTTGATGTGCGCGATCAGCTCCTGCACGGTCGTGGCCGGCACCGATGGATTGACGGTGATCGACGTCGACGTCGTGGCGAAGATCGACGCCGGCACCAGGTCCCTGGCAGCGTCGTAGACGCGATTGCCCAGGCCCTCGCGCAGCACCAGGTTGCTCGTGCTGCCCAGCAGGAAGGTGTAGCCGTCGGGTTGCGACTGGGCGACGGCATTGATCGCAATCGAGGCGCCGCCGCCGCTGCGATTCTCAACGACGACCGAGCCGAGCGATGACTTGACCCGGTCGGCCCAGATGCGTGCGATGACGTCGTGGACGCCGCCCGCCGACGACGGGACGATGAGGCGGACCGGACGGCTCGGATAGTTCTGCGCGTCTCCTGGGCCGAGGCCGCGCCCCATATCAGGGCAACCGCGGCGGCCACGCTCATACCGACAACGTCGCGCCGTCGCATCGTTTTCTCCGGAGGCGGTGCGAGGCGGCGCGCGGCCGCCACCGATGCGCGAACTATTCCGCGGCAATGGCGTAATGCGCAGGCGTATCCAGCCGAGGCAGGCCGAAAGCGAGAATTTCGGTCGGGGTCTCGGCCTCGACCGCGGCCTCTTCCTCCCGTTCGCAGAACACCGTGGTATGGCGGCGATAGGCCTGCGCCGCCCGACTTGTCCGTCGCCGGTGAGCACGAAATAAATCTTTCGTCCGGTCGCACGAATTCGGGCCTGCGGCGCAAGCCGCAGAAAGCGAGCCTCGCAGCGCCGCTCGGTGAACACCCCCATCAGCTTTTCGCACACACCCGGGGCGCCCTCGACCGGCACCCACTCGAAATGTTCAGGGCTCATCATGATGGGATCGTGATAGCGCTGCGCCGGATAATTCATCGGCCGCTTGTTCACGTGTTCCCACACGGCTTGATAGCCGTCGACGTTGCGTTTGCCTTCCTCGCCTTCGTTGCGACGGAAGACGCCCTTCTCGAATGTGCCGTGGGTCTTGAGCTCGGCGGTGCCGGCTTCCAGCTGCTGCTGGGTCATGTAACCGTTGCCGCTCGCGCCGCCGAACTGCAGGACCAGCGTCAGCGAGCTCACGCTCGAGCTCTGCGGTCCGTAGGGTGTGCCTTCGGGAAAGTATCCGATGACACCCGGCGCCATCTTTCCGTTGCGGTCGAAGTCGAACTCGCCTTCGAGCTGATAGCGGAACTGATCGAAGTTGTGCCTATGGCGCGGGGAGAAGAAATCGTCGGTCGTGCGCACCATTTCCAGGATGAAATTGCCCGGGGTGCCGGGCTCGCCGGCGGCCACGGTGCGATGGCGGAACATGCCCTGACGGTGCTGGTGCAGGCGGATCTTTTCCTCGACCTGATCTCCCATGCACGATCCTCATGGCGTTCCTCCGGTCTCGCGTTCGCCCGTTGGCGCGCAACCTTGCGGGCGGGCGAAAGCCTAATGTACAAGGTCTGCATACACAACGTGCGATCAACGCACGGTCGACGGGAGGGAGGATCATGCGGTTCCACGCCACATTCGCGAGCGCTGCGATGGCGGTGGCCTTCGCGGTGACGCCCGCCTTCGCCGCGAAGATCACCGTGAGCCAGTACGGACGCCTGGTGGCGACGCTGCCGTGGGCGGTGGCGCTCGAAAAGGGCATGTTCAGGCAGGCGGGCCTCGACATCGACGGCATCACGGCGGGCGCCGGCGGCGGGACATCGTTGCGCAACATGCTTGCCGGCGAAGTGCCCTATGCGGAGATTGCGACGTCGGCGGCCATCGCCGGGTTGCTTGCGGGCGTCGAGCTCAAGGCGGTCGCTTCATCCTCGAACCACATCGGCGAGTTGACCTGGGCGGCGAAGCCCGATGCCGGCATCGCTTCGATCAAGGATCTCGTCGGCAGAAAGTCGCCTACACCAGTCCCAAGTCGATCACCGAGATGGTGATCCGCACCGCGCTCAAGCGGGAGGGGCTGGCCGGCAAGGTGGAGGTTCTTCCGCTCGGCGGCCTCGGGCCGGCCTTGACCGCGCTGGCGCAGGGCGCGGTCGCGGCCGCGCCGTTCAACGATCCGGCGCTGACCATCACCCCGGACAAATACAAGGTGCTGTTCTACGGCCACCAATACTATCCCAAATTCACCTGGCAGGTGGCGGTGACGACCAAGGAATTCGCCGGCAGAATCCGCAAGCCCTGCGCAAGATCCTCGACGTCCATCGCAAGGCGGTCGAGTTCGTCTACGGCAACCGCGAGGAGACCGCGCGCATCTACGCCAAGGTCTGGGAGGTGAGCCTGGCGGAAGCGAACGCCATCCTTCCGAAATATTACGAGTGGCAGCACTGGAGCCGCGGTGATTTCTCCAAGGAGGGATTGGCCGCCGTCACCGACGGACCTCATCTCCGTCGGCGAACTCAAGGAGCCGTTCGACTGGAGCAGGCTGATCGACCAAAGCCTGCTCGATGAAGACCTGCGCCGCCCGCTCTGATGGCGAAGGCCGCGCTCACCCTCGAGACCGCGGCACCCATGCCCCACACCGCGCAGCAGCCTGCCCGATATTCACCTGGCGCTGCGCGGGGTCTCGCACACCTATCCTGCCCGCGCCGACCAGGGGCCGGTGCCGGCGCTCGGCCGGCTCGATTTCGAGTTTCGGCGCGGCGAGTTCTTCGGCGTGGTCGGGCCCTCGGGCTGCGGCAAGAGCACGCTGCTCGAGATCATCGCCGGGCTGGTCACGCCGACGTCGGGCACCATCGAGATGGAAGGCCGCGCCATTACCGGCACCGTCGCCGACGAGATCAGGGTCGTGTTCCAGGAAGATGCCACTTTCGCCTGGCTCAACGTGTGGGACAACGTCGCATTCGGCTTGCGCAGGGCCGGCACCGACGGCGCGGAAATTGTTCGGCGCGTGGACCAGGCGCTCGCCTTCATGGGTCTCACCGGTTTCCGCGGCGCCTATCCGGCGCAATTGTCCGGCGGCATGCGCCAGCGCGTCTGCATCGCACGCACGCTGGTGCTGCGCCCGCGCCTCATTCTCCTCGACGAGCCGTTCGGCGCGCTCGATCAACAGACGCGCCTGCTGATGGGCGAGGAACTGCTGCGGCTCTGGCGCGAGACCGGAGCGACGGTGATGCTGATCACGCACGCGCTCGACGAGGCGGCGCTGTTGTCCGACCGCGTCGCGGTGATGTCGGCGCGCCCCGGCCGCCTCATCGACATCGTGACGACCGGCTGGCCGCGCGAGCGGACAGCACGCTGGTCGCCGATCCGACCTTCGGCGCGCTCACCGGCCGTCTTTGGGCGCTGCTGCGCGACGAGTCGAAGAAGGCGCTGGGGGTCTCATGATCCGCGTGCGCGCTTTTCAGCTTGCGCTCGTCGGCGGGGCCATCGTTGCGCTCGAAGTGCTCTGCCGCGCCGGGATCATCGATCGCTTTACCATGATCCCGCCGTCCGAGATGCTGCTTGCGCTGGTCGGTGTGATGGGAACCGAGCCCTGGTTCTGGCCCGACGTCTCCTACACGCTGGGCAATCTCGCCGCGGCGATCGCTCTGTCCGTGGCCGGCGGCTTTCTGATCGGGCTGGTGGTGCATGCGATCCCGCGCCTTCGCCGCGTGCTCGATCCGATTTTCACGTCCTACTATTCGGTGCCGACCTTCGTGCTGTATCCGTTGCTGATCGTGTTTTTCGGCATCGGTCCGGCGTCGCTCATCGTGCTGGGTGCGCTGTTCGGGATCGTCGCCATGATCGTCGCCACCGTGACGGCGATCGACCGCATTCCGCGCGTGCTGTTGAAGGTCGCGCGCGTGTCGCGGCTCGGACCGGTCCGCACCGCGCTGCTGATGAAACTGCCGGCTGCGTCGCCTCATCTGATGACGGGGCTGCGGCTCGGCTGTCGCCTACAGCGTGATCGGCGTCATCGCCGGAGAATTCATCCTCTCGACCGAGGGCATCGGCAGGCGCGTCGCGCTCGCGTACAACAATTTCGACAATCAAACCATGTATGCCCTGCTCGTGCTGATCCTGGCGTTCGCGATCGCCGTCAACGCGGTGCTCGGCTCGCTGGAGCAGGCGCTGCACCGGCGCTGGTACCGGTCATGACGGCGCGCGCCCGCTTGCTCGATTACGTCTTGCTGGCCGGGGGTCTGTGGCTCGGCCTGGATCCTGTTGTTCCAGTGGGCCGGACCGGAGGCGCTGTCGCCGCCCGGCGCCACCTTGCGCCGGGTGGGAGAGTATCTCACCAGCGCGCAGTTCTGGCCGCACGTCGCGGCGACCGGGTTGCCTTCGCCTATGCCTGCGTGATCGCGCTGGTTGGCGGGCTGGCTTTGGGATTCGTCCTCGGCGCCAACCGCCTGGCAGGGTCAGGTGGGCGAGCCCATCCTGTCGTCGCTTTATTCCATTCCCAAGATCACGCTCTATCCCGTCATCCTGCTGGTGTTCGGGCTCGGAATTTCCGCCAAGGTCGCGTTCGGCGCCTTGCATGGACTTTTCCCGGTCGCGCTCTTCACCATCGGCGCGCTCAAGAATACGAGCCCGGTGCTGATCAAGACCGGCGCGCGTGCTTCGCCTCGCGCCGCTTGCGACGGCTCGCACCGTGCTGTTGCCGGCGGCGCTGCCGGAGATCGTCACCGGGCTGCGTATCGGCTTCTCGGCGACGCTGCTCGGCACCTGATCGGCGAGCTCTTTGCATCCGATCAGGGCCTGGGCTTCATGCTGATCCGCGCCATGGAGGCCCACAAGGTCCTCGATATCATGGCGCTGACATTGCTGCTGTTCGCCTTTGCCGCGGCTGCGAACATGCTGTTGCTGGCGGTCGAGCGCCGCCTGCACCGGCGTTGAGCGCCGCTGTCACGATCGCAGCGCCATGGTTCTCGATCTGGGCCATGGCCTCGTCGCTCGATCCCGTCCAACTCCCGGTGCTTGGGCTTGCAGCGGCCCGACCAAGATCATCAGGCCGCTCTGATCTGCGTGGTGATCAGCGCGGCCCGGAGCGCGCGCGTGTCGGCCGCCAGGGCGCGGTCAGGATCGGAACGAAGCCTGCGTGTGCCTCGGTCGAAGTGGCCTCTCTGGTGGAGGTGACCGGCGACCGGAGCATCTGATGACGCGCGGCGGCCTCTGCGTCAAGCTGAAAAACTTTGCCGGAGCACCACTACAACCCAGACCGGCTGTTGTATCCGATGAAGCGTGTCGGGCCCAAGGGCTCGGGCCAGTTCGAGCGCATTTCCTGGGACGATGCGCTCTGCCCGCATCAAGCATGCAATGGACCGAATCATCGCCGAGCACGGCTCGCAGGCGATCATGCCGCACGCCTACCTGGGCCATCAGGGCACGCTTAACGGCCGTCACGCGCCGGCGGACGACGTTCTTCAACCGCCTCGGCTCGCACCAGTGGCCGAGAAGACCTATTGCGAGTCCGGAGCTCGTCGACCGCCTGATCATGACCGTGGGCCCGACCGGCGGGCTGGACGTCGAGAGCCTCGCATTCTCCAAGTACATCATCGTGTGGGGCATGAACATGCTCAACACCAACCCGTACGCGTGGCCGTTCATCCTCAGGCCAAGGCGAAGGGCGCAAAGATCGTGGTGATCGACCCGGTCCGCACGCGCACTGCCGAACAGGCGGACTGGCACATACGCATCAAGCCCGGAACCGATGGCGCGTTTGCGCTCGGCATGATGAACGTCATCATCAGCGAGGGGCTGGTCGATCACGACTACGTCGATGAGGTACACCCTGGAGCTAGCGAGCGTGCAAGGCCCGTGCGGCCGAGTTCCAGCCGGAACGCGTGGCGAAGATCACCGGTATCCCGGAGCAGGACATCTTGAACGCTGTCGCGCTGAGTATGCGACGACGCAGCCTATCCGGCAATTCGCCAAGGTGTGGCGGTCGAGCGTAGTCCGGGCGCGGCGATGCGATCCGCGCATCACATGTCTTCCGGCGCTGGTGGGCGCCTGGCGGCATGTCGGCGGCGGCACCGTGGAAATGCCGATCTGGGAGTTCCTGTTCGCGTTCGACTTCATGTGCCGTCCCGACTTGGATCACACCGGGCACGCTGCGTCATCGAACTGAGCTTCGGCCCGGTCGGCGCTGACCGGGGCCATGGCTCTCGATCCGCCGATCAAGTCGCTTGTTCGTCTACAACTCGAACCCGGTGTCGCAGGCGCCGGCAGCGGGCCAAGATCGTCGAAGGGCTGAAGCGCGAAGACCTGTTCACGGTGGTGAGCGAACTGTTCATCACCGACACGGCGAAATACGCCGACATCCTGCTGCCGGCGACGATGCAGGCCGAGCAGTACGATCTGATGGTCACTTGGGGACATCTCTACGTGATGCTCAACCAGCCGGCGATCTCACGCGCCGGCGAATGCATCCGAATATCGAACTGTTCCGGCCGGCCTGGCCAAGACCATGGGCTTGACGACGCCTATTGGGACGCGAGACCGGACGACGATGTTGCTGGAGCTCTACGACCGGACTCGCGCGCAGCATGGAATGCATCGATCTGCTCTAAGGAGAAGGGCTACATGCGTCTCAATGTCGGGGATCCGGACAAGCGCGTCCCGCATGCCGAGGGCAACTTCAAGACGCCGTCCGGCAAATGCGAGTTCCGTCGAGGCGCCGCCGCGAACGGCAATTTCGTCGTCCGGTCTGGCGGTCGATGTACGAAGGAATGCAGCCGGGCGAGCCGATCGATCGCGTTGCCGGATTACATCCCGCCCTACGAATCGCCCGGCTCAACCCGCTGATCTCGCGAAGCGCCATCCGCTTCGGCATCGTGTCGCCCAAGCCGCATGCGTTCCTGAACACGCAATACGGCAACGAGGTAACGCCAGCGCGGCCCGGCAGGGCGAAACGAAGATCCTGATCCATCCGACCGACGCACGGCAGCGCAGCATCGGGAAACGGCTTACCCGCGGTGCGCGTCTTCGTAACGACCAGCGGCGCGTTCGAGGCTGACCGGCGGAGTTGAGCGACGATCTCGTGCCGGGGCCAGGTAATGGGCCAATGCCGGTATATTGGCCGAGCCTCCATCCGCAGCGGCGCGCTCGGTAAATTCGATCAGCTCCACTGCACCTTCGGCCAGGCCGGATCGTATTCGGATAACCTGGTCGAGGTGGCGGTCGCGCGAGGCTTGACCGGCGAGCCGAGGCCGCGTGCTGAGCGCCGCCAGCGGCGGCGCTCGCATTTGTCCGGCCGATGGTATGCCGCCGTTTCGGCGGGCGCGGGCAGGGTAGTGCGCTGCTACGGCGGTCTTCGGCGCCGGCGGTGGAACGCTCGGATCGGAGCGCGCGTGCATGGCCATCGCGATCAGCGCGGTGCCGCCGAACAGCATGTTGATGCCCACCAGCAGTCCGAGCGCCCACGCTGCCGTGCCGGGCAGCCCGGCCAAGATGATGGCTGCAAGGATGAGGTCGATGATGCCGCTCGTCAGCATCCAGCCCCATCGGCCGCGACAGCTCCTTCTTGTGCTCGAGCGCATACATGATCGTGACGACGCCTTCGATGGTGAAGAACACGATCAGCAGCAGCGTCAGCGAGACGGCGCCACTGACGGGCCATGCCAGCAACACGATACCGGCGGCGATCGCGAGCGCCGCCGACGAGCAGCGACCACCAGAATCCGGGAGCGTGGCGTGCCCAGAAAGTGGTGACCAAGCCTACCACCCCGCTGATGAGGAACAGCCAGCCCAAGAAAATAGTCACCGCAATCGTGGCAATCGGCGGGATGATGATTGCCAGGAGGCCGAGCACGACGAGGACAATTCCCTCGATCAGGAACAAGGTCCAATGCTCGCGGATCGATTGCGCAAGCGCGCGCTGCAACTGATTGGCTTCGCCCGAGTCGATTGACATGTCAGACCTCCTAGCCGTTGATGCGCCTACGCCGGAAATCCCAACATGAACGCGCGCCGGCAATATATCTGCTCGGGCGCGCAAGCGCCACGTTGCAGATTTGGGATGCGCCGACGCGCGACGCCAATCGCCGGCGCACGCTCTTTCGCCAGCAGATTCGGTTGTTCGCAGCCCCGGTGCAAACCTCTGGAAAATCCCGAGAAATTATGGGCCACGCATTTTCGTTATCTAAATCCTGCCTAAAGATCGCCGGATGCGTCCCGACCCGCGCGACGAACGCCCTGGGTCGCCACGTTTGGTTAACCATATCTGCAAGGGAATGGGCACCGTCGCGCGGGGCAAGGCTATGAGGCCGATGAGCGTCTGGATGGATTGGTCTTCGAGATCAGGAGCAAAGACAACGCGCCGAGCAAGCGAGCTCACCAGGCATCCCACCCAGTGTAGCGATGTCGTAGATCATGCGCGCCGATGGCGCAGGCGGCGAGGGCGCCCCAAAGGATGCTGAGCAGCACCGCGGTATTGGCGCGCTGGACGAAGTCCTTGTCCGACTAGATGGGCCATGGCTGACCTCTTCAAATCGCCCCCGACCCGACTGTCGTGATCTACGCCTGAGCCTGGTGATCCGGCCAGTGCCGCCAATGGCACATCAGGGTTGCAACTCGCGCGGGGCTCGCCTGCTCGTTTACGCGCGATTTATGCGTATGCGGTCACGGGCGCAGCCGGGGCGAGGGCGGGCCGGTCGATCGCTTCGCTGGCCAGATAGGCAAAGCCCATGAGCGCGAGGAATAGCGAGGAAGAACAGCGCGAACAGGACCATCGAGACACGTTTCGCCGACTTGCGACACGTTCGTCAGCCCGAGCGCGCCCGCGATCAGCGAAACGATGAGGAAGACGACCGCGTACTTGAACATGCCAACCCTTCCAGTCGCCGCAATCCGCAACAGTCAATCACCATTGCGTGCTGTTCGTTCCCGTGCGCTCGCCGCCACGCTGTTCGGATTGCTGCTCAACGTACGGTCCGCCGCGGCCGTGACAGCCCGCTTCGCCGTTGCTAGGAAGCGTCATCCATCATCATCGAGCGGGAAAGCGCGTCATGCTGCCAAGGTTGAAATGTCCGGTGATCGCGCTGGAGGAACACTACTGGGACAAGGAATTGGCCGCGCAATTCGTCGGCGGCGAAGGCGTGCGCGATCCCGAGATGCTCAAGCGCCTCTACGACCTCGGCGAGGTGCGCCTCAAGGAAATGGACGAGGCGGGGATCGACATGCAGATCCTCTCTCACGGCGCACCATCGGCGCAGAAGCTCTCCGGTCGCTGACGCGGCCGACCTCACGCGACGCGTCAATGATCGGCTCCATGCCGTCGTGACTGCCAACCCGAAGCGCTTTGCGGCCTTCGCGGCGCCTGCCGACCAGCGATCCGAAGGCGGCCGCCGACGAGCTCGAGCGGACCACCAAGCTCGGCTTCAAGGGCGCGATGATCCACGGGCTCGCCAACGGCGTCGTTTCTCGACGACAAGCGGTTCTGGCCGATCTACGAACGCGCGCAGGCGCTGGACATGCCGATCTATCTGCATCCGTCGGTGCCGCTGCCGGCGGTGATGGACGCCTACTACAAGGATTACGCCAAGGACTTCCCGATGGTGGTGCGCGCCGCCTGGGGCTACACGGTCGAAACCGCGACGCAGGCGATCCGCCTGGTGCTGAGCGGCGTGTTCGACGCCTATCCGCAGCCTCAAGATCATCCTCGGCCATCTCGGCGAGACGCTGCCGTTCCTGGTCTGGCGCATCGACCAGGCGCTCGCGCGCCCGGGCGCGCAAGACGTTGAGCTTCCGCGACGCCTTCTGCGGCCACTTCTACATCACCACCAGCGGCAACTTCTCCAATCCGGCGCTGTTGTGCTGCGTGATGGAGATGGGCATCGACCGTATCCTGTTCGCGGTCGATTGGCCGTTCGTCGCCAACAAGCCGGGCGGTGCAGTGGATGGAAACCGTGCCGCTGTGCGACGAGGACAAGGCCAAGATCCTGAGCGGCAACGCCCAGCGGCTGCTGCGGCTGTAGCGGCGGTGTCGCACGATTGCCGCTCACCGCCCGGCATTGTATGGGGACGGGTCGCGTGCGTGTCGCGTTTGCTGAGATCCGGCGGGCCCGTAGCTCAACGGTTAGAGCCGACCGCTCATAACGGTCTGGTTGGAGGTTCGAGTCCCTCCTCGGCCCACCAATGAAATCAGGTACTTACAGTTTCTCTTTTTGCAGACGGAGCACTCGCACCAGTTACCGCACCAGAAACGTCCTTCGTTCGCCTTGGTTTCGCGCTGGGGTGGAATCTTTTCGACGGCGTCCGACAGATAATCCGGGAGCAGATGGCCAGCGTATTGAGCAGGACCTCGAGCGACATTCCCAAATAGCCTGCCGCCTGCCACGGATCTGGTTCTGACGCAACAACCAGGTCGCCGCGGTGGTGTCGCAGCGGTGGTGGCAGATACCTTTCTAAGTTCAGCGAGCCGCACCGCGCTTTGAAACGCTGTCTGGCGATGTCACAGGCTGGCCGTTGAACTGACGTAAGAAGTATTTCGCATCCAGGCAATCCGATGCCATGTCGGAAGATGAGCAGCGTGACGCAGGAATCGGCAATTGGCGGCTGCCGCCGTTGGTCCTCGTAATTCCCGCTTGCGTGGCGTAACAGATGCCGCGATCCAATCAACGAAAGCCCGACCGATTGCTAGAATGGCTTGTGTCGCAGCAGATGGCACGGCACGATCCACTGTAAATGCCGACCAAGATAAACTGCGCAAGGTGTCGCAGCGGCTGCTTCTCGCCGTGCAACCTTTGCCCTTCGCGGCCCACGCGACATCTTCTGTATTTCCTTGGTAGCGCCAGAGGTCCAGATCAGTTTCGCAGCATCAGACCTCGTGGAGCCAGTCATTTGTTGTGCTCGCTCTTTGCAGGCAGTGTGACCTGACAATCCCGCGGTGGTAGCCCTTTCAGCGGCGTGATGATTGATAGCCAGGCACTTAGCATCTTTCTTCAAGATCACGCCTTGAGCCGCCTTTGTTGCTGCGCCTTCACGGAACTTTGCAGGCACTGCTCACCGTCGACGTCGGCGAGCATCTTGCCCCCCACCGACCGTTCAGACGTCCGATCCGCTTTTGAAACTGCGGATGCTGGGAATCGTATCTTCATCGATGATTTGAATGGTTGCGTAGAGTGGCCAACTCGGCATCAAGGTAGATCGACGTAAATCCCCAATCGGAATCAATCCTCCACGTCTTTGGGCTTCAGGCTTCGGCGTATACTTCGACGCGGATGGAATGTCCATCAGTTCCGCGGCCGCAACTTCACCTGCAGCGCAGCCTGTGCTAACATCCCAACCGTTGTCGCGGATGATCCGGCAGGTCGCTCGCTGTGTGTACTGTTTCCGGCTTTATCCCGTCGGGCAGCTTTGAGTTGGAGTTCCGCGCACCTGTTTGACGCGGCATAACTCTCGCATCCGTTCAATGAGCCAGTGTAGTAACTCTCCTTTTGCCGCAATTTTTTCAAACAATAAGCTGGCGATATCGCGTCACGGTAGCCCGAAACCGTCATTCCCGCTGAAAAGAGATTCGACAGCTTCTTCCGCCGTAAAGCGGCGTGTCAAACGTAATTTCGGCCTGTTTTGATCATCGGGCAGCCTCGAATTCAGGTTTGAGCGACAAAGCCCAGAATGCCGAAGCTTGATTGGGCTCGACTATTTTGTCAAACGCAGGCCTTTAGACAAACCCAGATTGCCGCGCCTGACCGCAAACCAGCGGCGCGCAGCGTAGTTCTGCGATCCTTCTCGTGACGAGCGCAAATTAGCTTCGAATTAAGAGGTAAAAAACATTTGCGTCTTTTTCGGGAGCTCGGATTGCCGCATTGCCGAAATCAGCCTTACTACGAATCTTAGGCCAGAGTTCGAATCAGGTGTTTGGCGAGATGGGTGCGCGATCGTCACTAGCGCAACGGCATGGACACCGGCTGGCGCATCCCCGACCGCTGTTTCGGCGGGCCCCGGCAGACCGGCGCTGTCGTAGCCCGCTTGCCGCGACTCACGATCTGGCGCTGATGCGGCCGCGCCCGCTGCTTTCCGAGTTTCGACCGGAGCGCGAGCGGACGCTCGCATGCGCGCATCGTGAGCCTGACGGATCGAGCGCGGCTGGCGGTTCGATTGGGGGCTTGGCGGGCCGATGGCTTGGCGCGCCAGAAGCGGCGGTCGGGGGCATTCTGGCGCGCCGTTCCGGGAGCGGCGGGCGTCGTAGCATGGCTCGAGGAGAGTGAACGATTTGCGCGCTGCCGGGTCTGCGGCCGCGGCCGATGACGATCGCCGTGGTTCCTCCTTGGGTTCTCTGTTCCAGGAGCGCGCAACTCATTCGGTCTCATTGATGGCCTGATCTGGCCGAAGACCGCGCTACGCCTCGATCGACCTAAGCCGCAATGGCGTCGGTTCGACTTTCTTCCCGGCGGCTGCGCCGCCATTCCTCGCGAGGCAAGAAAGTCGCCCGCCTGGCATCCTCCGCTGCGCTTCGGTCCGCAAGCGGATGCAGCGTCGATCGTCTCCGGCCTGTCAGATCGCCATCGAGACCGCGATGGTCGCGGCTCGGAAACGAGAGCAAGGAGAACTATCATGGCGAACATCGGCACCTTCACGAAGACCGAAAACGGCTTCGTCAGGGCGAAATCGTCACGCTCACCTTCCAGGCCAATAACGTCCGCACTCGTCCCCGAAGCGACCGGCACCGACAACGCCCCAAGCCACCGGCGCTCTATGTCGGCCGAGCCGAGATCGGCGCCGCCTGGTCGAAGCGCTCCAGCGAAGGCCGCGACTACCTCTCGGTCAAGCTGGACGATCCGAGCTTCAACGCTCCGATCTACGCGAACCTCTTCAACGACGAGGACGGCGAGACCTTCACACCCTGATCTGGTCCCGCGGCCGCAAGGCTCACCGCCGACTGAGCCGGCCTTCGAGAGCCTACGTCCGAGCAATCGGGCGGGGCCTCATGATCCTCGCGGGATCTGCCGTTAGGTCTTGTCGTCGTCCGGCTCGACCAGCTCGACGTGACTCACGCGGAGCGCCTGGGCAAGCTCGTAGAGCGTGATGACGGTCGGGTTGCGCCGTCCGCGTTCGAGGCTGCTGAGGTGATTGTTGGCTGAACCCGGAGCGCGCTCTCGACCTCCTCCTGCGTCAGGCCCTTCACCCGACGCAAGCGGGCGAAGTTCCGGCCGACCAGCTTGCGCATATCCATGCGCAACGGGGTGGCGCGTTTACACACTTTGAGTTTATGAACTATGGTATGTAAATGAGCCACCGAGAGCCAACGCAGTCGACGCTCGCTGACAAGCCCGCTGATGCCTCTGACCACGCTCAAGCTGCCTGGTCGCACGAGACACGCGCGATCAGGTCCGCCGAGCGCTCGAGGATAACGGGATCGTATTCCCTGGTTTCCGATCAGGGCGAAGGAGTGATGTTTGTCCGGCGCGACGCTCAAGCCTCGGCCGAACGGGCGCGATAGTCGGCGGGCGGGGAACCTGCGTCACAAAATGGCGGGTGCGCCGTGGCAGCATAGCTCAGACCGCCTTCGCGATAGACGGTCGTCGCCCTGCGTGATGCCGATTTGCCGTCCCACGAAAGTCCTGGTACCGCGGTGAGGATTGCTACGTTGATAGTGCAGAAGACCACGAGGAAAGTCGTGACGATACCGCCGTTTGAGGATCGACCGCCCGAACTGGACCGCGTCGGACCGTACGATCACAAGCATCCGGCGAGTTATCTTCGCCTGCTCGACGCGGAGGCTGAGGGAGCCGACCGGCGCGAAGCCGTCGCTGTGATCTTCGGGCTTGACCCGAGAGAAGGAACCGAAGCGTGCGAAGCTTGTCTACGACAGCCATCTCGCAGCGCACACTGGATGACAGAAAAAGGCTATCGACACCTCGCTTGAACCGGCGGCATGCAGTGACCGATCGGCGTGACCGCTCGGCACCGACACGCTGCATTCGCCAGTGTCGGAAGCGCTGCTATCGCGTCGATGCCGAGATCGCTTGCCTAGCAGGACGTGCAATTTTCTCAATACTCGCCTGACGATCCAATAACGATCTGTCGGGGAGGAGAAGAGATATGCCAGCGGCGTCCGACTGGCGGTCAGCGCACTACCGCTGACATGCTCATGCGACCTCGATCAAGAACAGTTTGCTGCCAGTCGAATTTCTCCGGCGAAACCCCGCCTATGGCGAAGATTACCGCAATACGCAGAATCGCATCGCCGCCGGAGTCGTTGTCGCATGATGCGGGCATGGCGGGCCTTGCGCGCCGTTGGGGGTTGAGCTTTCCCGCATGCGCCCGACATGCCTGCGTGGGCTTCACCTGCCTTGTGGAGACCGGAACACTCGCCTGCCACTGTCATCGTTGCGCGAGCACCCGAGGACTTTACGGCGGCGCGTTCTATCGATCCCGATCGACAAGAGCCGGTCATCCAACACGCTGATACCGAGAACGGCCGGCATGTCCTTTCTCGATGATCCGGAGGGCCGCCATCGGATCTGGGCTCGTCGAGAATGTTCATGCGCGCGCCTGGCAGCGCTTTCCACGGTTCCTTTCGATGACGATTTCGGCGCGCGGCTGGCACGAGCCTTCAGCGCCTGCATCGCGCGCCTCATCGGAAAACGAGCCGGGCCGCCGCTCCGTAGCCTCCAACTGTCGCGCGACTCAGCGTGCACGGCTGACCCTCCTAGTCCGCGCGCTCGATGGCGAACAGGAAGGCGTGAGCCGGCGCGAAATCGCCGCCGTGCTGCTCGACGCTGAAGCGCGTCATCTCCCCGCGATCGAATGGAAGAACGCGGCGCTGCGTAAGAGGGTCAACCGTGTCGTCGCCAGCCAGTGTGTGGCGCTCATGAACGGCGGCTATCTCGCGCTTCTTCGCGGCGACCCGACGCGCGCGCAACGCTTTCGACGCCCATGACGGTGCAGCAATCCTCGACAATGATAAACCGCACTCGAGCCATAGGCGACGTTCGGCCCGTCAGCACATGGAATCAAGCTCTCCAGTATCTGTTGCGCCGCCGTTTCGTGTGAGAGGGACACTGCAGGAGCGCTCCTGCGGCGGGTCTCTCCCACAGCGCAGATCTCTTCCTTCACGCTTGCCTCCGTTCCGCCGCCTTCCCGGCAGCGGCCTAGGAACCGCACGGAGGTTCCTCTCGCCTCTCATCGTCATCATGGCGTTGCTCCGCGTTTCGTGCGCACGCACGACTGCGGCCGCTCTCTCGGTCTCTCCGGCCGGACGCTCGAGAGCATCGCTGCACCGGCACGGGCCCGGTGTGTTCCGCAAGCCTCGGCGGTCGCGTCGTCTATGCGATCGAAGATCTCGAGACCTGGGCCGCGGGCGCAGACGCAGCTCCACGTCCGATCCAGGCCCGCAGCAACTCGTCTCACGGCGTGGCACCGCCGCGTCCGGCGCCGCGCGCGCGCGTTGAGCTGGTCGGGTCGCATGCGCCGCACCATCGACGATCAGCAGCTCGAACTGTTCCGGGCCCGGCCCGGCGACATGGCGTTGCGCGACGCACGGGACCTGATGTCCTGGCCGTTCTTCCTGCTCACTCGCCAAGACGCGGCGCGTCCGGCCAATCGACTTCCAGATGGGCGAGGTTTCGATCCGGGTCGAGGCGACACCGCAACACGGCATGGCGACCATCTGGGATGCCGACGTGCTGATCTGGGCGGCCTCGCAGATCGTTGACGCGCGCGACCGCGGCCTCCGCACCTCTCGCCTGATGGCCGCGACGCCGTACGAAATCCTGCGCTTTCGTCGGTCGCAGCGACTCCTCCGCGACTATGAACGCCTCAAGGCCGGGCTCGATCGGCTGCAGTCCACCACCATCGCCACCTCGATCCGGCAACCGACCGAGCGCCGCCGGCACCGCTTCTCCTGGATCAACGAGTGGAAGGAACGCATCGACGCCCGAGGTCGAGCGAGGGGCATCGAACTGATCCTGCCCGACTGGTTCTTACGCCGGCGTCATCGATGGACGGACGCTCGTGCTGACCATCGACCGGGCTTATTTCGATCTGACCGGCGGACTCGAGCGCTGGCTCTATCGCCTCGTGCGCAAGCACGGCGGACGGCAGCAGTATGGCTGGAGCTTCGACCTCCACCATCTCCTACCTCAAATCGGGCAGCTCTCACCGTTCAAAGCGCTTCGCGTTCGAACTGCGCGACATCGCACGCCGCCAGCCGCTGCCCGGCTATCGGCTTGCCCTCGCACCCGAGCGCTGCAGGCCAGGCCTCGTCTCGACCTTTCAACCCAACGCACCCGAGCCCCTGGCCGCGAGACGCCTTGCTCGTTCATCTCGCGCCAAACCGGTGGACAAGCGGTGAAACGGCCCGTGCTATCAGGAACCGCCGGGCCCGTGCTATCGGGAACCCGAAACCCGTGCTATCGGGAACCGGGATCGCCATTAACTCGCCTCAACACTCCTACAAATCGCGCGCCTAACTTTGCTAACGAGAGGAATCCTACGGATTCTTTCTAACGTCCTCCGCCGGACGTCGATCTGTTGAAAACAACGATCCGTCACTGGCAGGCCCCTGATCATCCAGAGCGACGGCGAGCTGGCCACCTCGTCCGGCACTCCCGCCGCACGTCAGTCCGACCATCAGCAGCTTGCCCCGTAACCCTCCTGCGCAGCCACCATCAGAGGTGGCACCATGATTATCGCGTCTGCTCAATCAGAGAAAGGCGGCGTCGGCAGAGACTGACACTCGCGCTGCATCTCGCCGGCGCCTGGGCGCGGCAGGGACGCACGTCACGCTGATCGATGGCGACCCGTCAAACTCGAGCTCGACTGGTCTGAGCAGCGAGCGCTCAGGGCTGCCGGCACCGTTCGCGTAGTCGTCGGTATTGCGCGCGAGCACGCTTCACCGCGAAGCGCCCGCCATCGCTCGCCGCGTCGATCATGTCGTGATCCGACGGTCCCACCTCGCCGCCCCGATGCGATCGACCTTGCTCGCCTCCGACCTCGCCCTGCTGCCGGTTGCGGCCGTCGCCGTTCGATCGGATGGGCGTCCGCCGACACGTCTGACGCTGATTGATGAGGCGCGGAGCTACGCCGCCGGCTCGTCGCGCGCTTACCGTGCCTCAACCACGTGCACTGCGCGCGGTCATCGCCAGCCAGACCGCCGCTGCGCTCACCGATCACGATCCGCCGATGCTGCGCCAACGCATCGGCCAACGCGTTACCACTTTGCCGATGCGGCGAAGACCGGTCGCCTGCGTCTGGGAGATCGCGCACTGCCAAATCAGCCGTCCGCGACGTCAACGGATTCGCCAACGAAGTCGGGAGGATCGGGCGATGACGATCCCACTGCCGGCAGCCGCGTGAGCGTGGCAGACCGAGCTGACCGCTCTCGCCGTTCACCGACGACACCCGATGGCAGCATATTGCTGGCGTGTGACGCTCTATTGATCGTCGATTGACGTACTGGCGGTTCGGCCCGGTGCCGCTATCTCGGCTGCGCGATTGACGTGCAGGCGACGGCGCAGGTCAGCGACCGTGTCGTCACCCTCCTGCCATTCTGGACCGAGGGCGCGCTATGACGGAGCGCCCGCGCCGAAGCCAATTCTGCCTCCCGTCCCGGCGACGTCAAATCCGGATCAAATCGCCCGGGCACCCACGCTCGCCGCCGCGAAGAACGGCGCCTTCACCGCCGCGATTGACGATCGACGTCACGTCCGAACTGCGCGGCCGCATCAAGGTCAGCGGCTTCCAGCGCGGCGTCACCGTGGCCGACATGCTGCGCGAGCTTCTCGTCAAAGCCCTTCCCGACGTCGATGGAGGCACGCCATGAGGGGCCGACGCCGCTCAACATCTCATGCGCGCATGACGCCGCCGCCATGCTCACCCATGTGCGATTTGACCTGGCACAAGCAGCGTGTCGAGCATCGCATACGCTTCGGCCGGCACGGTTGGACAGCAGAGTCCTCGATCGCCACCGCCGCGTCGTCAGCTTCTGCGCCGCGGCAGCATCTTCGCCTTCGTCCGTTGGGCGGTCAACGACTTCGGCACGATCATCTCGCGCATCGACATCGTGCGCGCGGTCGCCGCCAGGCGAGGCGCTATCAGACGCTGCCGCTTCGTGCGACCGGGCGGCGACAGTCCTGTTGCGCATGGACGGCTGGACCAAAGGTCGGAGCGCGTGCTGCAGGCGATCGACGCGGTCGAGGCGCTGGGCGTCGATCCGGCCGACGCTGCGCCAGATTACTGGCAGCACATCCACAACCGCCTGTCCGTCAATGAGATCCCGCGCGCCTACACGCGCACGCGCCATCAAGCCTGGCTCAAGCGGCGGGGAGATAGCGGTCATGACGCGCTCCATCACGATCGTGGCCACGTCGATCGCAAGCGCCGCCCTTGGCACGTCTGCGGCGATCGACCTGCCGAAGCCACTGCTCTGGAACGCCAGCGCCAGCGCACCGCATCGGCCTCTACGCCGTGCAGCCTGCCGAGGACCTCCGGGTATCGGACTCTCGTCGTCATCGTGCCGCCGCCTGATGCTCGCCACGTTCCTCGCCGCACGCGGGTATCTGCCGAAGGGTAGTGCCGCTCCTGAAACGCGTTCTTGCGCTCACGGGGCAGACTCGTCTGCCGCGATGGTCCGACGATTCTCGCCTACGGCGCGTCCGTCGGCCACGCGCCCGCATCCGTGACCACGCGGGTCGCGAGCTCCCGGTCTGGCACGGCTGCCGCCGTATCGCCGACGGCGAACTCTTCCTCATGAACTGGGATGCGCCAGGACAGCGTGGACGGTCGGTACTTTGGGCCGTTTCCGCAGCAGTTCGGTCATCGGCCGCGCGCTGCCCGTCTGGACCGACGAGGCAGGGCTCACGGCCGCTTCGAATGGCGTGCCGACACCCGCTGACGGCCCGCCGATTGTCTCACCACCGCCGCAGAAAGGATTGCGACGATGGCACAGATCGGCACCTTCACCCGCACCCAACATGGCTTCACAGGACGACTGCGGACGCTTGTCTCTCGACATCGAGCTCGTAGCTCGTGCCGGCAGGGGACGCACAGCGACACCGAGAACACGCCCGACTACCGCATTCATGCCGGCGACGAGGAAGGTCCCGAGGTCGGCGCGGGGTGGAGAACACGCACCGGCGACAAGGCCAGGCGAGATGTTCGCTGCAGATCGACGATCCCACCTTCACGCAGCCCGCCTCCGCGCCAACCCGATTCCAATCGGGCAGCGACCGCTCCGCCTTCCATCTGCTCTGGACACGCCCGTCCAGACGCGAGAACCGGAGCTGATCCGTGCCGCCGTTGTTGCGTTACAGGCGCTGCGTGCGCGCGCAGCGGAATAAGCGCCGTCTCGTCGCCATTCACTCTGTTCGCGGAGAGGCTGGCTCATTCTCTCCGTCCCGCTCAGCGATCAGGCCGCCGTCGAGCGCAGCGGCGGTCAAAGAGCGGCCGAAGGCCGGCGCTTGCGCCTTGCCTGCTCGACGGGTGCGAGCACGGCGGCATCACGCCTACCGCCGCGCAGCGGGCGGAGCGCTTCTTGCCAAAGGAGCAAACCTTATGGATACTAGTGACGTTGGTGACGGCTTGCGCGCTCGCCGTCGATCCGAAGCTCATGCATGCGCTCGTTTGGCACCAATCGGGCGGCGAACCGTGGGCAGTCTCGGTGCAGGGCGAACCGAGCCCGGGAGTCTACTCCAGCCTGGACGAAGCGATCCGGGAGACTACGCGCGAGCTCCATTGCCGCGGCGTCGTACGTGTGGGTCTCGCCGGGCTTTCGGTATCGCCATCGAGAGTCGCAGCATCGGTCCTTCTGCGGCATGCCGCAACGTCGCGATGGCAGCCGTTCCAGATCGCCAAGCACGCCAGTCGCTGCAAGGCGCATCCGCGTCTCAAAGCCGATCCGACCTTCTGCGCGGTTGCGGTTTATCGCGGCTCATGGGAGCAGCCGGATCTCAAATTCGCGACCGACATCGCGACGTCGGTTGCCAGGGATGACGCGCCGAATTTCGGCATGCCGAAGGGCACCAGCACCGAGATTTTCGACACGGCGGCCGATCCGTCCGCTCTGACACAAACACTCCCGCCGTCGACGCTACCGATGCCTCCTGAGCGCGTGCAGGGCTTGGTCCAGCGCGTTGTTTCCCTTCAAAGCCCAAGCCTGCGACACGTGAACCAGACAACACATCGACGCGATCGTCCGGCTGTGCTCGAATCACCTTACCCCCGCATGCCCACCGCCGCCTCCATCGCAAAGCAATCCGCAAGACCGTGAACTCTTCGTGTGCGTCGTTCAAGCAACGAGCGTGCGCAATGATGCTGATCGCAGGCAATCGCTGAGTATTGCGGAGACCGGCGCACAAAGAGTGCGAACGGGAGGGGACAGGCGAACGCAACCGACGGAGGGCAAGATAAAAGGCCGCGAGGTGCGGCCCGGTTGGGGGACGGTCGGGGCATTGATCTCGCAAGTGTTTTGATGCCTGCGCCGCGATGTGCACCAGCAATTCCGCAGCCCGCGCACGCGACAATTCCGCAATCCTTTCAACGAAAATCACACCTCGCGGGACGTCGGGCCATGAGCCGGCGAGGATGACTTCCGCATCCGGCCAGGCCGCATCCGCTCGCGCTCAGATCCAGCGGGCAAAACCCTTCGTCGCCCAGGCGCTCGCCGCCGCGCAGAAGGCCGGCGGTCATGTCAGCCGCGCAACGGCAGGATCGGTGCGCCGCGTGCCTCACGCTTCGGCCGCGGCCGTGTCGCCAGCGTGCAGGCCAACCGGCTGCTGACGAGCCGCTCGCGTCTCGCGACCGTCAAGACGCGGATCGTCCGGCACAGCGCCCGCCGCGCGACGCTCAGTCGAGCATCTGCAGCTATCTGCCGCCGCGAGGGCGTCACGCGCGACGGCGAGAAGGCGCGCATGTTCGGGCCTGAGACCAACGACGCCGACGTGAAGGAGTTTTACCGAGCGCTGCGAGGACGACCGGCATCATTTCCGGTTCATTGTTTCGCCGGAAGACGCGCCGAGATGTCCGATCTGAAGAGGCTATCGCGCGCGACCTCATGCGGCCAGGTCGAGAAGGACCTCGGAACCAAGCTCGACTGGGTCGGCGTCGATCACTGGAACACCGACAACCCGCACGTCCACATCATCCTGCGCGGCCGCGCCGATGACGGGAAGGACCTCGTGATCGCGCGTGACTATATCAGCGAGGGCATGCGGGCGCGGGCGCAGGATCTCGTTACGCAGGAGCTTGGGCCTCGCACCGACCTCGACATCCGCCGCAGCCTGGACAACCAGATCGAGGCCGAGCGCTGGACGCGGCTCGACCGGCAGCTTGTCCGCGATGCCGGTCAGCAAGGCGTCATCGATCTCGCGCCGCGTCCTGATCGGCAGCCCGACGAATACCTGACCCAGAAGGTCGGCCGGCTCCGCAAGCTCAGATCCCTCGGCCTCGCCCATCAGCCCGGTCCGGGCCAGTGGGTGATGGCGCGACGAGGCCGAGGCGACGTTGCGCGCGCTCGGCGAACGCGGCGACATCATCAAGCGCATGCACCGGGCGCTCACCGGAGTGCGGCATCGAGCGGGCTGCGTCGAGTTATGTGCTCGCCGGCGAGGGCATCGGCGATCGCGTTGTCGGCCGGCTCCTTGATCGCGGCCTCGACGACGAGCTGAAGGGCACCGCCTATGCCGTGGTCGACGGCATCGACGGCCGCACCCATCACGTCAAGCTGCCCGATCTCGACGCGGCCGGCGACAGCGCGACCGGATCGATCGTCGAGTTGCGCCAGTTCGACGATGCCCAGGGCCGGCGCCGTATCGCGCTGGCGGTGCGGTCCGATCTCGATATCGACGCGCAGGTCAAGGCGTCCGGCGCCACCTGGATCGATCGCCAGCTGATTGCCCGCGAGCCGGCATTTCTTGGGTGGCGGCGGCTTCGGCGCCGATGTGCAAACCGCCATGACGGCGCGCGCCGATCACCTGATCGAGCAGGGGCTCGCGCGGCGGCAAGGGCAGCAAGTGATCTACGCCCGCAATCTGCTCGACACGCCTGCGCCGGCGTGAACTCGATGCAGCCGGCTGAGAAGCTCGCCGCCGAGACGGGAACGCCCGTTCCAGAAGGCGGCGAGCGGGGAATATGTCACCGGCGTCTATCGCCAGCGTCTCATGCTGTCCTCCGGCCGCTTCGCCATGATCGATGACGGGCTCGGCTTCCAGCTCGTGCCCTGGTCGCCGTCGCTGGAACGCACATCTCGGCAAGCCCGTCTCCGGCATCGCCCGAGCGGACGGCGGCGTCGACTGGAGCTTCGGCCGGAAGCGCGGACTCGGCTTGTAAGCATGGGACGGATCGCGTCCGAAGAATCAGTATTTTTCGCGCCGCTACGTTCGGCTTGCGATCGCTGTTCGATTGCCATTGAACGCGGACGCGCGCGCGGTTTTCCTGACGCTCTAAATTCGCAATCGGGAATGAGCCGTGACCGCGACCAAGATCCTCTGGGGTCAGATCCTCACCGTCTTCGCCATCGTTCTCACCACCACCTGGGGTGCGACGCAATGGACCGCGTGGCGGCTCGGATTTCAGCCGCAGCTCGGCACGCCATGGTTCGATCTCGCCGGGCTGTCGGTCTATCCGCCGCCGGCCTTCTTCTGGTGGTGGTACTTCTACGACGCCTACGCGCCCCGCATCTTCTTGGAAGGCGCGCTGATCGCCGCGTCGGGCGGCTTCGTCTCCATCGCGGTCGCCATCGGCATGTCGGTCTGGCGCGCCCGCGAGGCGAAGCATGCCGAGACCTACGGCTCGGCGCGCTGGGCCGAACACCGTCGAGGTCAGGCGCGCCGGCCTGCTCGGACCGGACGGCGTCGTGCTCGGCAGGCTCGACGAGCGCCTATCTTCGCCATGACGGACCCGAGCATGTGCTGTGCTTCGCGCCGACACGAAGCGGCAAGGGCGTCGGCCTCGTGGTGCCGTCGCTCCTGACCTGGCCGGGAAGCTGCATCGTCCACGACATCAAGGGCGAGAACTGGAGCCTCACCGCCGGGCTTCGCGCAGGCTTCGGCCGCGTGCTGCTGTTCGATCCGACCAACACCGCCAGCGCCGCCTACAACCCGCTGCTCGAGGTCCGCCGCGGCGATATGGGAAGTCCGCGACGTCCAGAACGTCGCCGACGTGCTGGTCGATCCCGAAGGCTCGCTGGAGCGGCGCAATCATTGGGAGAAGACCAGCCATTCGCTGCTGGTCGGCGCGATCCTCCATGTCCTCTATGCCGAGACCGACAAGACGCTCGCCGGCGTCGCATCGTTCCTGTCCGATCCCAGGCGCCCGATCGAGACCACGCTGGTCGCGATGATGACGACGCGCGCATCTCGGCAAGCAGCGGCCCGCATCCCGTCGTCGCCTCGGCCGCGCGGGAGCTGCTCAACAAGTCCGACAACGAGCGCTCCGGCGTGCTCTCCACCGCAATGTCGTTCCTCGGGCTCTACCGCGATCCGGTCGTGGCGCAGGTGACGCGGCGCTGCGACTGGCGCATCGCCGACATCGCCGGGGAGGAGAAGCCGACGACGCTCTACCTTGTCGTGCCGCCCTCCGACATCAGCCGCACCAAGCCGCTGATCCGCCTGATCCTCAACCAGATCGGCCGGCGCCTCACCGAGGATCTGCACGCGACGAACCGTCGTCATCGCGTCTTGCTGATGCTCGACGAGTTCCCGGCGCTCGGCCGGCTCGACTTTTTCGAGATCCGCGCTCGCGTTCATGGCGGGCTATGGGCTGAAGTCGTTCCTCATCGCGCAGTCGTTGAACCAGATCGAGAAGGCCTATGGCGCCAACAACTCGATCCTCGACAATTGCCATGTCCGCGTGAGCTTCGCGACCAATGACGAGCGCACCGCCAAGCGTGTGTCCGATGCGCTTGGAACAGCGACCGAGATGCGGGCAATGAAGAACTATGCCGGTCATCGGCTCTCACCTTGGCTCGGCCATCTGATGGTGTCGCGCTCCGGAAACGGCGCGGCCGCTGATGACGCCAGGCGAGGTCATGCAGCTTCCTCCCGACGACGAGATCGTCATGGTCGCCGGATTTCCCCAATCCGCGCGAAAAAGGCGCGCTACTTCGAGGACCGGCGGCTCGCGGAACGCATCCTGCCGGCGCCGAAACACCAGGCAGGAGGAATAAAGCCCAAGCCCGACGACTGGTCCGCGCTCGCGCCCGTCCAGCCGCCAGCGCCCGTCGCGGATGGCGGTCACGGAGACGGGATCGCAGCGCCCGCCAACGTCGCCCCCACGGACGGCAAGGCGGAAGACGATCCGGCCAATGCCGGCCTCGCGCCGCGAACCCGGCCTCGAACGGTATAAGGACATTGCGCCGGAACCCATGAAGCCAGCCGCCAATGAGTTCGATCCTGACATGGACGAGCGTGACGACGATGCCGTCCGCGTCCGGGCGCTTGCCCGCAACGCCCGGAATGTCGCGCGGCAGATTTCCATGGACCCCGGCGACGGCATGGAGCTTTGAGATGGAGAAGAAGTCCCGCCTGTCAGTCTATCTCGATCCTGATCTGATGCGCTCGCTCGCAGACTTCGCTGCGCGGCGCGACCAGTCCCGCTCCCTCATTGCCGAGGCCGCCATCGCCTCCTTCCTCTCGCCGGATGCCGACGAACGCCGCGGAATCTGCCACCGCCAAGCGGCTCGACGGCATCGACCGCCGCATGCAGCGGGCTGGAACGCGACACCGGCATCGCGGTCGAGACCCTGGCGCTGTTCGTCCGCTTCTGGCTCAGTTCCACCCCGCCTTTGCCCGACGCCACCCAGGCTGCCACACGGGCGAAAGCCGGCGAGCGCTATGACAGTTTCCTGGACGCTCTCGGCCGGCGGCTCGTCAAGGGACCGAAGCTTGAGACAGGAAATCGGCGAAGATATTCCATCATAAATGCCAAAGTGCATCAGGGTATGTCGCCTATTGGTGCCGCAGCAACCATAACCCCGTGCTCAAGCAATTCCTGAGTCTTTTGCAAGCCCATCCCGCAGTGCCGTCGACAAGCAACGGGTCGTTCGCCTGACGGCCGAAACCGCCGTTCTCCTGTATTTTTTCGCTTTACTACGACAACCGCTTTGATCTTGTTGCGTCATCCCGGTTCCTGCCTCTTCTATTCGTCCCCGATGTCCGGCCCACGTCCATGCGCCGGCGCGATGCCGGGGGCAGTATGGGAAAGCATCATGCAGAGCGGACGCGGTCACGCGCGGTGCCCGCATGCTGCGCACGGCGCTCGGGCCGGACATCGCCGCGTTTCTGGAAGATCCCGCCGTCGTCGAGGTGATGCTCAATCCAGACGGGCGGCTGTGGATCGACCGCCTGTCAGCCGGGCTGTCCGACACCGGCGCGCGTTCTGTCGCCGACTGACGGCGAGCGCATCGTTCGCCTTGTCGCACATCATGTCGGCGCCGAGGTTCATGCCGGCAGCCCGCGCGTCTCCGGCCGAATTGCCCGAAACGGGAGAGCGGTTCGAGGGACTGCTGCCGCCCGTCGTCGCGGCTCCGGCCTTCGCGATCCGCAAGCCCGCCGTCGCGGTCTTCACGCTCGACGACTACGTCGCGCGCCGGCATCATGACCGCGGATCAGGCCGGCGCTTCTGCGCACGGCCGTCACCGAGCGCCGCAACATCCTCGTCGCCGGCGGCACCTCGACCGGCAAGACCACGCTCACCAACGCGCTGCTCGCCGAAGTCGCCAAGTCCGATGACCGCGTGGTGCTGATCGAGGATACCCGCGAACTGCAATGCGCGGCGCCGAACCTCGTGGCGCTCCGCACCAAGGACGGCGTCGCGTCGCTGTCCGATCTTGTCCGCTCGTCGCTGCGCCTGCGGCCCGACCGCATTCCGATCGGCGAGGTGCGTGGCGCGGAGGCGCTCGATCTGCTGAAGGCCTGGGGCACCGGACATCCCGGCGGCGTCGGCACCATCCATGCCGGCACCGCGCTCGGCGCGCTGCGCCGGCTCGAGCAACTCATTCAGGAAGCCGTCGTCACCGTGCCGCGCGCGCTGATCGCGGAGACCATCGACATCGTCGCCGTGCTGGCCGGCCGAGGCTCTGCCCGCCGGCTTGCCGAACTCGGATCTGTCGCTGGGCTCGATCCCGCGAGCGGCGACTACCTCGTGGTCCCCGCCAGCGCCGGCAACGCCGCCCCACTCACCGGAGACCCCGAATGACCGCACATCTGCATCGCCTGCAAAATCGCGATCGCGACCGCCGCCGCTACGGTGGCTGTCACCATCATGATGACGCCCGCCGCCCATGCGGCGGGCTCCTCCATGCCGTGGGAAGCGCCGCTGCAGAAGATCCTGGACTCGGTCGAGGGGCCGGTCGCCAAGATCCTCGCCGTCATCATCATCATCGTCACCGGCCTGACGCTTGCCTTCGGCGACACGTCCGGTGGCTTCCGCCGGCTGATCCAGATCGTTTTCGGCCTCTCGATCGCCTTCGCGGCTTCAAGCTTCTTTCTGTCGTTCTTCTCATTCGGCGGCGGGGCGCTCCTCTGATGCAAGCAAGCGAGCCCATCGCGGGATTCCATGCGCCGGTTCATCGCGCGCTCACCGAACCGATCCTGCTCGGCGGCGCGCCGCGCGCGGTCGCCATCGCCAACGGAACACTGGCGGCCGCCATCAGCCTCGGCCTGCGCCTCTGGCTCGTCGGCCTCGCGATGTGGGCGGTCGGACATTTTGCGGCGGTCTGGGCGGCCAAGCGCGATGCGCAGTTCATCGACGTCGTGCGCCGTCATCTCCGCTACCCGTCGTTTCTTCCGAGCCTGAGGTTTTGCCGATGATGAACCTTGCCGAATATCGCAGCCGTACCGCCGGCCTCGTCGACTATCTGCCATGGGCCGCGTTGGTCGCGCCCGGTGTTGTCCTCAACAAGGACGGTAGCTTTCAGCGAACGGCGCGGTTCCGTGGCCCCGATCTCGACAGCGCAACACCGGCCGAACTCGTCGGCACCACGGCCCGGCTCAACAATGTGCTGCGCCGTCTCGGCTCCGGCTGGGCGATCTTCGTCGAAGCAGCTCGCCTTTCCGCGCAGCTCTATCCGCACAGCATGTTTCCGGATGCCGTCTCGGCGCTGGTCGACCTGGAGCGGCAGGATGCATTCGAGCAGGCCGGCATCCATTTCGAGAGCCGCTATTACCTCACCTTCGTGTGGCTGCCGCCGGCGGAAGACGCCGCGCGTGCCGAGACCTGGCTGTATGAGGGCCGCGCGCAATCGGGCGTCGATCCCCACGAGTTGCTGCGTGGCTTTATCGACCGCACCGACCGCGTGCTGCAGCTTGTCGAAGGCTTCGTGCCCGAGTCCGGCTGGCTCGATGACGCCGGAACGCTCACCTATCTTCATTCGACGATCTCGACCAAACAGCAGCGCGTGCGCGTGCCTGAGACACCGGTGCACCTCGACGCGCTGCTGGCCGATCAGCCGCTCGCGGGCGGACTCGAGCCGCGCTTGGGCGACGCGCATCTGCGCACGCTCACGGTGATCGGATTTCCGACCGCGACCCATCCCGGCATCCTCGATGAGCTGAACCGGCTTGCGTTTCCCTATCGCTGGTCGACACGCGCCATCCTGATCGACAAGACCGACGCCGTCAGGCTGCTGACCAAGATCCGGCGCCAATGGTTCGCCAAGCGCAAAGTCGATCGCGGCGATCCTGAAGGAGGTGATGACCAACGAGGCGTCGGTCCTGGTCGACACCGACGCCGCCAACAAGGCCGCCGACGCCGACATGGCCTTGCAGGAACTCGGCTCCGACGACGTCGGCCAGGTCTACGTCACCGCGACGGTGACGGTCTGGGATCAGGACGCCGGCGTTGCCGCCGAGAAGCTGCGCCTGGTCGAAAAGATCATCCAGGGCCGCGACTTCACCTGCATGGCCGAGGGCGTGAATGCGATCGAAGCATGGCTCGGATCATTGCCGGGCCAGACTTACGCCAATGTGCGCCAGCCGCCGGTTTCCACCCTCAATCTCGCCCACATGATCCCGCTCTCCGCGGTCTGGGCAGGCCCGGAGACGCGACGAGCATTTCAACGCGCCGCCCCTGTTCTTCGGCAAGACCGAAGGCTCGACGCCGTTCCGCTTCTCGCTGCATGTCGGCGACGTCGGCCATACGCTGATTGTCGGGCCGACCGGCGCCGGCAAGTCGGTGCTGTTGGCCCTGATGGCGCTTCAGTTCCGCCGCTATCCGCGTTCCCAGGTCTTCGCCTTCGACTTCGGCGGCAGCATCCGGGCGGCCGCGCTCGCCATGCGCGGCGACTGGCATGATCTCGGCGGCAACGCCTCCCGCCGATCCGATGACGACGAAGGGCCTGGCGCCTCAGTTGTTGGCCCGGCGCCTGACGTCGACATGGTCTCGCTCCAACCGCTCGCCGGCATCCATCACACGCCGGAGCGGGCATGGGCCGCGGACTGGATCGTCGACATCCTCTCCCGCGAGGGCGTCGCGGTGACGCCCGAGGTGAAGGAGCATCTCTGGTCGGCGCTGACCTCGCTCGCCGGCGCGCCAGCGAGGAGCGGACGCTCACCGGCCTCGCGGTGCTGCTGCAGTCGGCGAAGCTGAAGCAGGCGCTTGCAGCCGTATTGCATCGGCGGTCCCTACGGCCGGCTGCTCGACGCCGAGACCGAGCGTCTCGGCGAGTCGCCCGTCCAGGCTTTCGAGACCGAAGGTCTGATCGGCACCGGCGCCGCGCCCGCCGTACTCGCCTATCTCTTCCATCGCATCGAAGGCCGCCTCGATGGTCGGCCGACGCTGCTCATCATCGACGAAGGCTGGCTCGCGCTCGACGATGGCGGCTTCGCCGCGCAACTGCGCGAATGGCTCAAGACGCTGCGCAAGAAGAACGCCTCCGTCATCTTCGCCACGCAGTCGCTGTCCGACATCGACGGCAGCGCGATCGCGCCCGCCATCGTCGAGAGCTGCCCGACCCGGCATCTTTCTGCCCAACGAGCGGGCGATCGAGCCGCAGATCACCGCGATCTATCGGCGCTTCGGCCTCAACGATCGCCAGATCGAGATCATCGCCCGCGCCACGCCCAAGCGCGACTACTACTGCCAGTCACGGCGCGGCAACCGCCTGTTCGAGCTGGGCCTTGGCCGACGTCGCGCTCGCCTTCTGCGCGGCGTCGTCCAAGACCGATCACGCCGCCATCGGCCGCGTGCTCGCCGAATTCGGTCGCGACGCTTTTCCCGAAGCCTGGCTGGCCGATCGCGGCCTGCCGTGGGCCGCCGATCTCATTCCCAACCTGACCAACGTGGAGGTGCCGTCATGAACGCAAGCCATGTCCGCATGCGCGCGGCGCTTCTCGCCGCGCCCTGTCCGCGCCGTCGCGATGGTCCGCCGTAATGGTCGCGTCCCGCCTATGGCGCAGATCGTGTTCGATCCCGCGAACTACGCGCAGAACGTCCTGACGGCGGCGCGCGCGCTGGAGCAGATCAACAACCAGATCACGTCGCTCCAGAACCAGGCGCAGATGCTGATCAATCAGGCCCGCAATCTCGCGAACCTGCCGCACTCATCGCTGCAGCAGCTCCAGCAGTCGATCCAGCGCACGCAGCAGCTCCTCGCTCAGGCGCAGCGCATCGCCTATGACGTGCAGCAGATCGACCGCGCCTTCTCGACGACCTATGGCGACGGCTTCAACATCCGCGTCCGATCAGTCGCTGGTCGACGGCGCGCGCCAGCGCTGGCAGAACTCCGTCGCGGCGCTCCAGGACGCGCTGCGAGTTCAGGCCGGCGTCGTCGGCAACCTCGACACCAATCGCACCACGATGTCGTCGCTGGTAACATCCAGCCAGTCGGCAACCGGCGCATTGCAGGCAGCGCAAGCCGGCAACCAGCTCCTCGCCTTGCAGGCGCAGCAACTCGGCGATCTCACCGCCGTCGTCGCCGCGCAGGGACGTGCGCAGAGCCTTGAAGCGGCCCAGCGCACCGCCGCGCAGGAGCAGGGGCGTGAGCAGCTCCGCCGCTTCCTGACGCCCGGCCAGGGCTATCAGCCCGGCAACGCCCGGATGTTCCAGCAATGAGGGCCCGACTGCGATTGCGGCGCGATCTGCACGAGCCTCGCGACGTAGCGGGCTGCTGCTTCGCGCCGCCGCCGTTCGCCTTCGTCGCCGCCGCGATCGCGCTCGCCGTCAATCAGTCACGGCGCGACAACGACGAGAATCGAGACGTTCCACCGGCGGCGGTTCATCGTTGACCCGCTGGCGACCGAGCTGCGCCCGCTGCCGCACCATCACGCCGGAGCAGAACGCAGCCGACGACACCTGCCGCCGCGCTTGGGCGGAAAGCCGGCGACGCTTCTTCGCGCCGTCGCTCTTCACACCGCGGACGCCGGCACCGAATGCTCCGGTCGCCGCTGGCCACCGTCAAGAGCCAGGACAGACGGCTTCCGTCCGCCGGCGTCCAGCCTGATCGCGGCGAGGTGCGCTGATGGGCGGCACCGGCGTCATCGATCGTTTCCTCGAGGTTTTCACCCGCTACATCGATTCAGGCTTCGGCCTGCTCGGCGGCGAGGTCGGCCTTCATCGCCACCACGCTGATCGTCATCGACATGACGCTGGCCGCGCTGTTCTGGTCGTGGGGCGCCGACGACGACATCATCGCGCGACTGGTAAAGAAGACGCTGTTCGTCGGCGTCTTCGCCTATCATCATCGGCAACTGGAACAACGCTGGCGACGATCGTCTTCGAGAGCTTTGCCGGTCTCGGCCTGAAGGCCGTCCGGCACCGGCTTCTGTCAGCCGACCGATCTCCTGCGTCCCGGCCGCGTCGCGCAGGTCGGGCTCGACGCCGGCCGGCCGATCCTCGATCCGATCTCCGGCCTGATGGGCTACATCGCCTTCTTCGAGAACTTCATCCAGATCGTCGTGCTGCTGTTCGCCTGGGTGATGGTGCTGCTGCTCGCCTTCTTCATCCTGGCCATCCAGCTCTTCGTCACGCTGATCGAGTTCAAGCTGACGACACTCGCCGGCTTCGTGCTGATCCCGTTCGGCCTGTTCGGCAAGACCGCCTTCATGGCCGAGCGCGTGCTCGGCAACGTCGTCTCGTCCGGCATCAAGGTGCTGGTGCTCGCCGTCGTCATCGGCATCGGCTCGACGCTGTTCGCCGAGTTCACGTCGCGGCTTCGGCGGCAATCAGCCGTCGATCGAGGACGCCATGGCGATCGTGCTCGCCGCGCTCTCGCTGCTCGGCCTCGGCATCTTCGGACCCGGCATCGCCAATGGCCTGATCTCCGGCGGCCCGCAACTCGGCGCGGGCGCCGCTATCGGCACCGGCCTCGCGCGGCGGTGGCGCGGTTGTCGCGGCGGCGCTGGCGCGGCCTGGCGGTGAGGGGAGCAGGGCGGCGGTCGGTGGACCGCCGCCGCGCGCGCGCGGCGGTGCTGCGCTCGCCGGCGGCGCGGCTACCTGCTACAGCCTCGCATCGGCCGGACAGGCGGCGCGGCCGGCGTCGCGTCTGGTCTCGGCGGTGTCGCGCGGGCTGGCGCTAGCGCGGCCACGCGCCGATCAGGCATGCCGCGGGCAAAGCCGCTGAGACGATGGCGGCGAGTTATCGCGGCGGCGCGAAGGCCGGCGTTCGCGGCGACCGGCGGCACATCGACCATGGGCACGATCGGTGCGGGCACCGCAGCCAGCGAACACGCCCGACCCCAGCCTCTCCACCCGCATGGGCGCAGCGCATGAAGCGTCACGCAGACCATGAGCCACGGCGCCACCGCCGCCGCCCATGCCGGTCAGATCCGGCGACAGCCACGGCGGCGGCGCCTCCGTTTCTCTCCAACAGGATGGTCGATGATGAATCCGTTCCGAAGACCATCCGTGCGCTACGGCCGCACGCCCGAACCCGAGACGCCCTACCAGAAAGCCGCGCAGGTCTGGGACGAACGCATCGGCTCGGCCCGCGTGCAGGCGAAGAACTGGCGGCTGATGGCGTTCGGTTCGCTGATCCTGTCGGCGGGCTTGTCCGTTCGCGCCTGGTCTGGCAATCGGCGCGCGGCACCATCACGCCGTGGGTGGTGCAGGTCGACCAGCCTCGGCCAGGCGCAGGCCGTCGCGCCTGCCGTCGCGGACTATCGCCCGACCGATCCGCAGATCGCCTGGCATCTCGCGCGCTTCATCGAGCAGGTCCGCGCGCATTCCCGCCGACGCCGTCATCGCTGCGCCAGAACTGGCTGCGCGCCTACGACTTTACGACCGATCGCGGCGCGCTCGCGCTCAACGACTACGCCCGCGCCAACGATCCGTTTGCCAAAGTCGGCAAGACGTCAGGTCGCCGATCGAGGTCTCCAGCGTCATCCGCGCCTCGCCGGACAGCTTTCGCGTCGCCTGGACCGAGCGCGCGCTACGAGAACGGCCAGCTCGCCGCGACCGAGCGCTGGACCGCGATCCTCACCATCGTCGTGCAACACGCCGCGCGACGCCGAGCGCCTGCGAACAGAATCCGCTCGGCATCTACGTCAACGCCATCAACTGGTCGAAGGAGCTTGGATCATGAAGCCGCCTTTCCGCAAAGCCGGCCCGCCGGCTCTGGACATCTCAAGCATGCACTGGTTCGGACATCCGCGATTCCGGTTCTCATGATCGGCGTCGCCGCGCTCGCCGGCTGCGCACAGAAGCTCATGCCGCCGGACATCTCGCTACGACGACATGAAGCCGGCGGTGCTGGCTGGCCGACCCGCCCGCGCCGGTGGAGATCGTGGAGCTGCCGAAGCTCTTGCCGCTGCCGGGACAGTTGAAGCCCGTCCCGGGCGGCAAGGCGCCGCCGGAAGCGAAAGATCCCACGCAGCGCATCGACCCAGGCCAACGCCGCCGCCCGCGTGCAGCCGGTGCGCAACGGTTTCATCAATGCCGTGCAGGTCTATCCGTTCTCATCCGGCGCGCTCTATCAGGTCTACGCCGCGCCCGGTCAGGTGACCGACGTCGCGCTTGCAGCCCGGCGAGCAGCTCGTCGGCTCCGGTCCCGTCGCCGCCGGCGATACCGTGCGCTGGATCATCGGCGACACCGAGAGCGGCACGGGCGAGGCCAAGCGGATTCACATCCTGGTCAAGCCGACGCGGCCGGATCTCCAGACCAACCTCGTCATCAACACCGACCGCCGCACCTACCTGCTCGAACTGCGCTCGACCGAGAAGACCTACATGGCCTCGGTCTCCTGGCAGTATCCGCAGGATCAGCTGATCGCGCTGCGTCGCCAGAACGCGGCGGCGGTCGCGGCGCAGCCCGTCGGCGGCCGGCGTCGACATCTCGGCGCTGAATTTCCGTTACGAGATCGAGGGCGACACGCCCGCCTGGCGGCCGCTGCGCGCCTTCGATGACGGCTCGAAGGTCTATATCGAGTTCCCGTCCGGGATCCGGCAGGGCGAGATGCCGCCGCTCTTCATCATCGGTCCCGGCGGCGACGTCCGAGCTGGTGAATTATCGCGCCCGCCAGAACTACTACGTCGTCGACCGGCTCTTCGCCGCCGCCGAACTCCGGCCTCGGCGACAAGAATAGCGAGCGCCGCGTGCGCATCGTCCGTACCGATGGAAGGCAGCGGCTATGACCGACGGGACGCAGAGAGCGCCCGAGTTACGCCGGACCTGCGGCTACGCGCCGGGCGGCCGCGGGTCACGCGGCTCTCGCGCAAGGTGCTGATTGGTCTCGGGGGCGTGTCCGGCCTCGCCATCGCCGCGGCGCTGATCTACGCGCTCCAGACGCGCCGTGGCGATCAATCGGCAAAAGAGCTCTACTCCACCGAAAATCGCACCACGGCGGATGGTCTCACCGGGCTGCCGCGCGATTACACGGGCATTCCGAAACTCGGGCCGCCATTGCCGGGCGATCTCGGCCGGCCGATCCTCGACGCACAGACTCGTGGCCAGCCCGTTCCCCAACGGGGCCGCTGCCGCAGCCCGGAGTCACTCCCGAGGAGCAGCGGCGTCTGCAGGAGATCGAGGCGGCGCGACTGAGCAAGCTCTTCGCCTCCACGGAAACCCGCGCCGCCACGCCGTCGCTGCCTGCGCCAACCACGCCGGGCACGACGCTCGCAGTGCCGGCAGAAGCACCGCCGGTCGATCCCAATGCCGTGCAGAACCATGAATCCCCTCATTTTCAGATGGCCCCGTAAACGCCAGCGAACACGGGGATTTCGAGCAGCATAGCGCCGAAGCGTTGGAGCAGAGGTCGCAAGCGCGGCTCCGGCATCATCGGGATAAGTTCGTAGAGCATGGCTCCCTGACGAAACAGCGAATGCGTGCGCTTTTTGGAGGTGTTGGATTTGAGATGACGGTCATAGCCGAGAGCCTCACCGGCAGCTCCGAGTAAGGTTAGTAAGACGACGGCAAAAGCATTCAGTAGCCAAAGCCGATCCCGTCGTTCCGGGGTGCTGACGCGGATCGAAGCCATGCCCATGCCAAAGCGTAAGTCCTTGGTGTCGCGGAAGCCAGACTCAATACCCCAGCGTTTTCCATAGGTCGTCATCAATTGCTTGGCGGTATCCGTTGTGGTGCTGGCGGCCAAACACCAGGGTTCCTTCATGTCTTTGGCGTGGACGCAAACAACGGTGCCCACCCGATAGCCGTCAGCCGTGACAAAGGCGTTGCGCAAGGTGCGGGGTCGTCCATTCACTCCAACCCAATCCGCAGCCGGGCGCGTCTCACCCTCGGCTGAGGTCACGGCGATATTGCCGCGGAACCGTATCAGATAGTCGAATTTCAACTCTTCGGTCAGAACCTGATACAGCTTTTGATCGCCGAACCCACGATCCGCCACGATCAAAACTTTAACATCCGCCGGCAGCGCCTCGGCAAGTTGCACCAACACACGATACTCATAGGCGTTGCGATGGTTCTTCAGCGCCGCCTTGTCGACCGTGAGCCACACCAGGGGCGTCGACCGTCCATGGCGGCTGACCAACGACAACATGATCGTCGCCTGGTTATCGGCATCGAAGTCGGTCCAGTCCATGGCGACAACGATCTTCGGGCGCGACCCGACCGCATGGGCGACCCATCGTTTCGAGAGTTCGTCGACGTCAATCCCAGGGTTCGAGAGCAGCCGATCCACTTGCTTGATGGCGTGTTTTGGCAGCCGACCCCGCGCCAATGCCAGCCCTTGCCCAATCGTGTTCACCGCCAGAGAGGCGCTGCTGACGACCCCGAGCGTGGCGTTCGCCAACGAAGAAATTCTCTTGGCATGAACATCCTCGCCGAATAATCCGCGCAAAAAACGATGGGTCACCTGAAAGGTAATGCCCTTGCGTACCGTCGCCACTGTGGTGCCCCGGGTTCATCTGCCCCCGGATGGGCGAAATTGTGGTGGCCCGCCGACTGCATTCAATATGGCAATCAAGCGCAAGCTTCAAAAACACTCCCGATTCTTTTCGGAAAGAATTCACGCCCCTGCCGATTCTTTTATTTCAAAAATGAGGGGATGAATGTGAGGTGCAGAACATGCAGGACCGCAAGCTCGCCTTCATCAACGGCCCGGTCGATCGCCGCACCGTCAGCGCCGACCGCCTCGCAGATCCGGGTCTCCTTACGTCGTGCAGGCCGGCACCGTCATTCCGGCCGCGCTCATCACCGGCATCCATTCCGACCTTCCGGGTCAGGTTACCGCGCAGGTGACGGAGCATGTCTATGACACGCCGACCGGCAAATTCCTGCTGATCCCGCAAGGCGCGCGCCTGATCGGCCAGTACGACAGCCAGGTCGCGTTCGGGCAAAAGCGCGTCCTGCTCGTCTGGAATCGCATCATGCTGCCGAACGGCAAGTCCATTGTGCTGGAGCGGCAGCAGGGTGCCGATGCTCAAGGCTTCTCCGGCCTTGAGGACGAGGTCGACTATCACTGGTGGGATCTCGCCAAGGCGGCGGCCCTGTCCACCTTGCTCGGCATCGGCACCGAACTCGGTTCGAACAGCAATGAAAATGATCTGGTCCGCGCACTGCGCCGCGGCTCGCAGGATTCGATCAACAGCACCGGCCAGCAGCTCGTGCGCCGCCAGCTCAACATCCAGCCGACGCTCACCATCCGCCAGGGATTCCCGGTGCGCGTGATCGTCAATCGCGATCTTGTGATGACGCCCTACGGTCAGGAGGCAAACCGATGACCAAGCTCAAGCTCGGCTCGATCGAGGATGACAAGCCGGTGAAGCTGACCGTCGAGCTTACCGCGGCGGTTCATCGCAATCTCGTTGCCTACGCCGAGGCGATCGGCCGGGAAGGAGGTCAGGCAGCGCCCGACCCGGCCAAGCTCATTGCCCCGATGGTCGAGCGGTTCATGGCGATCCGACCGGGCCTTCGCGAAGGCGAGACGGGATCTGGTGGTCGGACATCCAACCAACCAATTGGCAACTGATGAACCGTCCTGGACGTTCAACCCAACGTGGTTAGGCAGCCATCTGTTCAAATCGGACGACCACAAGGCCATGATGGTCGCCATCGCGCGGCAAATGTTCACGTCACCGGCGCTTGCGGGCGCCGATTTCATGCGAATATGGCGCAGCAATGTGTCGGAAAGCGGTTCTCGAAAGAGATCGCCGAAGGGGTGAAACGGTCGACCGAGGTCCTGCAACAACTGGCGCTGGAGGGACTGCGCGATAAACTGGACGCCATGGTGCCGCTCGTACAGCAGGTGATGAAGCAGACCCGCGCGCGCATCGTGCGCGGCGACACGCGCAGCGACGGCAAGCTCGTGAGCCTGTTCGAGCCATCAACGGAGATCATCCGCAAGGGCAAGGCCGGCAAGCCGACCATCGACGTGTTCGTGCAGCGATCAGGCCGTCGCCGAAGCTGCGCTGCGCGCGCCGCATCTCAATCATGTTTTTTGCTCCCGGATTTTGTCGCCGCATCCGGGCGCAGCAGGTCATGATTGAGTTCACAAATGGCCTCGATCGCCCCCTTCAGCTTCTGATAATTGGCCAGCGAGCGGCGAACCTCGGCGACGCGCTCGCGCCGCACGCTGAACTGCCGCGTGCGTCCACCGGGGTAGGTCACCGTCAGAACGAAGACGTGATGGCCTTCGCCGCGCGCGCATTTTGGGCAGCCCTTGGTGTGCCGGATGGTGCGCTCCAACAGCGAGCCTCGCAGCAACTCGCCGGTGACCGGCAGTTTGCTCGACGAGCTTTTCGCGCTTGCGAAGGGCTTGGTCGCGAATCATTCGCTAAAGAATGAATCAAGTGGCGGCTAACAATAAGGGTACATCTCCCCTTGAGACGTGGCCGCACCTCGAACTCAAACCATTCATCCAGCACATGGTGCAGGAAGATGTTCGAGAGGCAAGGCGAGATCACACCGCCCTGGGGGAGCCTTCGGTCGCGTGGCGCAGGAGGCCATCTTCCAGGACCCCTGCGTCAGTAAGCACACTTCTAGATCCGTACGATCTTGCACTTTTCTCGCAAATACCGCGATCCCACCGCAGGCACACGGTCAAAATTTTGCGCCGGAAACTAGCCAGGTCCTCACCTGGTCCACACGCGGTTGGGAAACCGGCCTACCGGGTCCCATCGGAATGCGCAGGGTGAGGGAGCACCAGACTGCCAGGATCTGGGGGTCGGATGGTCTGAATCCTTCCGGGTGCGCTGCTGCAATATCAACCCGGATTCAAGTAGCCAGTGCATAATTGAGTGAGGTGAGGAAGGGGTAACCTCTTGCAAGTGCAAGAGGTCACCTATGAGCAAGTACCGGCGAGTAACGTATGAGGACCGCTGCCAGATTTATGCGCTGAGCAAAGGCGGTACCAGCCAAGCAAGTATCGCCAGCGTTTTGGATGTCAGCCAAAGCACGGTAAGCCGAGAGCTGCGCCGCAATCGGGGTCAGCGCGGCTATCGGTTCAAGCAAGCAGAAGCGAAGGCTCAAACGCGGCAAGCGATACGAAGTAAGCCCCGCAAGCTGACGTCGCCAGTGCGGCGTGAGATCGAAGCGAAATTGCGCGAGATGCGCTGGTCGCCGGAGCAGATCAGCGGCTGGTTACGCGACCAGGGCATCAAGCTGAGCCATGAGCGCATCTACCAGATGATCTGGCAGGACAAACGCGACGGCGGCAACTTGTGGCGCTGCCTCAGGCGGCGCGGAAAACGCTATAACAAGCGTGCCGGCAAGAACGCCGGACGCGGCCTGATCCCCAATAGAATCGACATTTCCGACCGTCCGGCCATTGTCGCACGCAAAGCTCGCCTGGGGGATTGGGAGGGTGACACCGTTGTCAGCGCCGGACACAAAGGTGGCTTGCTCACGCTGGTTGAGAGAAAGTCGCAACTCACCAAAATCAGCAAACTGCAGCGCTCGACCGCCCGCGCTACACAAAGGGCAACCGTGCGTCGCCTCAAGCCTATCGACAACTTCGTGCACACCATCACGTTTGACAACGGAAAGGAATTCGCCGCGCATCAGGATATCGCCCATGCGTTGAACGCTAGAATCTTCTTCGCGACGCCGTACCATGCATGGGAGCGCGGCTTGAATGAAAACATCAACGGCCTCATCCGCGACTTCTTCCCAAAGGGAACAGACTTCTCTACGATCTCAAATGCCGAGGTTGCCAAAGTCGAACGTTTGCTAAACGCGCGACCTAGAAAATCTCTCGGCTTCCGCTCACCGCAAGAGGTTTTTGTCTCCCTCGCCAACTCTTAAATTCCTATGCACTGGCGAGTTGAATCCGCCCAACTAGTTACCTGCTATCAAATCCTCACATGCGGCTGTGGTAACAATCAGGGTAACAGTTCGCGCAAAATGGTCGGAGACGAGGCTGATGCGGAGTTCACGCGGTAACACCGTTCACGGCTCTCCGGAATATGTTAACGCGCCACAAATTGCGTTCCGAGACTGCCAGATAAGTAGCGCCACGACGACTGCTGCATCGCGATGCCCAGCGGCGGCTCCGTCAATGAGCAAAGGGATCGCCTTCGACCCGCGCTCCGTATTCGGGATCATCTGCCGTCGGCTCGCCGGTAGCCAACTATCTCGTCATCCCGTGCGGCGAGCAGGAACATCGGAGCGCGTACTCTGGCGAGGTCGACCGGATGGCCGAGGGCGACGAAGCGTCCTTCGGCGATCTGGTTTTCCTTGAACAGGCGGCGCGCGACCTGCAGGAAGTAGGTGCCCGGCATGTCCAGTGTCCAAGCATACCATGCCGCAAACCTCGTTTCGAGCTCACGCAACCTGTCACGATCGATGTCGACCGGGACTTGAAGAATGCGAGGGACGTCGTCGGCTGCGAGCGCCGGCGCCTACAGCGCGAGCACGTCCCGTCCGAGCACCCGGCCTCCGCCGCGATCAACAAGCGTTTCGAAGGCGGCCGCCGGAGCATCTACGGCCATCCGCGACAGCTTGCGAGTGGCCGGCGCGAATGTCGATGGGGGCGCCGGCGAGCACGAGCCGGCGCACTTCTCGGGAAATCGCGCCGCATAGACCAAAGCCAACCAGCCGCCCTGGCACAATCCGATAAGGTCGACGGGCGCGCCGATCTCATCGACGGCAACATTCAGGTCGGCGAGGTAGCTGTCGATCGAGAAATACCGCATCGGAGGAGTCGCCGAGCGCCAGTCGGTGACGAACAACCGGGCCACGCCCGCCTTGCGCAGCGCCTGAACGACGCTGTGACCCGGCGCGAAATCCACGATGGTTGCGCCGTGCAGCGCATAGGGCGCGCAAACAAGCGTGGCCTGTCCGCGCTCCGGCGTCGAAAAATCCCGCAGCCGCATGGTGGAAAGCTCGAGCGCGACCGTGTTCGCAGTAGTCCACAGGGGTGCTGGAAGCTTGCCGCTGTCATTGGGCGCCAGGAAGTTTGCAGCATTTGCGAAGAACGCATGCGGCAGGCCCAGTTGCCCCTAGGATATCCAATTAATTCAATGGCTTGATTGGCAAAGGTGTACCCAAGCGTCCGCCGGAGCCGGGTACACCTGGGGGACAGCGCCAGCCGGTATACGGATGTACGCTTACGGCGCTTCCGGGTGGCCTTGGGCCCTGCCCCCACCGCGGATGGGCGCGTAGCGCGGCCGCTCGGCGGACAGATACAGCCGCCGTAGCGGTGCGATCGCAACGATACAGTGACGCCCGGCCCGGACAGCTCGGCGCCGGCGATCGCGTTGATCACCGCTTTGGGTGAATGCGGCGCGGCAGTCCGCCGGTAACGGCGCTGCAGCGGCCTGGATCTGGGCTCAGCGTGTCGTCGTCGAGGGTGCGGTGCGGCAGGTCTACGTGGTCCACGTGGTCTACGTGCTTTCGCAAGACTTCGCTCCCTCCGGAAACGCCCAGATCGCCGCGACGTGCTCTGCGGTAGGGTCACTCGCATTTGCGGAGAGCGTCGCCAGCAGCACAGCGACGCGATCGTGCGGTTCCATGCCAGCGAACAGCGCTAGCTTGCCGGTGAAGGCGCCGCGGACAATGCGACGGCCTGGCCTAGCGAGGAATGGCCCGGCGCGCTAGGGAGCTGCACGAGGCCAGCTGACCTCGCGTCCCCTGAGCTCGGCGACGATGGAGTCGGGAACGTGAGCAGGATGCTCGCCACTCATGATAAACCCTGTTGACTCCAGGCGACCAGCGCGCGCGTGCCATTGCAGCTCGATCACGACGAACGCGTAACCTGAAGAGCGCAGTGTGTGTGCGATCTGCGGCCACGACGGACGCGAGCTCCCGGATGCGGCAGGCAGACCTGCGGAAGCCAGCCAGCGCGAGGAAATGGATCGCGGTGCCCTCGCGTGGCTCCAATCGCGCGCAGGCCCAATACGACACTGGCGCCCCATGCTGCTGATGTTGTGCAGAAAGCCTCGTAGCATTTCTTCTGCTGTTTGCAGCAGTGCAAAAATCAAAATTAGTTGCCGGCATTTCTGCAAGCTTATAGGCCTCCTCTGGTACAACCTGGCGCGGTTGTATCGCTCCATGGCACCAACAGATAAAAGCCGAAGCCTGTTTGTTCCCATTTTCCGATTATTTACCCAATAAAATCAATGATTTAGTTCAACCTGACCGAGTTCCATTCCGACTCCTGAGCGGCAGTTAACCCACGGCTAACCTATTGCCACCACTTGGTTTTCGGCCCGAGCAAAGGCTGCCAAGAAAGGCGCGCTGGATGGTGGCGACGGCGGCATCGTATCTGGGATGCAGTGGATTCCGCCCGCTTGGCCGTCACCGATGGCATCGCCGATCGCACACGCGAACTTGCGCGCCTCGTAGCGTGCGCCTCGCTTGTCACGCTGTTCGACAGAAGCGTGGAACGCATCCATATCGACATGGATGATCTTGCGCTGCGCGCGCCGAGACTGGCCACGACCTCGCTGGTGCTCGCGGTCTTGTCGAGCGATTTTGCCGTGTGATCGGTGTGCGCAGAGACCATCCGCGTCAGTCCAATAGGCATTCCTGGTTGCACATCGGACGGCCGTCCTCACCGCCACATGCTGCGCATCCGAGCGCCGACGTCGACGCGCACCGTCCGCGAATCCTGCCTGCCGTTCGGACCGGTGGCGGCGACCGGCCAGGTGGTGCATTCGAAATGCTGCAACAACGCGGCGGGGATGAAGCGGGTGCGCGAGGCGTAGACATGCCGGTCGCCCTGGGCGTTCTGCCCATGGGTGAAGAAGCGCTGCGGCACGACGAGGTGCAGATTGTCCTTGGCGCGGGTCATCGCGACATAGAGCAGCCGACGCTCCTCCTCGATTTCGGCGGTGGTGCCGGCGCCGAGATCGGAGGGAATGCAGCCGTCCACGGCGTTCAGGACGAAGATCGCCTTCCACTCCTGCCCCTTCGCCGAATGGATCGTGGACAGGATCAAATAGTCCTCATCGAGCAGCGGCACGCCCGACTGATCGCTGGTCGCATCCGGCGGGTCGAGCGTCAGCTCCGTCAGGAAGCGCTCGCGGGACGGATAGCCGGCCGCGATCTGCTCGTCGCGGCGGGAATCGCAAGCTCCGGTGCATACTGAAGAGTCGATCAGCTTGGAATTTCGGCAGACGACCGTGCTGGGCCTCTTCCGCGCTTTTGATCAAGGCAAGAGCGAACTCAGCCCGCCCTCGAAATTCAGCGGCAGTTCGGCGGCTGTCCCAGGCGATCACAAGTCGGCGGGCGTCGGTCTCCATAGGGGTGGGTTTCGAGGACCAACCATCAGCACCGGAACACGGTGCAGCCCATCCTAGCGCTGGTTTTGAGACCCTGAACGCGTTAATAATCAGCCCCTGAGATCATGAATTTGCTCTGGTGTGGACAGGTATTCTGAATTTCACGGGTGAGTGACGGGCTGGACTGGAAAACAGAGGTTTCAGGAGTTCGCGATGGCCAACCGCAACTTTAACCGCAGAGAGTTCATGGGTCTCTCTGGTGCCGGTATCGCCGGTCTCGTCAGTGCACCCTGGACCGCTCGCACGGCTGCTGCGCAAGTTAACGCGGCTCAGGTTCCCGATCTCGTCGTGTTCAACGCCAAGGTCTACACGGTCGATCCGCTCACGACGCGGGCGGAGGCGTTTGCGGTTAAAGCAGGAAGGTTCGTCGCCGTTGGGAGTTCCGACGACGTCAAGTCGCTGATTGGTCCGCGCACACAAGCATTCGATGCCCATCAGATGACGGTCGTGCCCGGCTTCATCGACGCGCACAATCACGCGCCCGGCGCGATCTTGCTCTACGAGGTTATCGTCGGGAATCCGTACGAGGTCGAGTTCGTCACCATCGCCAGCATCCTCGAAAGCTCCGCGCGAAGGCGCGCGAGACGCCTGCCGGGCTCCTGGATCGAGGGGTTCTTCTTCGACGACACCAAGGTGCAGGACAAGCGCCCGCTCAGCATCCACGACCTCGACCAGGTGTCGCGCGACCACCCGGTCTCGGTGCGGCATCGCGGCGGCCATACGACCTATTACAACAGCAAGGCGTTCGAGCTTGCCGGCGTCACGAAGAAGTACGCCCGACTCCGCGGCAGGGACTTACGACCGCGATCCGAACGGCGAACTCAACGGCCGCGTCACCGATCGCGCCCGGGGCGTGTTCCTCAACGTCGGCAAACGGCCGACTTACACCACCGACCAGATACGAGCCCGCAACCGCGATGCGCTGGCCTTCATCTCCAAGCAGTTCGTCCGTTATGGCCTCACCAGCGTGCATCATGAGGGTGGCGATCTCGCCGCCCTTCAGCAGGTGCGGGCACGCGGCGACCTGCTGCACCGGGTGAGCTACGAGGCGCAGGACGATGTGCTGGAGGAGATGATCAAGGCCGGCATCGCGACCGGTTTCGGCGACGAGTGGATCAAGTTCGGCGCCACCTCAGAACACACCTGCGATGGCTCGTTCTCGGAGCGCACAATGGCGCTCAGCGAGCCCTATCCCGGCGTCAAGCCGCCGTATTGGGGCAACGTCACCACCACGCAGGACGATCTCAACGCCTGGGTCGAGCGGGTGCACCGGGCCGGCATCCAGGTCAACTGCCACGCCAATGGAGACGTCACCATCGACATGGTGCTCAAGGCGTTCGAGCGCGCGCAACGGCTCTTTCCGCGTCCCGATCCGCGCCCCAAGATCACGCATTGCACGCTGATCAATGACGATCTGCTGCGGCGGATCAAGGCCGCTGGCGCCGTGCCGGCGCCGTTCACGTCATATGGGTACTACAACACGGACAAGTTCAATTTCTATGGCGAAGAGCTGATGCAGCGGTGCATGGCCTATCGCTCCTTCGCCGACACCGGAATTCCGGCAGCCGCCGGGTCCGACTTCAGCCCCGGACCGTTCGCCCCGCTGATGGGCATGCAGGGCATGGTGACGCGCAAGGGATGGAACGGCGAGACTTGGGGCGCCAAACAACGGATCAGCGTGGACGAGGCGCTGAGGGTACTCACGATCAACGGCGCGTACGCTTCGTATGAGGAAGCCATCAAAGGGTCTATCACGCCGGGGAAGCTCGCGGACTTCGTCGTCCTGGCTGATGATCCTCATACGGTGGACCAAGACAAGATCAAGGACATCGCGATCGTGCGGACCGTCACAGGCGGCAAGACGGTCTATGAGTCCTGATCGTTGATGCATATTCCGGTCCGCTGCGACGGAGCATCGGCTCCATAACGGGAGAATCGTCATGCGCGCGTTCGCCATCGTCCTCGCGCTGCTCGGTGCAACCGGCGCGGCCAGGGCCGCCGAAATCAATGCGTTTATCTCGACTGCGATCAAGGCGGCGACAGACGAACTGCTGCCTCCCTTCGAGCGCGCGAACGGCCATACCATCCGCGCGAGCTATGCTCCTTCCGGTGCGCTGATTCCCCGCTTTGAGCGCGGCGAACCGGTCGACATCTTCCTGACTGACGCCCCGGCGATCGACACCCTCATCAAACAGGGCAAGATCGTAGGCGGCCGCATCGATCTCGCGCGCACCGGCATCGGCATCTGTGTGCGCAAGGGCGCGCCGAAGCCTCGATGTGTCGACGCCCGAGGCGCTCAAGCGCGCGCTGCTCGCGGCCAAGACCGTCGGTCACGCCGCACCGGCCGGCGGCAGCATCACGGCGGCGCACATCCAGGGTGTATTCCAGCGGCTCGGCATCGCTGCGCAAGTGACGCCGAAGGTCAGCTTGCGGCCGGGGGTCCCAACGGCCGCGTCAGCGTGCTCGTCTCGAGCGGGGAGGCCGAGATCGGACTGCAGCAGGTCTCCGAGCTGCTGTCCAATCCCGAGGTCGAGGTGATCGGCATGCTGCCGGCGGAGTTGCAGCTGACGACGATCTATTCCGCCGGCGTGACGACGACCGCCAGGGAAGGCGAAGCGGCGAAGGCGCTGATCAAGGCACTGACCGTTCCGTCCGCGGCGCTCATCTTCAAGGCTAGAGGACTCGATCCGACGTGACACGAGGGACTTCCATAAGCGCATCAGGCTTCTGAGCCGAACAGAGGGGATTGAGATGAACCGACGCCAATTTTTCAGCATCGCGACCGCAGGCGCTGTAGTACTCGCCCGCATTCCGAACTCGCTCGCGGCGACCTATGATTTTGTCGTCAAGGGCGGGCGTGTCATCGATCCTTCGCTTGGAATCAACGCGATCGGCGACGTAGCGATCGCCGGCGGCCGCATCGCGGCGGTCGAGCCCAACATTGCGGCCGACGGCGCCGACGTGCTCGATGCGCGCGGCAAGCTCGTCGTCCCGGGATTGATCGACATCCACACCCACACCGCGCGCGACAAAGATGCGGCGCCGATCTGCATCGCGGATGGCGTGACCGCGATGGTCGATGCGGGCTCGCGCGGCGCCGACCTCATCGACGACGGCGTTGCCGTAGCGAAGGCGTCGCCGAACCAGCTCCGCGTGCTGATCAACCTGTCCCACAAGGGCACCTTGCCGGTGATGACGCTCGACCTCGCCGACGTGGGCCTGGCGCGTGCGGCGATCGCGCGCCATCGCGATACCATCGTCGGCGTCAAGGCGCGGATGGAGAAAAGGCCTGGGGCGGCGCCGAGAACGATCTCGAAGCGCTCAGGCGTGCGCAGGCGATTGCCGGAGCCGTTCAATCTGCCGGTCATGATCCATCTGGGGCAGCCGGACGCGCCGCTGCCCCAGATCCTCGCGCTGCTCAAGCGCGGCGACATCGTCACGCACATGTATGCGCCGGCGCCGAACGGCATCCTCGACGACAACGGCCGCCTGCTGCCGGAAGTCCTCGCGGCTCGCCGCCGCGGCGTCTGGTTTCGACGTCGGCAACGGAACCACCGGCCACATCACCTGGGAGCAGGCCGAGCGCGCGATCAAGCAGGGCTTCCTGCCGCACACCATATCCACCGATTGGACCCCGCAAGGCCGCGCAAGCGGAGTGGTCGACCTTCCTAACGTCATGTCGAAATTCCTGCTGCTCGGCATGTCGCTCGACCAGGTGATCGCCTGCGTGACCAGCAATGCCGCGCGCGTGTTCGAGGCGTTCCACGATCGCGGCACGCTCCACGTGGGCGCCCCGGCCGACGTTGCGGTGCTGGAGCTGCGCGAAGGGACGTTCGAGTTCGTCGATAATTTCGGGGCAAGCGCAGCGGCCGCCAGCGACTTTTTCCAAGCGCGACTGTGCTTGGCGGCAAGCGTGTTCCGCCGCGCGTCTAACCCTCGTTCGAGTGACCAAGGAGGCAGCCATGCCACAAACGAAATCGACCCGTGTTCTCTTGGCGGCAAGCGTCACGCTTCTGGGCCTCGTCGTCCTGCGGACGGACACAACCGCGGCCGAGCTGGCGGTGCCGGGGCGCGAGGTCCCGACGTTCCAGGTGGACCCGTCCTGGCCCACGATCCCGGGCAAATGGTCGCTTGGGACCCGTGAGCGGCCTCACTGTCGATCTGAACGATCACGTCTGGGTCATCACGCGTCCGCGCGAAGTCGTGCGGCCGGTGGAGGGCAAGCCAGCGGCGCCTCCGATCATGGAGTTCGACGCGGCGGGCAATTTCATCCAAGGCTGGGGCGGGCCGGGCCAGGGTTACGAATGGCCCAACGCCGAGCATGGCGTGACGGTTGATTCCAAGGGATTTGTCTGGATCGCTGGCCGCGGAAAGGACGACAACCAGATCCTCAAGTTCACACGCGACGGAAAGTTCGTGATGCAGATTGGCCGGTCGGCGCAAAGCAAGGGCAACACGGACACGACGAACGTCAACCTGCCCGCCGATGTTACCTACTACGCCAAGACCAACGAAATCTTCGTTGCGGATGGATACGGCAACCGGCGCGTCATCGTGTTCGATGCGGATTCAGGGAAGTTCAAGCGGATGTGGGGCGCCTTCGGCAACGTGCCAACCGACCCGGAGCCAGTGGAGGATTCCGGAAGGGTGGAAAGGCGCGGTGGGTTACGATCCCAACAAGTGGATGGATAATGCGGAAGGCGGGGACTCCATCGACGCACAGCAGGGTCCGCAGCAGTTCGCCAATGTTCACAGCGTCCGCATCTCGAACGACGGGCTCGTGTACGTCTGCGATCGCTCGAACCAGCGTGTGCAGGTGTTTACGATCGACGGCGAGTATCTGGCGCAAGTCTTCATCAGCAGGGGCCATATGACCCCAAGCACAGCTACGGGAACGCTGTTCGGCAAGCCTCGGCGCCGACGTTGAGAACGAGGTGCTCAAATCCGCCGAAACCGCGTCCAGGATCACGTTCTCGCCAGACCCGCAACAACGTTTCCTGTACGTGCTCGACCGGCGCCACCAGCGGATACTGATCCTCATCCGCAGAGTCGCTCGAAATCGTCGGCGCATTCGGCGATGGGGTTGGAGATAAGCCCGGCCAGTTCTACATCATGCACGACATGGCGACCGATCTCGCACAACAACTTCTATACGGCGGAAATCAATGAAAATAGCCGGGTCCAGAAATTCGTGTTCAAGGGAATGAAGTCAACGCTGCGCTAAATGATGGTTCTAAACTAGAGTAACGTTCGGGCGTGAGTTCGACGCGCATCAGTCGTCGCGTGAACGCGCCCCGCGCGATCGTCTATCGCGCGCTTCTCGATGCGCGCGCGGTCGCGACGTGGATGGTGCCGACCGGCATGACCAGCCACGTGCATGCGTTCGACGCCCGCGAAGGTGGCTCGTTCCGGATCTCGCTCACGTACGACGCGCCAACCGGCACCGGCAAGACGACCGCGCGCACCGATACATTCCATGGCCGCTTCGTGAAGCTCGTGACGAACGAGCAGGTTGTCGAAGTGGTCGAGTTCGAGACGACAGATCCCGCGCTGCGCGGCGAGATGACGATCACGATCGCGCTCGCCGATGCAGACGGCGGCACCGAGATCCTCGCCGTGCAGGACGGGCTACCGCGCGGCTTGTCGACCGCCGACAACGAGGCCGGCTGGCGGTAGTCACTCGCGAAACTCGCGGCGCTCGTCGAGACGGGCTAGGCCAGCCGCCCTGTAGTCCGATCGCTTGCGCTGCGCTCAGTATTCGTCGAACATGCGCTGAATTTCATCCACGTTTGACGTTTTGGTCAGCGCAAGTGTCAGCAAGAGCGCCGCTTTTTGCGGGCTCAGGTTGTCGGCGACCACCATCCCAGGCTCATACCAGCTGTTGCCGCGCACGATGCGGCCTTCGCCAACGCGCGAACTTTGCACCACCACGGCGCTACCTTTCTTGATGATCTCTTCGAGCTCCTTGTCGAGCCCGTTGGGCGCTCCGGCCCCGACGCTCGCGATCACGATGCCCTTCGTGCCAAGGGCAACCATCGCATTGGCCACGCCCGCACGCGTGCCGGTGTGGATGTAGGCAACCTCGACGTAAGGCATGTTCTGAACTACCGCGAGGTTGAACTCACTATTGACCGTGTGGCGTCGGTGCGGCGTCCGGTAGAACTCGATCTTATCCGGGTCGATGTACCCAAGTAGGCCCAGATCGCGCGTGCGGAATGTCTGCAGGTGGTAGGTGTTGGTCTTGGTCACGTCGCGCGCGGCATTGATCTCGCCGTTGAACGCGACCAGGGCTCCCTTGCCGCGGGACGCAGGCGCGCACGCAAGTCGAACCGAATCGAGCAGGTTCATCTGTGCGTCCGAGCTGAGCGCGTTGAACGGACGCTGCGCGCCCGTGACCACGATCGGTTTCTCGCTGTGCACGGTCAGGTTCACCGGATTCCACTGTCGTGTCGGCGCCAAGCACGTTGTCTCCACCGAAGGAACCGACGCCAAACCAGCCAGCTCAAGTGGCCAGCAACTTCTGAGCACCGAAAAAAGGGCCGCCGGCATGAGCGGGCGGCTCCAAGTTTAGAGGAGGAATGCCCAAGACAGGGCGCCATCAATGCAAGCAAAGTTTGTGCCTGCAGTAAAGCAGCCTGTCGGATTCTTAACCGAAAAGGTAACTGGCGCGAGGTTGCGGCGCTCTGAATTGGCGGTAGATTTGTCTGGACTGCGAAGGCTGTGTCCGATTCAAGAATCGGATGACTCGCGAATCGCCGAGCGATCCATCCAAGGATCAACTGATTGAAGTGTTAAGGGCTGAAAATGCGGCCCTGAAAGCACGGATTTCCGAGCTCGAGCGCCGTCTCGGATTGAACAGCTCGAACAGCGGCAAGCCGCCGTCGAGCGATGGGCTCAAGAAGCCGGCGCGGGTGTCGAGTTTGCGCGAACGATCCGGTAAGAAACCGGGTGGGCAGAAGGGTCACAAAGGCGAGACCCTGCGACAGGTCGCCGATCCCAACGAAGTCGTCAATCATTATCCGCCGGCCTGTTCGATGTGCGGCGTGGGCCTCGACCCGAAGACGAGCGTTGGCCATAGCGCCCGTCAGGTGTTTGATCTGCCCCAGTCGCAAGCCTCGATTGCAGCCTGATGCCAGAGCGTCACGATAAAGCGCAAAGCCTCAGAACCAGCAAAAGCATTCGTTCATCCGCGACGCGATCCGCTGCAATAAGCTTGTCTGAGTAATCGATCGTACGTCGCCCACCGCATCCGCGGCGGCTTCTCAGGATAGCGGTCATCCATCGGATCACCGCCAGAGCCTGCGGCAGAGCTTGCGTGCCGCCGCATGGCCCTGTCGTGGGACGGCTTCGCGCTGCGATGCGCAAGCAAGCCGATAGGCGTGTCGTGATCCGAAATCGGTGCCCGCCGAGCGGCAGATAGAGCTTGCGCACCCGTCGGTTTTCCTTGGGCACGGCCGACCAGGGGGCCGACTTAGCCGGGCCGTAAATCAATGAGCAATACGTAACTGAACGAAGTACAT
>ERZ1370068.120-contig-10104_pt1 | contig 96373 bp, 109 predicted proteins | sample MGYA00561227_ERZ1370068 | MGnify/ENA primary metagenome ERZ1370068 (study PRJEB38410, sample SAMEA6850437) | metagenome | study: Metagenomic assessment of the ecological functions of the soil: analysis of the soil microbiota associated with the...
ACGTATTGCTCGTTTCAGATCAATCTTGCGACCTCGCCTCTTCCTTGCAACCTGAGCCATTCCTCTCTTGGGCCGGAATGAGGAGAATCGGAGTTGCTCGAACCAGGCAGGTGGCTTGTGGTTGTAGGCGCATGCTGCCCAGCCTGAGCCCAAGCCAGCATTGCGTCGGAGAACAACTGAGCGACCGCCGGTTTTTGTTTCGCAGGGTCACTTTGAATGGTGGGAAAGTCAAGCAAAGTGTAGAGGTCCTCGACTAGAAGCAGCAGCGTTTTAGGATCTTCGAGCAGTTGCGGATTTCGTTTCAGCAATCCCCGTGCGATTTCTACCTGCTCGACGGTACAGATCCGCTCCGGAGGTAAGGTTTCCATCGATATAGCTCAAGATGAGGTCGCCTGGTGCGAGATATTCGTGTCCAAGGTGATGGATCAGCTCCTGCTTCGTTATCGCTGTCAAGTGAGGTCACTACGCGACCGCGATCAACCACCCTCAATTCCGCAGTCCAAGTCATGCATGATTGTATCGAAGATCGACAACGGAAGATCGCCCTTGTCCGGCACGGCGGAAGTCAAAATATCCATTATCGTCTGGGCAAGCGCGCAATGCAGTCCCTGCCAAACACAGGTAAAGGATCGGTCCGGCTTCGTATCCAAAATTTATCTTAATGTGGCGTTTGAGGGAGAAGATCATCAAGTGTAATTTGCTTGGTGGCTTTCAACACTACAGTCATTCACTTCTCCCCTGTTTCACGATGAAGTCGATATAGGGGACGATGACCGTAAAGCGAAGACGCGCATGCGGTAGATATCAGTTCAGAAATTCGAGAGGTTTTAAAGCCTGTGAACGGCCAAAATGCAGTCGCGACACAAACGATGCCGATCAACTTGAAGCAACTCACGTGCGTTTTGATGACCGCTGTCGGCACCAAGCAACATCCGAGTTGATGGTGACTCAAATCGGTCAGTCAGGATAGGATAACTTCCCGCAAGATATGGTCGCTTCTCGAGATCGGTTTGAACCGCCCCGGGTTTGCCGGAGGCTCCAACTCTTGAGAAGGTGGAGCCATGACAAGCAAGACGACGAACAAATTCTCACCTGAAGTCCGGACCCGGGCGGTTCGGATGGTTCTGGAGCACGAGGGCGAGCATGCCTCGCGCTGGGCGGCGGTTGTTTCGATTTCATCGAAGATCGGCTGTACGCCGCAGACATTGCATGAGTGGGTCAAGAAGGCCGAGATCGACAGCGGCAAACGATCCGGCGTGCCATCGGATGTTTCGGACCGGCTCAAGGCGCTGGAGCGGGAGAACCGGGAGCTTCGCCAGGCCAATGAGATCCTGCGCAAGGCGTCGGCTTATTTTGCCCAGGCGGAGCTCGACCGCCGGTACAAGCCATGATCGCGTTTATTGACGATCACCGAGAGGTCCATGGGGTCGAGCCGATCTGCAAGGTCTTGCCGATCGCTCCCTCGACCTACCATGCCCATGTCGCCAAACGCACCGATCCGAAGAAGCTCTCCACGCGAGCGAAGCAGGATCTGGCGCTGACACCGGAGATCGCCCGCGTCTTCGCGGAGAACTTCGACGTCTATGGCGTGCGCAAGGTCTGGCGGCAATTGCAGCGCGAGGCTTTGACGTTGCCCGCTGCACCGTGGAGCGGCTGATGCGAGGCATGGGGTTGCGGGGCGTGATCCGCGGCAAGCCCGTGCGAACCACGATCAGCGACAAGGCGGCGCCGTGCCCATTGGACCACGTCAATCGCCAGTTCCACGCGCCGCGCCCGAATGCGCTGTGGGTCTCGGATTTCACCTACGTCTCGACCTGGACCGGCTTTGTCTATGTCGCCTTCGTCATAGACGCCTATGCGCGGCGCATTGTCGGCTGGCGGACCTCACGAACCGCGCATGCGAGCTTCGTACTCGATGCGCTCGAGCAGGCCCTCCATGACCGGCAACCGGCGCATCGCGGCGGGCTCGTGCATCACAGCGACCGAGGCAGCCAATACGTCTCGATCAAGTATACCGAGCGCCTCGCGGAAGCAGGCATCGAGCCGTCGGTCGGCAGCGTCGGCGATAGTTACGACAATGCCCTCGCGGAAACGATCAATGGCCTCTACAAGGCCGAGGTCATCCATCGCCGCGGGTCATGGCGGACCATGGAAGCCGTCGAATTCGCAACGCTCGGATGGGTCGACTGGTTCAACAATCGCCGGCTGCTGGAGCCTATCGGCAACATCCCGCCGGTCGAAGCCGAGGAACGCTACTACGCCAGGGTGGCAGAAACCGCCGTGGCGGCGTGACTCAAACAAAATAGCCTCCGGCAAACCCGGGGCGGTTCAGGGTTCGAAATACCTACTTTGACCTCTATCTAACAAACCCACGAATGACCAAGGGCCAGTGATTGGAGAAACGAACTTGAGCAGTGAGACCCTTTGTACAGCGGTTAACGAAACTTATTGAAGACGTGCGCCGATTCAAAAGAGAGCTTGAAAGATGATCGTTATGTCAAATTGGCATGTCAACGAGTTTGGTTTAGACCGCGAAACAACTTCGAAAATCACGAAGTGCTATTGCGTGCGTTCTGCCGTGATTTACATGGGCCAATTCCGCTGAAGCCGGTTGGCTTCTTTAATGATCTGATTCTGATGCGGAGAAAATGACAAGCGAGAACCCAACGGGAGGGAAGCGCCAAGCGGTTGGGTTACTGCGTACCCAAAGCCCTTACCGACAAAAATACAAGAATTATGCATCCCATACACTGTTGAAGTTTATGGCTCACGCGCTCAAACGTGAAAAGAATCCAGATTTTGACAAACTGTTGGAAATTGCAAAAGGTAGACCCAAACACAAGAAGTATAGCCGCACTCTTTCCTGAGGATCGCATAGCGCCGCCTGTGGGATTTGTTGCGTCGAGTGAATTGCGGCATGATGAATCGCAAGACAGTAAACCTGCTCGGGAAAGCTGGCGAACTGAAGACGGTCTGTGCGCAAACCCGCAAGCATTTACCCGAATTGGTTTGGTTTAGAGGGCGCGTGTGTATCGTTGAAACCTGAAATTACGCAGCAGCACACGCTGCGAAACTGACCCGGCTACAATCGCAGACCCATCCGAACTTACGAAGGCGTCTTCGCCCGGAGGCTTACCCATACCGAAGATCCATTCGGCAACCGTGATCGAATACGAGTACGAGCGCGACAGTAGGCAGGACGGGCCACGCGATTGGGATCAGCTCTTACCTGTTGCGGTATGCGATTAGGAAGAAGACGGCAAGACGTTTTCGTGTCCGCGACCCTCGACTACGAGATGTGCACCATCCTATCCGTTTTCCGAGTACCTATCCGGCTTCGAGATCCGTACGCTAAGCAGCAGCCGCCGGAGATGCAGTGATGGACAGGAACGAAATCGACGACGCCGTCCACCAAATCTCGATGAAGGCCGAGGTTCTTCTGGAAGCAGTAGTGGCTACAGGCGCCCGAGACTAACCGGAACGTCTTCGAAGTGTCCGCAAAGATGGTTTGCCGCCTTTGACATCGACAAGCGGGTGAACGAATATTCCGTGGACGGTCAGGAGTGCGCTTGATCCGGCTCTATGCGGCGCGGGCTTGCTTCCGGCTTAACTGTGGCTCGCGATGCTTGGCCAATGGCTCGCCGGGTTCTGAAATAAATACCCCGCTTAGCATTCATTTGTCGGCGGGTTTCCACCAGTTCCCACAGGCAGACCTGTGAATATGCTTTTGCATTAAAGTCTGAACATTTAGACTGGTGATAATCGGCAGGCGAATGTTGCACCACAGTGCCATCACTCCCGGTATCATACCGTATCGTCACGACGATGGCACGCCTGCACGACTATTGCATTGCGTAGGGGAGTACTCGGCACCACCATGCTGCAGGTGTTTTGGGCAACAGCGCCAGTTTGCCCTTGCGTCGCCAGCTGTTTACCTTGAGTTTCTAAAGACTGATTCTCGCGGCCAGCGGGTAAAGCGCGAAACAGACTTCGCTTTCATTGGGCCTCGGTTTCGCAGATTTCGCGACCACGACGCGCTTGTGGCCTGCCGCCGAGCGCCCAATGAAGGCTACCTATCTGATGTCCCGAACCGTCGCGATGCCGCATGGCTCTTGGCCCCTGAGATGAGGGCCGAGACCGCCGCTGCGTATTGCGACGAACCAAGCGGTCGCAGCGTTCCTTTCGAAGGTCGCCAAGGGGCATCTATCCACCGCCTACACGTGCTCAAGGGCGCGCTGCCAAAATGGCATCGGTCGAAGCTTGATGCCGCAATCGCGCAGCGTGCACGGCCTGCAACTCGGCGCTTCGATGGCCGAAGACGTAACGGCGTTGATCGATGAGAAAGCGCAAACCGTTCGGATGGCCTGACTACATGTTGGCAAAACCCTCGAAGAGTGTCGTCAGATATTACTGGAATGCTCTGAGCTGGGCGCGCAAGCGTGGTTGTCCGGTTAAAAGCGAGGCCCTCGGTGCTGACTATGCTACTGCCAAGGCGCGTTGCGATACGTTCTTGAACCTCGCTGTTCGACAGCTGGCGCACAGGTGGCGCGAGCGACGCTGATGTTAAAACGGGTCATCGTCGGTTCATTCTGATTGGGCAATCGCCAGTTATAAAGCAACGCAACGAAGTACGCTAATCGACCGGCGCGAACCCGCGCCAGCTATGACCGCGCCCTCGCCTCGGTCGCAGACTATCGGCTGACGGACGGCCGCCGGTTCGGGGCTTATTGTCGGTCAAGAGCGTTACCCCGGGCGCCGTTGAACGCCTCTACGAAAAACTGAAAATTGATAACTCCGGCAAGACCTCGCCTTCGCAGCGCCCTGCTCTCGATTTCCGTCTGCAAGCTCGCTTGGTCGGCGGCGCACCGTGCGCACCCAACTATCGTATCGAGCGCGAACCCGTTTGTTGGGCTTGAGATCGAATACGACCCAAAGAAAAACCTACCCGGCGACGCTGGAGCAGTTGAACGCGTTTGTGGCGGCGGCCGATGCTGACGGGTCGAGCTTCGCTGGGCACCGCGGCCATGATTGCCTACTGGTGGCTGCCCCGCGAAGAGGACATCTTCCAGCGCTTTGCGTGGACGGATTATCGTCCCGCCGACAATCCCGACCATGTTTTGGTTTGGCACCACAAAAACCGAAAGACCGAGAAAGTCCCCGTTCCACTATTCGATGCAGATGGAACATCGTTGTGGCCGGAGATGGTCGGCGCGGTTGGAAGCGGCGCCTCGAACGGGAACGCTGATCGTGATGCGGGATGCGCCAGACCCTGAAAGAAAGATCCACTCTGCCCTGGGCAACCGGCGGCCGAAACCCACATGCGCTACGTTCAAGCTGAGGTGCGCCGGATCTGTCGCGCGCGCTGGCATGCCCGATGCGATCACGTTCACCAGCTTTCAGGCATGGCGGCCACACCGACGGCGGCGACGCCGGACTTGACCGATGCTCAGATGCGAGCGCTGGGCGGACACAAGACCACCGCCGCTCTGTTGTGCGGTACGCAAAAGAGACGGACGCGCAGCGAACAAATTGGTGGGCGCAAACGACTGGAACGCCAGAACAAAGAAGGGGATTTGTCAGAATAAGCAGGTGACGACTTGTCAGAATGACAGTTCAGAACCTTGCTAAGCTCTTGAAAGGCTTGGTGGGCGCACCAGGGCTCGAACCTGGGACCCGATGATTAAGAGTCATCTGCTCTACCAACTGAGCTATGCGCCCGGAACTGGTCCGGAAAGCCCTCGCAAGAGGGCGTCGTTTAGCAAAGCGACTCCGGCGATGTCCAGCAAACCGAGACGAGTTTTCCCGGGCTTTGGCGGGATCAGGCAACGGCAAAAAGCCGCTGGATTCCAGCGGCTTCCGCCGATGTTCCTGATCGCGGCCCGAGGAGCGGGCGCGTCAGAGCCGCTCGGGACCGCCCCGGTCCGGCCCGCCGTCCCGGTCATAGCGGTTGCGGTCGTAGCCGCGATCCCGGTCGCCATCGTCGCGATCCAGTGCCCATTCCGCGCTCGAACCGCCAGTCCTCGCCGCCGCCGAACCGGCGTCCCATATGGGTCAGAACGGCCAGCCGGCGCTTCTGGCCGTCATCCAGCGTCTTGTAGAGCGGGTCGGCCGCATCCGCGATCTTCTTCATGGCCGGCGGCTGGCGTCGCCATGTTGTCGGCGCGGTCGCGCCAGCCGCGCCACCGGATCGTCCGGCTTCGCTGGCTGGAATCGTCCCGCGGCGCGTTCATCCGCGCATTGGCGCGATCGATCCGCAGCTTGGCGAACTCCCGCACCGCGGCCTCGACCGGCGGCCACAGCTTTTCCTGGTCCGCGGTCAGCTTGAGGCCGGCATGGACGGCGGCGATCCGCGCATCGGCATAGGCCGCCCGGTCCTCCGGGTTCATCCGCGATATGACCGTAGCCCCAATGACGGTGCTGGGCATAGACGGCGGTCGAACCGGCGATGGCGAGCACCGCAACCGCGGCGATGGCGAACTTCCTCATGCTGAACCTCCGTTGAAAGGTTGCCTGAAGATGGGCCCGCGCCAGCCGGCAATCAACTTAACGATAGGAAAGCGCGGCCTCTCTTACCAAGATGTAATGTCGACCGGACTGATCCATCGCAATGCAGCAGCTACAGCATGCCGAGCGCGCGCGGCAGCCACAGCGAGATTTCCGGCACATAGGTGACGATGCCGAGGAAGATCAGCATGGTCAGAAGCCACGGCCACACCGCGATCGTCAGCTCGGTGATGCCCATCTTGGCGATGCCGGACGCCACATAGAGATTGAGGCCCACCGGCGGATGGCACATGCCGACCTCCATGTTGACGACCATCAGGATGCCGAGATGCACCGGGTGGATGCCGAGCTTGACCGCCACCGGAAACAGGATCGGCGCCATGATCAGCACGATCGAGGACGCCTCCATCACATTGCCCGCGAGCAGCAGCAGCACGTTGACGATCAGAAGGAAGATGATCCAGTCGACGCCGACCGAGGTGATCCACGCGGCAATCTGCTGCGGAATATTCTCGTTCGCCATCAGGAACGAGAACAGCACCGCGTTGGTGATGATGTAGAGGATCATCGCGCTCATATTGGCGGAGCCGAGCAGCACCCTCGGCACATCCTTGAGCGACATGTCGCGATAGACGAACACCGCGATGACGAAGGCGTAGACCGCGCTGACGGCGGCGGCTTCCGTCGGCGTGAACAGGCCCGGCATAGATGCCGCCGAGCACGATCAGGATCAGCAGCAGTCCCCACATGCATTTGCGGAACGCGACGAAGCGCTCGGCCCAGCTCGCGCGCGGCAACCGCGGATAGTCGTTCTTCCAGGCGCGGTAGAACGTCGTCAGTCCCGAGCAGCGTCGCCAGCATCAGGCCCGGGAATGACGCCGGCCATGAACATCTGGCCGACCGAGGCCGACGACACCCGGTGCCCGGCCGGATCGAGCGCGACGCTGCCGCCGGTCGCGACGCAATAGATCACCATCACGATCGAGGGCGGGATCAGGATGCCGAGCGCGCCCGACGTCGTGATGACGCCGGCGCCGAAGCGCTTCGGGAATCCCTGCTTGCACCATCGCCGGCATCATGATCGAGACCGATCGCGATCACGGTCGCCGGCGACGAGCCCGACACCGCGGCGAACAGCGCGCAGGCCATCACGCCCGCCAGCCCGAGGCCGCCATGCCAATGGCCGACCATCGAGGTCGCGAAATTGATCATGCGGCGCGCGACGCCGCCATGGGTCAGGAAATTGCCGGCCAGGATGAAGAACGGGATCGCCATGATCTCGAAATTGTCGATGCCGGTGAACAGCTTTCAGCGCCACCGACTCGGTCGGGACGTTGGTCATCGTGAAGATGAAGGTCAGAACCGTCATGCCGAGCGCGATCGAGATCGGCATGCCCGTCAGCATCAGCGCGATCAGCAGCGAGAAGATGATCAGGCTGCTCATCGGGTGACCTCCGCGGCGCCGACACCCGGCTCTTCGATCTCGACGCCCTCGACATGGGCGTGGTCATGATGCGGCAATTCGCCGGTGCGCCAATAGCCGTACGCGACCTGCAGGAAGCGGAAGCACATCAGGTAGGAGCCGAGCGGAATGCAGAGATAGACGAACCAGCTCGGGATCTCGAGATCGGGCGAGACCTGGTCGGTGTACATCAGCCCGATCACGAACTTCGCGCCCATGGTGCCGATCACCGCGGTGAAGAACGCGCCGCAGAACAGCCCGAACAGCACGACCGCATTGCGCCACGGGCGATTTGAGCTGGTTCACCACCACGTCGACGCCGACATGGATGCCGGTGCGCACGCCATAGGCCGCGCCGAACTTCGCCACCCACACGAACATGTAGATGCACAGTTCCTGCGCCCAGGACAGGTTGATCGGAAACAGAATCGGATACAGCAAGGGAATGCCGACGAGATAGCGGTGCATCACCGCCAGAAAGATGATCGATCGTCGCCAGCGCCATCAGCGATCGCGATCAGTATCTCCTCAAGCCGATCGAGGATGCGAAGCAGCATCGATTTCCCCCTGAAGGATCGGCCTGTTTTATTACGGCTTGGCCCTGCGCCATTCTCGCTGCGTCCGTTGCGGCCGCAGTCCCCAGATATCGATAGCATAGTCCGGACAGACAAAAGGGCTTCCGCGCCGACGCACGGAAGCCCTTCAACGCCTATTCTAGTTGGTCGCGCCCTCGTCTCCTTGAGGAATTCGTCGATCAGCGGCTGACCGACGCGCTTGGCCACATCCTGATAAACCGGTTCGAGCGCCTTGCGCATCGCCGCGTCCTGCTCCGGCGTCAGCGTCACGATCTCGCTCTTGCCGGTCTTCTTGATCTCGGCCGAGCGCGTCGTCGTTTTCCTTCGGCCGACTGGCCGTTGCCGTAGGCGGTGGCTTCCTTCATCGCCTTTTCGCATTGCGCGCGGATATCCGCCGGCATGTCCGTCCCAGAACTTCTTGTTCGTCACCACGACGTAGCCGATGTAGCCGTGATTGGTGCTGGTGATGTACTTCTGCACCTCATGCATTTTCTGGGTGTAGATGTTGGACCAGGTGTTTTCCTGGCCGTCGACGACGCCGGTCTGCAGCGCCTGATAGACTTCGCAGAACGCCATCACCTGCGGGATCGAGCCCGAGCGTGACGGAACTGCGCTTCCAGCACCTTGGAAGACTGAATGCGGAATTTCAGGCCCTTGTAGTCCGGCGGGCGCGACCAGCTTCTTGTTGGCGCTCATCTGCTTGAAGCCGTTGTCCCAATAGGCGAGACCGGTCATGCCCTTCGAATCCAGCAGCTTCAACAGCTTGGCGCCGAGCGGGCCGTCGGTGACTTTGCGCAGCGTCTTCAGGTCCGGCAGGATGTAGGGCAGATCGAACACCTCGAATTCCTTGACGCCGATCGGGCCGAATTTCGAGTTCGAGGGCGCCAGCATCTGCACCGCGCCGAGCTGCAGCGCTTCCAGCTCTTCCTTGTCCTTGTAGAGCTGCGAGTTCGGATAGACTTCGACCTTGACCTTGCCGCTCGGTGTACTTCTCGGCCAGTTCCTTGAACTTCTCGGCCGCCAGGCCCTTCGGCGTGTTGGTCGCCACCACGTGGCTGAACTTGATGACGATCGGCGATCTGCGCCGCGGCCGGTCCGACCAGAGCTCAGTGCCGCGATCGATGCCGCAGCCAAAATCAGTTTACGCATGTTTCCTCCCGCGTATTTTTGCAGAGCGCGACAAGCCGGCTCCGAAGCTTGCATGCCAGCCGCACCATTACAGAGAAGCCGGACGGGAATTGCCATTGCCCGTTAGCAGGGGCCATGTTGTATGATTTTGCTGCATCGCAAAATGCGACATTCTGTCCGCTCGGGTTTCCGGCCTGTTCGGCGAGCAATCTCGTTCGCCTCGCAGGTGGTGGCTCGCGCTTCGGGGCCGCGCGCGGCCTTTCAAGGTGCGGAACGAGCGAAGCCTGCTGCTCTTCCACGTCATTGCGAGCGCAGCGAAGCAATCCATAGCGCCGCAAGTGGAGACGTGGATTGCTTCGCTGCGCTCGCAATGACGTGTGAATATAGTTTCGCGATCTCGCGGCGCTGGTCGCCCGAGGTTTGCATCTTCGTTTGCCCTCTCTTCGAATTAGAGGGCGCAGGGAAGACCGGGTGCTTGCTGCACCCGCGGTCTCGCGTGCGATTTGCGCAAACGAAAAGTGCACACGAGCATACAGGTGCAGCGGGAGCACTCCGGCCTCCCTGCGCAATGGCTTTACGGCTTACTGTCGCGCTCTTGTGTCCGCAAAATCTGCCAGAATGTGCGAACGGGCGGTTCTGACCAACCGCCCGTCGCTGGATCTGAGCCCGTTCGTGCTCAAAGGCCTTGAGAGCCTGTCGGGGAGCGAGGGACAGATCCGGTGTCTTCCTCAACCCGAACAGTTGCACGGGCTTCGAGCCCGAACCGAGCAAGGAAGGGAGTGGATGATGGCACAAAACGAGGTCGTTGTCGTCGGTATCGATGTGGCCAAGGACAAGGTGGATGCGTGCATTCGCTCAGTTGTCTCAACGGCAGACGTTCCCGAGCACCGCAGAGGGCCGGCGCGCACTGATCCGCTGGCTTCGCAAACACAAGGTCGGCAAGGCGGCCATGGAGGCCTCCGGCGGCTACGAGCGGGACTGGGCCAAGGCGCTGCGCGAGGCCGGCATCGAAGTCCGGATCGTCGATCCCAAGCGGGTGCGCAGCTTCGCCCGATCGGCCGGGCGGCTCGCCAAGAACGATCCGATCGATGCGGAGATGATCGCCTGGTTCGCCGAGACGTTCATCGAGGCGCAAGAGCCAAGCCTACGACGCGGCACGTGACAAGCTGGTGCAGATCGTGAAGGCGCGTCAAAGCCTGCTCGACATGCAGACGAGCCTGCAAAACAGGGGCGAGCATGCCGCGCCGGAAGTCGTGCAGAAGATGCAGGCGCGACTGTTGAAGAAGATCGCCAGCGAAGTTGCCAAGCTCGAGGCTGCGATCGCAGCCCTGGTCAAGGCGCACGCCGCATTTTGCCGAGCTCGCCGAGATCATCGAGAGCGTGCCGGGGCTTGGCAAGATCACGTCCGCCGGACTGATCGCGGCGATGCCGGAACTCGGCCAGGTGAGCGACAATATCGCCGCGGCCTTGTTGGGGTGGCTCCTTACGATGACGATAGCGGCCAACGGCGGGGCGACCGCCACATCAAGGGCGGGCGCCGCAAGGTCCGCAACCTCTTCTACATGGCTTGTCTTGGCGCCGCGACACGGCACAACCCCGTGCTCAAGGCGTTCTACGATCGCCTGATCGCCAAGGGAAAGGAGCCGAAGGTTGCGCTCACCGCCTGCATGCGCAAGCTCATCTGCATCCTCAACACCATGATCGCGCGGCGCCAGAAATGGGACGCTACCCGCTACAAAGTGAGCGATCCCGCTCGGCCTCTGCCGAGCACATGCCCAGCCTAAAGACCGGTGAGCGGACGGGGTCAAGGCCGTCAGCCGCCGGAGGCGGTGGCGCGCAGCGCCAGCCTTGAGGCCGGCCGTACACAGGTCTACGAAAACACAGTTGCTCCCCGGAGAACGGCTCTTTTGCCTCCGTCGCCACGAGAAGCTTCGCTTCTCCCGGACTTAGCGCCAGCACCGCGGCGCCCGAACCACACGACTTCGCCGTACGCTCAAGCCGCACACGTCAGTCGCAGCTCTCGCGTCCATCGCATCTCACCGCGCGTTCGTGACGATGGCCAACGCCCCTCATCCGCCGTGAGACAAGCGGAGTTATGCGACTGATTTGCGTGAGAACGAAAGCGGAATATTTTTGCGCGAAGGGCTGGACAGATTTTGACTGATTTGCCCGTCGTGTTGATTTGTCGCAGTCTGCTGCATCGAGATTGCGCTTGCGCGCGAAGCAAATCAGTTCGCAGTCCGTAGGGTGGGCAAAGCGACAGCGTGCCCACCCTCAAGATCGCGCGATCGGGGACAGATGGTGGGCACGGCGCGAAGTGCGCCTTTGCCCACCCTACGCGCTTAGAGCATCGGTACGGCGTGGACCGATACATCCACATGCAGTCCGGTCGGATCATCCGCATTGCCGACGAAGCCGCCCGATATCGGGATTGCCTGTTCCGCCTCCCTGGTCACGCCCACGCGGATCAGGTTGGCGCCGGCAATCAAACCATTGGTCGGATCGTACTCGATCCAGCCTGCACCGGGCAGATAGACGCTGCACCAGGCGTGCGTGCTGCCGCCGCCCACGGTCGTGCCCGAGGATCGTCGTACAAATAGCCGGTGACAAAACGCGTGGCGAGGCCAAAGCTGCGCAGCGCTTCCATCATCAGCACCGCAAAGTCGCGGCAGGTGCCGGAACCAAGCGCCAGTGTCTGGGCGGCCGTCTGCGTGCCCTCCTCGTAGCGGGCGCGATAATTGAACTCCTGCTTGATGGCGTGCGTCATCGCTTCCAGCACGCGTAGCGTCTGCTTGCCTTCCACTTCCGACACGACGCGGCGGGCCCAGGCGTCGACCTTTCGGTCGGGGTCCGGCATCTGGCGTTCGGCGAGGCGCGCCAGATCGGGAATCTCGTGAGCGGCGTAGGAACACGGAAACTGCTCGGCAGTTGCGTCGAGGCTGTAGACCGGAAGCGGCTGACCATCGGGGTGATGCGTCATGTCAAGCGTCGACACGATGCTGAGCCGCTCGGTCCTGAGTGCTTCCGGCCATTCGAGGTAGCAGATGGAATTGTTGAAGACGTCATGCTTCCAGTAGATCGCATTCGGCTCCGGCTCGACCTTCAGCATCGCGCTGTGCAGGCGAAGGTCGTGGCTCTCGTCCGGACGGACCATCAGCTTGTGCCGCAGCAGGCCTACCGGGTTGCGGTAGGTGTATTCGGTGGTGTGAACGATGCCGATCTTCGCCATACGAGCCTCCTCCGATTGGATTGACTCCATGAGACCGAGCGGGCTCGATTTACCGAGCGCCGGACACCCGCTACGATGGACAACGGTAGCCATCTTACAGATCAGTGGCTAGGTGCCGCCACCGATGGAAAGAGGTCTTGATGAGCCTCGATCTCGCCCTCATCCTGCTGATGCTCGCGGCCGCAATCGTGATGTTCGTCATCAACCGGCCCCGCATGGACGCGGTCGCGCTCCTCGTGATGGTCTCGATGCCCTTCACCGGCGTCATTACCATGAACGAAGCGCTGGCGGGGTTTGCCGATCCATCGATCATACTGATCGCCGCGCTATTCGTCATCGGCGAAGGTCTCGTGAGGACCGGCGTCGCGCGACGGCTCGGCGATTGGCTCGACGCGAAGGCCGGCAGCAGCGAGAACCGCCTGCTCATCCTGCTGATGGCGGCCGTAGGTGGCCTCGGCTCCCTGATGAGCTCAACCGCTGTTGTCGCCATCTTCATCCCGGTGGTGCTGCGCATCTCGCAAAATCGCGGCATGGCGCCGAGCCGGCTTATGATGCCGCTGAGTTTCGCCGCGCTGATCAGCGGGATGCTGACACTGGTGGCAACGGCGCCCAATCTGGTCGTGAACGCCGAACTGATCCGGCAGGGTGCGCAGGGGTTCAATTTTTTCAGCTTTACCCCGTTCGGGCTGCCGCTGCTCGCACTCGGCATCATCTATATGCTTTTCGCGCGCGGCCTGCTGCTCCAGCACGAGCCCGCCCGCCGCGGCGGACCGCCGCCCCAGGCTTGCGCGCTGGATCGAGCAATACGGCCTCGCCGATCGCGAAAAGCGCGGCCGCATCAGCGCCGGCTCGCCGCTGGTCGGAAAGCGCCTCGACGAACTGTCGCTCCGCGCCGCGGGCGTAAACCTTCTCGCCATCGAGCGTGGGACGGGGTTCGCGGCCAAGGTGCTCCGTCCGACCGCACAGACCGAACTGCAGGCCGGCGATGTCCTGCTCGCCGATGTGGACATCTCGAACGACGGCGCCAGCAAGCCTGTGGCAGTCGCTGAATCTCGAGCCGCGGCCGCTCAGCGAGATCGGAAACTACTTTGTCGACCGCTCGCAGGAGATCGGCACGGCGGAGGTCATCCTGCCGGCCGAGATCCACGCTGATCGGCCAGACCGTGCTCGAGGCCCGGCTTCGCTCCGAATACGGCCTCACCGTCATCGGGTTGCGGCACGGCAACAAAGTGGTCACGCACGGCCTGCTGGAGGAAACGTTGAAGATCGGCGACATTCTCCTGCTGATCGGCTTCTGGTCCGACATTCAGCAACTCCAGTCCCACACCCGACGACGTGGTCGTCCTGAACATGCCGGTTGAACTGGAGGAAGTTCTTCCCGCAGCACAGCGGGCCCCGTACGCGCTGGCCGTACTCGGGTTGGTGGTCGCGCTGATGGTCAGCGGTTTGGTGCCGAACGTCCAGGCCGCGCTGATTGGCTGCCTGCTGATGGGGCTTCTGGGCTGCGTCGATTTCAACAGCGCCTATCGCTCCATCAACTGGAAGACCCTCGTCCTGATCGTCGGCATGCTGCCGTTCTCGCTGGCCTTGCAGCGGACGGGAGGCGTCGATCTCGCCGCCGACGCGGTCGTCGGCCTGGTTGGCGCCGCCGCGCCGCGTTTCGTATTGGCGACCTTGTTCGTGATCACGGCTGGGCTGGGCCTGTTCATCTCCAACACGGCCACGGCCGTACTGATGGCGCCCGTGGCGCTGGCCATCGCCAAGGAGCTCGGAGCCTCGCCCTATCCGTTCGCGATGATCGTCGCGCTGGCCGCGTCAACCGCTTTCATGACGCCGATCTCCTCGCCGGTGAACACGCTGGTCGTGGGACCCGGGCAATACAGTTTCGGCGATTTCGTAAAGGTGGGTGCGCCGTTCACGGTTATTGCTGCAATCGTGAGCGTGCTGCTCGTTCCAATTTTTCTTCCGTTTTGAGCCTGGCGGCGGCCGGGACGCTATCGAGGCGCATGGGCGGAGGCGCGCCGCGCCGCAGCAATTAACGATTGGGTAATCTCGGTTTCCGTGCGCACACGGGGCGCGACGAAACATTTCATCCGGCGGACGAAGCCATTTTTGCGATTCCTCGAAAACTTCCCGAAATCGAACTCCGGCAGCATTGGAAGCTCAGGAATTCCCCGCGTCTCGCCAGACCAGCGGCGAGGACCAGCTCAGCAGAACTGGAAATGCCATGCTCGCCGAAAAGTACATGCTGCTTTTGGAAACGATCCGGAGCCTGGCCGAGCGCGGCCCGGCCTATGCTGACGGCGGCCCGAGGGTGATCAGCACCTCGCCGCATGCCCGTCCAATTGCCCGGCGCGAGCCTGAGTAAGGAACGCGGCGTAGGGTGGGCAAAGGCGCGTTTGCGCCGATGCCCACCATTTCACGTTCCGTCGCGATGGTGGGCACGCTTCGCTTTGCCCACCCCTACGAATTGCAGCGAAAGTTGCGCGCGTCAGCTCGCCGCCTGCGCCGGCCTGTCGCGCTGGTGCTTCATGACGATCTTGTTGAGCGCGCCGAGATAGGCCTTTGCGGACGCCACCAGCGTATCCGGATCGGACGCCTTCGACGTCATCGAGCGGCCTTCATGGGCGAGCCGCACCGACACTTCGGCTTGCGCGTCGGTGCCTTCGGTGACGGCGTGGACCTGATAGAGCTCCAGCTTGGCCTCGTGCGGCACCAGCGCCTTGATGCAGTTGAAGACCGCATCGACCGGGCCGTTGCCTTCGGCCTCCTCGATCTTGATCTGGCCGTCGACGTCGAGCTTCATGGTGGCGCGCTGCGGACCATGGGTGCCGGCGATCACCGTCAGCGAGACCAGCTTGATGCGGTCATGCGAGGCCGCGATCTCCTGATCGACCAGCGCCTCGATGTCCTCGTCGTAGATGTCCTTCTTGCGATCGGCCAGCGCCTTCATCCGCACGAAGGCGTCTTCCAGCTGGTTGGCGCCGAGCTTGTAGCCCATCTCCTCCAGCTTGTGCACGAAGGCATGGCGGCCGGAATGCTTGCCGAGCACCAGCGACGACTTCTTCAGGCCGATCATTTCGGGACGCATGATCTCGTAGGTCGATGCGTCCTTCAGCACGCCGTCCTGATGGATGCCGCTCTCATGGGCGAAGGCGTTGCGGCCGACGATCGCCTTGTTGTACTGCACCGGGAACGAGGTCGCCGCCGATACCAGCTTCGAGGCCCGCGTCAGCATGGTGGTGTCGATCTTGTTCCACCACGGAAACACGTCGTTGCGCACGTTGATCGCCATCACGACTTCTTCCAGCGCGGCATTGCCTGCCCGCTCGCCGATGCCGTTGACGGTGCATTCGATCTGCCGCGCGCCGCCGGCGATGCCGGCCAGCGAATTCGCCACCGCCATGCCGAGGTCGTTATGGCAGTGCACCGAGAATACCGCCTTGTCGGAATTCGGCACCCGCTCGATCAGCGTGCGCATGAAGCTGGTGTATTCCTCCGGCATGGTGTAGCCGACGGTATCGGGGATATTGACCGTGGTGGCGCCGGCCTTGATCACGGCCTCGACGATGCGGCAGAGGAAATCCATCTCGCTGCGGGTGCCGTCCTCGGCCGACCATTCGACGTCGTCGATCTGGTTGCGGGCGCGGGTGACGTTGGCGATCGAGAGCTCCATCACCTGCTCCGGCGTCATGTTCAGCTTGACGCGCATGTGCAGCGGCGAGGTCGCGATCACGGTGTGGACGCGGCCGCGCTTGGCGAATTTCACCGCTTCGGCGCAGCGGTCGATGTCCTTCGGGTTGGCGCGCGACAGGCCGGCGATGACGGCGTTCTTGGAGCGGCGGGCGATCTCGCTGACCGCCTGGAAGTCGCCTTCGGAGGTGATCGGGAAGCCGGCCTCGATGACGTCGACGCCCATGTCGTCGAGCATTTCGGCGATCTCGATCTTTTCCTCGAACGTCATGGTGGCGCCCGGGCATTGCTCGCCGTCGCGCAGGGTGGTGTCGAATACGATGACGCGGTCCTTTTCGGACTTGTTGGCGGTGGTCATCTGCTGAAGTTCCTTTTGGGTGGGTGCGCCGTTTTGCAAGCGCTGAAGGGGTCTGGTGATCTCGCGCAAACCCCTGAGTGCCCAGGCGCAAACCGCCCAGACGGCCCTCAGGGGCCGATAAGAAGCAAGCCCGCCAAGAAGGAGGGGTGGGCGCGGACGCAGCCGGAATCGCGGGGCGCGACGGCCTTGGCCGCTCCACCCCGAACTCCGTACTTTTTGCTGCGAGATCAGCATTACCGCCAGACCCTTAGGACGGCCAAATCCTCAGCCAAAACCATTGACGGTTCGTTGCCGGGACGGCGTTCCGGGCCTGTTCTAGACGAGATTTTGCGGCCGGCCGCAATGCCAAAGAGGCAGGATGGGTGACCTAATCGATCGTCTTACATTCGGTCGTCGTCACCCGCCTTGTGCCAATTGCGCACTGGGGCGGAGGTGACCCAGTATTCAGAGGCCGGAGTTGTAGCCGACAGGCCGCGGCGTTGGATCCCCGCCTTCGCCAGGAATGACGGCGAGGGTAGCCCGGATGGAGCGGAGCGATATCCGGGGAACCGTGCCAGACGGAGCTAGCAGTCCCGCATTTCTCTTCGCTCATCCGGCTACCAACTGTGGAAGCGTTTTCCCGGCGCGTTGCGGATGGCGCTGGAGACCCAAACACGCCAGCGGACGTTCATGAGTCATGGTGAAGCATGGCGGGCAAAAATATCGCAGTGACGACCAATAATTATCCTCTCACGTCAAAACCCGGATTTCGTTGACCACTGTGGCCGCCCGATTCGCTATGATCCCCGTATCGCGGGGATCAAGAACGGGATTCCTCGAGTCAGTGTTATTTCTCGCGGTCGTGGCAGGGCGACGATCGTGAAAGCCGATGAGGGGCGTCGAGATGCCCGCTGTGGGCGGTGCCTGCAGCGGGCAGCTTGAGCCAAATGGGGCAGCATGGCATCGATCACAACTATCAACATCCGCAAGTTTGGATTGAAGCGGCGTCCGGCCAAACCAACCACCTGGCATCTACGGCGGGTCATCATGCCGAGACGCAGCATTACCGGCCGGCTGGTGCGCGGACAGGTTTGGCGGCGCCACGACGGCCGTCGCTGGTTGTACAAAAAATTTGTCGCATAGCGGGCGCAGTCGACGATGACGACCTCGCCGGGACGTTGGTCGAGCAAGCAGCCCGCATGAGCACGGCAACATGCAGGCACCAGACGGACGTGACGCTCCCGCATATCGCTCCGCTCATGCGGGCTACGCACCTGTAGGGTGGGCAAAGCGAAGCGTGCCCACCATTTCCCGGAGTATTCGGCGCCAATGGTGGGCAACGGCGCTATCGCGCCTTTGCCCACCCTACTTCTTCGTCGCGCTTCTCCTCCGCCAGCAGCGCCTCGCGGACCTGCTTGAACTCGCTGCGGTCGGCCTTGTCGACTTTCGGAAAATGCAGATCGAGCTTGTCGAGCGCGGCTGACGATGGCCGAGCCGATCACCACGCGCGCGAACCATTTGTGGTCGGCCGGCACGACGTGCCAGGGCGCATGCTTGCGTCGAGGTGTGGCGGATCAGGTCCTGGTAGGCGGCCTGATATTTCGTCCCACAGCTTGCGCTCGCCGATATCGGCCAGCGAGAACTTCCAGTTCTTGGCGGGCTCCTCCAGCCGCTCGAGGAAGCGCTCGCGCTGCTCCTCCTGGGAGACGTTGAGGAAGAATTTCAGGATCACGGTGCCGTTGCGCGCGAGGTAGCGCTCCATCGCGGAGATGTCCTCGAAGCGGTCGCGCCAGATGTCCTTGGTCACGAGCTTCGGCGGCAACTTCTGCTTGGCGAGAATTTCCGGGTGCACCCGCACCACCAGGCATTCCTCGTAATAGCGAGCGGTTGAAGATGCCGATGCGGCCGCGCTGCCGGCAGCGCGATCATGCTGCGCCACAGGAAATCGTGGTCGAGTTCGTTGGTCGACGGCTGCTTGAACGCCGTGACCTCGCAGCCCTGCGGATTGACGCCCTCGAACACGCTCTTGATCGCCGAGTCCTTGCCGGCGGCGTCCATGCCCTGGAAGATCAGCAGCAGCGACCAGCGGTCCTGCGCGTAGAGCTTTTCCTGGAAATCGTTCAGGCGCTCGCGGTTGGCCTCGATGATCTTTGTCGCCTTTTCCTTGTCGAGGCCGCCCTTCTCGTTGGTCTTGTGCGACTTGAGGTGAAACTCGCCCGCGCCGTCGTAACGGAACGGGGCGACATAGGGCTTCAGTTCATCGGCAAGCGGTTGCGAGGATTTCTTGCTCATTTCGTCCCGGAGGGCTTGGGTTGCGTCTTCAATCTATCGAGGACGCTACCAAGAATGCCCTTGGGAAGGAATATGATGAAAACGACCAGCAGCACGCCGTAGACCAGATTGTCCCACCCCACCGCCTTGGTGCCGAAGCCGATGCGCAGCACTTCGGCGAGCATGATGGTGATGATGGCGCCCACCGTCGGCCCGAGCGAGACGTAGAGGCCGCCGACGATGACGGCAAACACCATCTGCAGCGACACCGCAATGCCGCTGACGGTGTCGGGCGAGATGAACATCTGGTACTGGCAGTACAGCGCGCCGGCCAGCGCCGTCATCAGCGCCGAGATCAGCGTGATCTTGAGCTTTTCGGCCGTGACGTTGACGCCGGCGGCTGCCGCTGCGTCCTCGTCCTCCGAGATCGCCTCCATGGCGTAGCGGCTCATGCTGCGGTCGACCCAGCGCCAGATCAACAGACCCACGACCCAGACGAACAGCGCGATCAGGTACCACGTGATCTTGTCGTCGAACTGCAGCGCCATCCACCCTGAGCCGCTGCGGGCGCGGTTCGGCGTGTAGCCGAGCGAGCCGCCGGTGTAGTCGCGGGTCGCGGTGATGACCTGCAGCACGATGCCTGACAGTGCCAGCGTCACCAGCACGAAATAATGCCCGGTGATGCGGAAGCGAAAACAGGGATAGGCGACGACGAGCGCCAGCACCCCGGCCGCCACCATGCTGACGGGAATGCCGATCCAGGGCGATACGCCGAGATGGTTCCACAACAGCGCGGTGACATAGGCGCCGACGCCCATGAAGCCGCCATGGCCGAGCGACACCAGGCCGAAGCGGCCCATGATCGACCACGCGGTGTAGGCGAACGACCAGATCAGGATCAGCACCAGGATGTGCAGGTGATAGGGCTCGCGATAGACGAAGCGGCAGCGCGATCAGCGCGGCGAGTCCAACGGCCCAGGCGATGTAGCGGGGATTCACGAGCGCCTCGCAAAAAGGCCCGCGGGCCGGATGAACATCATGACGATGAAGAAGGCGAACGCCAGCACGTAGCCCCATTCGAGGTCGGAGAACAGCCCGCCCAGCGAAATGATCTCGGGCGAACACGAAGGCCGCGATGAAGCCGCCGACGAAATTGCCGAGCCCGCCGAGCACGCAGATCAGGAAGGTGATCGGCCCGAACGACAGCCCGACGAAGGGATGCACGTCGTATTGCAGCACCAGAAGACAGGCGGCGAGGCCAGCGAGCGCGCCGCCCAGTGCCGAGGTGATCAGATAGATGCGCTTGGTATCGACCCCCATCAGCGACATGATCTGGCGGTCCTGCGCGACGGCGCGGATCGCAGTCCCCGTATAGGTGCGCTTCATGAAGAAGTAGATCGCCAGCATGCCGACCAAGGCGGCGACGAAGGCCAGCAGCCGCGAATAGCTGAAATGCATCTCGCCGATCGCCAGCACCGGCAGGCGGATGCCGAGATTGCGGAAGTCGATGCCGAAGGCGACGGTGGCAAAGCTCTGCAGGATGAACAGGACGCCGCCGGTCGCCAGCAGCTGGTTGATCGGCGGCGCGGTCAGCAGCGGCGCGATGACGATGTAATGCAGCGCAGCGCCCAGCGCCGCCACCAGCAGGATCGCGAACGGCGCGGCGGCCCAATACGGCATGCCGAATACCTGGACCATGTAGTACATGCCGTACATGCCGATCATGACCAGTTCGGCGTAGCAGATCCAGGTCACGTCGATGACGCCGAAGATCAAATTGAGCCCGAGCGCGAGCAGCGCCAGCACGCCGCCGAGCAGGATGCCGTTGACCACGGCTTCCAGCAGATAGATGTCGAAGATGTCGAGGAATGCCTGCATCTGTGCCCTGCCCTAGACCCCGAGATATGCCTGCTTGATGGTGTCGGTCGACAGCATCTCTTCCGATGTGCCCGACGCGCGGATGGTGCCGGCCTCCAGCAGATAGGCGCGGTCGACCACCTTCAGCACCTGCTGCACGTTCTGCTCGACGATCAGAACCGTCAGCCCGCTGGCGCGGATACGTTTCACCAGTTCGAACACCTGCTGCACCACGACCGGCGCGAGACCCGCCGACGGCTCGTCGAGCAGCAACAATTTCGGGTCCGACATCAGCGCGCGGCCGATCGCGCACATCTGCTGCTCGCCGCCCGACAGGGTGCCGGCCATCTGGCTGCGCCGCTCCTTCATGCGCGGAAACAGATCGAACACGAATTCCAGACGCTGCGCATATTTGGCGCGCGCGCCCGGCATGTAGGCGCCCATCTTCAGATTGTCGTCGACGGTGAGCCGCGGAAACAGCCGGCGGTTCTCCGGCACATGGGCAATGCCGAGATCGACGATGCGATGCGCCGGCGTCGCCAGCACGTCGTGGCCTTCCATCGCGATCGCGCCTCTGGCGGGCCGGATCAGCCCCGAGATCACCCGCATCAGCGTGGTCTTGCCGGCGCCGTTGGGGCCGATCACGCCGACCGCCTCACCCGCCTTGACCTCGAGATTGACACCGAACAATGCCTGGAAGGTGCCGTAGCCCGCGTCGACCGATTTCAACTCGAGCATGCGTCAGACCCCGCCTTGCGGCGCGCTTCCCCAGCCGCAGCCTGGCTCGAATCCGCATCGGTGCCGAGATAGACCTCGATCACCCTGGGATCGCTGGCCACCGCGCTCGGGAGCCCTTCCGAAATCTTCTCGCCGTGATCGAGCACCATCACGCGGTCGACCACCCGCATCAACACGCCCATGATGTGCTCGACCCAGATGATGGTGATGCCGAGCTCGTCGCGGATCTTGCGCAGCATGTCGGCGGCCTGATCCATCTCGGTCTCGTCGAGCCCGCCGAGGCTTTCGTCGGCGAGCAGAAGCTTTGGTCCCGGTCGCTAGCGCCTTGGCGAGTTCGAGCTTCTTCAGGCCGGCGGCGCCCAGGCCATCGACGCTGGCGTGCCGATCCGTCGGCAGGCCGACCATGGCAGCGCGCGCTCGGCGGCCTCATCCGCCTTGGCGCGGCTGTGACGGCCCTGGCCGTAATAGCCGGCCAGCGCCACGTTCTCAAAATGCTGAGCCGGTGAAACGGCCGCGGGATCTGGAAGGTGCGGCCGATGCCGCTGTTGATGATGCGGTGCGGGGCGACGCCCGCGATCTCCGCGCCGTCGAACAGGATCGATCCCGCCGTCGGCACCAGCGTGCCCGACAGCATGTTGAAGATCGTGCTCTTGCCGGAGCCGTTCGGGCCGATCAGGCCGAGAATCTCGCCCTGCTCGACCCGGAACGATACGTTGTTAACCGCGGTGAAGCCGCCAAAACGCTTCACCAACCCTTCTACCGTCAGCACGCCAGAACCTCCGCTACTTGTTTGCTGGCTTTACTGGTTGCTGAACGTGGTTCCCTTCGGCAGCGGCAGCACGGCCTCGCGCTGCGCCTGGCTCTTCGGCCACACCACGTACGACTTGTCGTCGACATACTGGATGACCACCGGGAACGAGCGCTCGTTCTGGCCGGCCATCTGCGTGCCCTCGCCGTGGAATTTGACGCCGAAGCCAAGCATGGTGCCGCCCTCGGGAATGTCGACTTCCAGCGCCGCCTTGCGCAGCGCATCGGGATCGACACCGCCATATTTCTTGATGGCGCGCGGCAGCACTTCGGTCAGGAACACGTAGGTGTTGGACGCGGCCATGCCGACATGCGCGGAACGGATCGCTACCCCGGGCTTCGCCTTGTCGAATTCCTCGCCGACCATCTTGATGACCGGCGGCAGCTTCGCATCCATGGATTTCTGGTTGGCGAGCCAGATCGAGATCGGGTCGGTGTTGAAGACGTAATTGACGTCGGCGCCAAGACCTTCCTTCAGCTTCTCGTAGACGCCATAGCCCGCGCCGTGACCGACAAGCGCTGCGAATTTCAGGCCCTGCTCGCGCGCCTGACGCCCGAACAGCGTGATGTCGGGGTTATAGCCGGTGTGGAAGATCACGTCGGGCCGCGCCGCGCTTCAGTTTCGTCACCAGTGCCGAGAGATCGGGCGCGGTGGCGGAATAGCCTTCCTTCATCACGACGTTGAAGCCGGCCTTCTTGGCGCCGGCCTCGTTGCCCTTGGAGACGTCGACGCCATAGGCGCCGTCCTCATGGATGATGGCGACGCGCAGATCCTTCGGCTCCTTGCCGAACTTCTCCTTGGAATTCTGCGCGATGAAATCCATCGTCATCAGGCCGAACTGGTCGCCGCGAGGCCTGCGGACGGAACACGTATTTGAAGTTCTTGTCGGCGAGCACCGCGGAAGAGATGCAGGTGGTGATCCACATGAAATTCTTCGAGCTGCTCGACGCGCGCGGCCACCGGCACGCATTGCGCCGACGAGAAGAAGCCGAGCAGCATGTTGACCTTTTCCTGCTCGATCAGCCGGACCGCCTCGTTGATGGCGACGTCAGGCTTGCTCTGGGCGTCGGCGTAGACAGCCTCGACCTTGTAACCCTCGACGCCGGTCTTGGCGTACTGGTCGAGCATGATCTTGGCGCCGATATATTGCAGCTCTGAGCCGCCGCCCGCGAGCGGGCCGGTGAGGTCGTAAATCACGCCGATCTTGATTTTCTTTTCCTGAGCCTCGGCGGTAACCGCCATCCCCAGCACCGCGATTGCGGCAGACAGCCCGACGAGAAGGCGTGCAGCTTTGCGCCCCGGCATGGAATCCTCCCTGGATTATTTTTGTGCACTGCGTTTTTCTTGTTCTTGTTGCCGCCTATCACATTGGTAGCGCGACCAGATGTCAAGCGTATTGCTTGCGTCAGGGCTCCGAAGCGAGCTGCGCCTCGATGAAGAGCAGTGACAAAACGCGGCATTGCGGCGGTGAGATCGCGGGTGCCGCGCACGAGGTGGATGGCGGATAATTCCGGCTCATGCTGCGCGGCGAGATTGCGCTCGATCCGGTCGCGCACGACATCGCCCGGCATATCGATCCGCAACATGCGGATCATCGCAACCGCTGGCCCGGTGTAGATGCAGTGCCAATGCGGCTCGCTCTCATATTCGCCGGGCGCAAGGCCGGTCTCCTCCTCGAGCTCGCGCGTGACGCTGCCTGATATGTCGAGCGTTCCGTCCCTGATGTCGTCGAGATCGGGCGTGCCGGAAGGAAAATAGATGCGCCCGGCGTTCGACGTGTGCTGGCCCATCTCGCCGAGCACGAAGGCGCCGTCGGCGCAGCGGAGCGCGCCCATGCCGAAACCGTTGAACACGGAACGATCGGGAAAGCCCCAGTCGCGCCAGGCCAGAAAACTTGCGAAATCGGTTTCGAAATAGCTGGCGCTGAAGCGATCGCCTGAAAACACCGGGTTGCGCCCGAGCAGCACGCGGCCGTTCCACATCGCGGGCTTTTCGCGCTGCTTTGTCGGCGAAATGCGCCGCGATCTCGGCGCGCCGCGTTTCGGCGAACGGCCACGTCCACGCTTCGACAACGAGGTCGAGCGCACTGACGCGATGAATGACCGGAGGCATCGCGCCACTCATCGCCTGACTTCGCTTGATTTCACGCCGATCCTATCCAGATCTTACTTCGCGCTCGTGCCGGTGGTCTTCTTGACCTGCTCGACATATTTGTTGGTCCAGGTCTTGGTCACGTCGATATTGGCCTTGGCGACCTCGGGCGAGCCCTCGCTGAACACCGCGAGCACCGCGTCGGCGCCCTTGGGGTCCATCTTGCCGGTCAGCGAATACATCGGGATCGTGTTCTTCAGCGCCGCCAGATAAAGCTCCTTGTTCTTGCCGACGATTTCGTCGGGCATCTTCGCCATGATCTCTTCCGGCGAATGCGAGTGGATCCAGTCGAGCGTGTTGACGATCGCCGTGGTCAGCGCCTGCACTTCCTTCTCGTGCGACTTGATCCACGCCGTGGTCGTATAGAGCGCACCACCCGGATATTCCCGCCGAACACGGCGAGCGTATCCTTCTCGGTGCGGGTGTCGGCCAGTATCTTCAAATCCGGATAGCTGCCCTGCAGGACGGTGACGGAGGGATCGAGCATCACGGCCGCTTCGATCTGTCCCTGCTGCATCGCCGCCACGGCGGTGGCCCCCAGGCCAACGCCGATCACCGAGGCGCTGGTCGGGTCGAGGCCGTTCTTCTTCAGCAGATACTTCAGGAAGAAATCGGTCGAGGAGCCCGGCGCGCTGACGCCGACCTTCTTGCCCGCCAGATCCTTGATCGATTTGATCTCATTGGTGTGCGCCGGCGACACGACAAGCACCAGACCGGGATAGCGGTCATAGACCACGAAGGACTGCAATTCCTGCTTCTTGGCGGCCAGATTGACGCAATGGTCGAAATAGCCCGACACCACGCTCGGCGCTGCCGCCGAGCACGGCTTTGAGCGCGTCCGAACCGCCCTTGAGGTCGACCAGTTCGACGGCGAGCCCCGCCTTGTCGTATTCGCCGAGCTGCTTGGCCAGCACGGTCGGCAGATAGCACAGGCGGAGCCGCCGCCGATTGCGACCGTGACCTTGCTTTGCGCTGCGGCAAATCCTGAGGTCAGCGCCAGTGCCAGCAGCGAAGCGGCCAGCCGGCCGAACAGTTTCTTCATGGGTTCCTCCATTCGTTGGCCGGCAAGATAGAGCAGCGCGCGGACGTTGAGAAGGCGACTTTCCGACCGCTGGCCAAGCACGGCGCGAGCGGCATAGCATCCCGCCACAATAAACTGCACAGGGAGGACTACCCATGAATCGCGTCACCACCACTCTGGCGATCGCCGCCGCTTTCGCCGCCGGCTGCAGCGTCACGCATCTGCTGCGTCCGGCCGATCGCCGCCGAAACCATCGCCGCTCAGGTCATCCATACCGGCGATCTGGAAGGCGACGCGCTCGTCACCTGCCAACGCCGGCGGCATGCGCTAACAAGACTGTTCGTCGTCGGTCGATGGCGCGACCATCTCGATCCAGGACGGCAGCCCGCCAAAGCACCTGCATCGCCAACGCCAACGAAATCCAGTACATCCTCGAAGGCACCGGAACGATCTGGCTCGGCGACAAGGAAGTGACGGTGAAGCCGGGCGATCTCGTCGTGATCCCGAAGGGTACCCCGCATGGCGGCACCAAGCCTGTCGGCCGGACCATCAAGGCGATCGCGATCAAAACCCTGCCGCAGGCACCTGATGATACGAAGTTGCTGAATTAAGTTCTGGGGACTCTCGTCGAAGCGGAGACGTAGGGTGGGCAAAGGAGCGCAAGCGACGTGCCCACCACCCATCGCAGAGTACGCTGCGAGATGGTGGGCACGCTGCGCTCTGCCCACCCTACGATTCCTGTACGCTGAGGGATCATCTGGCACATGGGTAAAACGTACAAATCCTTTCGCTACAGCAACAACTCTGGTCTGGGACGCCGCTCGCCGCGGCCGAACGTCCGCACCCGGCAAACCCGACATCGCGATCGGCAGTCCTCCGGAATTCAAGGGAGAGGCGGGCGTCTGGGCTCCCGAAGAAATGTTGGTCGCCGCGCTGAATGCCTGCATGATGCTGACGTTCGTACGCGTTCGCCCAAGGCAAGAGGCTGGCGTTTGTCGCCTATGAAAGCGCCGCGGAAGGCTTGCTGGCCAACGTCGAGTGGCAAATATCCGGATTGTTGAAGTCAGCGTCCGGCCAACCCTGGTCTTGAAAAGCGAGGCCGATATCGAGGCCGCCCGAACGATCATGGCCGAGGTGAAAGCAAACTGCTTCATTTCCAGCTCGATTACCGCGGACGTGAAACTGGCTCCGCAGTTTAAGCTGGCATCCGATGTCGCCACGTAACGTGGTCTTCGGCCGCTGGAATCGTAGGGTGGGCAGCGCGCATCGCGCCGTGCCCACCATCCAGCGTCATCTTGATCTGCAAATGGTGGGCACGCTTCGCTTTGCCCACCCTTACATTCTCCGTTCTCGCAATGACCGGTAGGAGACCTACCCCTGCCCTCCGGCGCCGGCTGCGCGATCAAAAATCCCGGGCGGACCACGATCGCCGCGGCGACAAGCTCCAGCACGATGCAAACCAGAAGGGCGGCGTCATAGTCGCTGCTCCACCCCTGATAACGCCGATCAATCCGGGACCCAGCGCGCCGACGGTGCCGCTGATCGCGGTCGACAGGCCCATGACGACGACGAAGCTGGCGGCGCTGAATTCGCGATGAATGATCAGCGGCGGCAGGGTAATGAGATTGCCGACTGAAAAACCGAAGATGGCGCAAGCGGCCAGGATGATTGGCACGGTATCGGTCTGGCGGATGACCAGGAGCGCCGCCGCCTGGCTGACGATCGATACGGCGGTGACGAGCCGCGGATCGAGCCGGTCGACGACCATGCCGAGACCGAAGCGCCCTGCGATCGACATGAAGGTCAGCTGATGGAAACCGCGAGCCCCGCACTGCTGCGGCCGACCTTCGGTTCAAGCAGCGCGATCTGGTGCACGATGAAGCCAATCTGGGCGACCAAAGCGAGCGCAAAGGGAAGCGAGATTGTCCAGAACGCCAGGCTGCGCATCAACTTCACGCGCGATAGTTCAGCCGTTGCGGGCGGCGATTGAGGTTGCGATGGCTCGCTGGTCTCCCCGGCCCCCGTCAGAGATCGCGGACCGATCCAGGCGAGCGCGACGGGCACGAGAACGGCAACCGTGATCGCTGCCGCGGTCAGCATCGCGGCTGCAAAGCCGAACCGTTCGACGAGAAGCACGAGCAAGGGCGTAGCGACGACCCCGCCGAAACTCGCACCGGTGTACGCCAGACTGATGGCGAGCCCGCGACGGTGCACGAACCACAGGCTTACGACGGTCGCGATCACGACGGTTCCCATACCGATCCATCCCACCGACATCAGGATGAAGGCGGCATAGAGCTGCCAAACCGTGGTCGCCGATGCGAGCATCGCCATCGACGCAGCAAGCGCTGCAATTCCGAGCAGGACGAGCCGCTTCGCGCCCAGCCGGTCCACGAACTCGCTGGTGAAGGTCGCAAGGATGTTGCTGAGCAGGAAGGACAGCGTGCTGGCCCCCGAGATCAGCGCGGGCGGCCAGCCATTCAGGCCGCTGCGAGTTCGACCAGGTAGATACCCTGGCCGTAAAGGGCAAAGCCGAACAGAAACAACGCCATGAGGAAACAGGCGAGCACGGCGCGCCAGCCCGCATAACGCAGCAGCGTCTCATCAGGGGAGCGTGTGTCCTGTGCGGGGATCATCTGCCTTCGGGCCGTCGCGCGCTCGAAGCCGCTTCCGGCACGGCCCGGCTTCACCATGCGCGCTTGGCTCGCGGAAGGCGAATGACAATTAAGTCGATGACTGTAACAAAAGCAGTCAGCTCGATGCGCCGATCAATCGCGCCCCGCGGCCGCCGGCCGCCACACCAGCAGCCTGCGCTCGACCAGCGTCACGCCCATGTCGATCAGGATGACGAAAGCCGACAGCACGAACATGCCGGCGAACACGGCGGCGACGTCGAACACGCCTTCGGCCTGCTGGATCAGGTAGCCGAGACCGGCCGCCGATCCCAGATATTCGCCGACGACAGCACCGACCACGGCGAAGCCGACCGAGGTGTGCAGCGAGGAGAACATCCACGACAGCGCCGACGGCCAGTAGACATGCCGCGTCAACTGCCGCTCGCTCATGCCGAGCATGCGGCCGTTGTCCAGCACGGTTTGGCTGACCTCCTTGACGCCCTGGTAGACGTTGAAGAACACGATGAAGAACACCAGCGTCACGCCGAGCGCGACCTTGGACCAGATGCCGAGGCCCAGCCACAGCGCGAAGATCGGCGCCAGCACCACGCGCGGCAGCGCGTTGATCATCTTGACGTAAGGGTCGAACACCGCGGCGACGCGCGGCTGGCGCGCAAACCAGAAGCCGACCAGCACGCCGCCGACCGAGCCGATCACAAAAGCCAGCACCGACTCCAGCAGCGTGATCATCAGATGCTTCCAGATCACGCCGGACGTAAACCATTTGACGATCTGGCTCGCGACGTCGACCGGAGTTGGAGAAGAAGAACGGCGGCAGCAGGATTTTTCCGAACACCGGCACGGTGGCGAGGAACTGCCACAGCGAGAGTGCCACCACGGCCACCATCAATTGCCAGAACAGCAGCGTCAGGCGCGACATCAGACTGCCTCCGCACTTAGCGTCGACTGCGCATAGCCCTTCATCACTTCGTCCTTCAGCACGCTCCAGATTTCGCGGTGCAGTTCGTGAAAGTGCTTTTCCATCCGCACTTCCGAGATGTCGCGCGGGCGCGGCAGCGTCACCCGCCAGTCGCCGATGATGCGCGCCGCATGGCCCCGCCGACATGATCACGACGCGGTCGGCGAGCGCGATCGCCTCTTCGAGATCGTGGGTGACGAACAGCACCGCCTTGCGGTCGGCGTTCCACAGTTCCAGCAGCAGATTGCCCATGATCTGCCGGGTCTGGGCGTCGAGCGGGCCGAACGGCTCGTCCATCAGCAAGGATTTTGGGATCGCGGATCAGCACCTGCGCGAGGCCGACGCGCTTGCGCTGCCCGCCGGACAGCATGTGCGGATAGCGGTTGCGCGAACGCGCCGAGGCCGACGGACGTAAGCCAGCCCTGCGCGCGCTGCAGCGCCTGCTCGCGCGGCGCGCCCTTGATCTCGAGGCCGATGGCGACATTGTCGATCGCGGTCTTCCAGGGAAACAGCGCATCGGCCTGGAACAGATAGCCGGCATCCCGGTTCAGCCCGGTCAGCGGCTGGCCGAAGATCTTCACCGACCCGGCGGCGGGCTTCAGCAGCCCGGCCGCGACGTTGAGCAGCGTCGATTTCCCGCACCCGGTCGGCCCGACGATGGCGACGAACTCGCCATGCGCCACCGACAGGCTGGCCTGTTCCACCGCTGTATAGACGCGATCACCGGCCACGCGAAAGGCCACCGTCGCATTGTCGAGCGCCACCGCGATTGGCTGTTCGTTACCCGCCATGTCTCTCCCCAGGATTTGGAGAGATGCCTTAGCGGTTACGAAGGATAAGTTCAACGCGGCGCGATTTGCCCCTCCGTGCCGCTCGGCTGGCGCCTGTGTATGCCTTTCATCCCTCTACAAGCGACGGTTCTTGGCTGAAATCGCTGGAATTAGAGGCTAAGATGGCGGCCACCGATCAAGAAAGGCAAGCAAAGCGTTCAAAACCTCTGAATTTGGGAGAAGAGATTATGTGTAGAGCGTTCCGATTGGTTGGGGCAGCCGTCATGTTGGGCTCAAGCATCTTTTCAGTGGCCGAAGCGCGCGCGATCGAACTTACAGGCGCATGGGCGACGCACGCGGATCTATGCAGCCAGGTCTTCACAACGAAGGATAATAAGGTCGTGTATGCAGAGTTTTCCGAGCTTTTCGGTTCAGGCTTCATCATCGATGGCGACCGGATCAGAGGAAGAACCGGGACCTGCACAATCAAGTCCAGGAAGCAGGAGGGCAATAGCCTGGAGCTTTCCGCAGCTTGCGCGTCGAGCATCATGACGCAGGATGTCCGATTCAGCCTGAAAATCATCGACGACAACAACATCTCCCGGTCATTTCCGAGATTGCGGGAATGACCCTGAACTACACGAGATGCAAGCTCTAAGCGAACCGCCTGGTGCCTGCTCATAAACGCAAACCAGGCCTTGGCGACGAACGTCGCGCCGCACCAGTTCGAGAGCCAGGCCAGCCGGGTTGGTAACGGGATCGACGCGGCCACCCGGCCGCGCGTTTGGATCTCCGGTGAAGACGAAGCAGTTCTCTTTCGACAGATTGGTGTCGTAGTAGCGCAGATCGAGGTTGAAGGCCTTGTGAGTGAAGGTCACGCCCGCCTGCCAATTGAGATAGGCGGGTAGCGGGAAGCCGCCGAGGGTCGGCGCCTGATTGCCGAACCACGAATAGCCGGCAGCGGTGGTGAACGATATGCCCAGGTTCGGCGGGAGCAGACGGCCCGGCACGTCGTAACCCACACCGGCCGCGACGTATTGGCTCCAGGCGCCGGTGTTTGAGACGTTCGGAGAATAGGCGTAGCCGGCCGGCGACGCGGACCTGTTCGCCGATGCTTCGATCGCCGCGGATAACCGCCTCCCAATAATTGATGCCGGTCTCGCCGGGTAGCCTCTCTCCGGGATAGGCGAAATAGGTCATGCCGAAATCGAAATCGATCGTTGCGATCTTCGGGCGGATGCCGGCCGCAAAAGTGAACTCGGCGAATGGCTGGGTCGGCAGCTTCGACGGTGGCCACCGTGGTGCCGGCGTATAGAGCGCCAAACTTTGCTTCAACGGCGGCCCCGGCCGCGGGCCCGTGATCGGACAGCGTCGTCCCGCGATAAATGTAGTCGGATGCAGCCCCCGCGCGGGCGCTGAATTCGAGCTCATTCGCAGACGTTGCGCGGTTCGGTTCGGAGGCGGACCAGCCGCGATTGCCAAGGCCGATCGCGCCGCCCGGGCTGACCTCGAGGGTTTGCGCGCGCGCCAGGCCGCCGGTCATCGGCGCAAGCGACAAGGCAACGAACACGGCAATCGAGGTGCCGCTGACGTGCCAGACTCTTGCAACGCCTCGCTGTCGCACCGTCGACTATCCTCCAAGGGCTACCGCGATGCCGACCAGCGCACTGCCAAAGGCCACCATCGAAAGACCCGCCGCCCAGGGCTTAATCCCGCTATGAACTCCGAACGCGTAACCACAGCAGAACAGCATCGCGATGGCGACGGCGTAGGAGACGCGCAACGCCAGTTTGGCGTCGCTGATGAAGATGAAGGGATCACGACCGGGAAAGTCGCAAGGAAGCTCAGCAGGCAAAGACCCAGCGCTCCGGTCCAGTCGCGCCTGGTCAGCTTCGGACGCTCGGGCTCAGGCGACTGCAGCACTTTTGCCGCATCAACTCCAGTTGCTCCGCAGGCAAGACCGACGCCAATTCCGGCGGCAGCGCGTCGGCGATGACGCGTTGCGCGGCCTCGGCATCCGGCGCCCGCCGTATGGCGCGCAGGGTCAGGTTCTTGCCGCCCCGCTCATTGATGCGTGCCAGCAGATAAAGACCGCCGTCAACGATGCCCCAGGCCAGGTTGCAGCCGAGCGCACCGATCAGCATCGTTTGAATCTTGATGTTGCCCGCCGTTGCGACACCGAGGCTGCAGATGAAGGTGAGAGCCATGATCAGGCCGAACAAGGTCTCCGAGATCCGTTCCATCGGATCCAGCACACGCCCAAAAGGACTATCCGAGACCTCTGACATCGAATCAAACGCCCGTTGGCTCAATCTTCAGGGCAAATTTGCTGACTATTTTCAGCCGGCCGAGCCGACTTATCTGCACAGAGTAGGCGCGGAGCACGGTATCGAGTGCCGCAGTACGATCGAACCTTCCGATTTCATGTTCGCCGCCATCGGCTCGCAATAAATCGCGCGCCGCCCCGAACCCCGATGATGTGTAGGTTATCGCCGGAAGTCAAAGCCATTTAATTGCGGCGTGATCCGCGATCATCGGTTTGGAGTGAGGGCCCGTCGGCATAAAGATCCCGCGCTCGGCTCACGTCCGGGCCATTTATCGGCTATCACTGTATCCGTTGGGATAGAGCCAGGAGGTTGGGACCGCACCGAATGCCGACTACGCCATTGATCGCCTACGCGCATGTCGGCAAGACCTTCGACGGCGGCGCGCGTCGTCGCGGTCGACGACGTCTCGCTCGAGGTCGCCGAGGGTGAGTTTTAGCCATCGTCGGCGGCTCCGGCTCAGGCAAGACCACGCTGTTGCGGCTCGCCAACCGGCTGATCGAGGCGGACACCGGCTCGATCACGGTCGAAGGCGAGGACGTGCGCAACGTCGATCCGATCCCGCTGCGGCGGCGGATCGGCTACGTCTTCCAGAGCGGCGGGCTGTTTCCGCATCTGACCGTCGCCGACAATATCGGCATCACGCCAAAGCTGACTGGGCGCGCCGCGCACCGAGATTGCCGCGCGGGTGGATGAACTGCTCGAGTCTGGTGCGGCTCGACCGGGCGCAATACCGCGACCGGCTGCCGCATGAACTCTCCGGCGGCCAGCGCCAGCGCGTCGGCGTGGCGCGGGCGCTTGCCGCAAAGCCGCGCATCGTGCTGATGGACGAGCCGTTCGGCGCGCTCGACCCCTAACCCGCGACGCCCTCGGCGACGATTTTCGCGAGTTGCATCGCACGCTCGGCCTGACCACGGTCATGATCACCCACGACATGACCGAAGCCATCCTGCTCGCCGACCGCGATCGCGGTGATGCGCGGCGGCCGACTGCTGGCGCAGGGCACGCCGTCAGAACTTTCCGACAGCGACGACGCCTACGTCGGCGAACTCCTGCGCACGCCGCGGCGGCAGGCCGAGCGGCTTGGCGCGCTGCTGCCGCGGGACGGCGCGGCATGAGCCTGTTCTCCGATCCGCGCTGGGGCGAGGCGCTGGCGCATCTGCCCGACTATCTCGGCAATCATGTCCGCGTCAGCGTCACCGCGCTGGCGCTGGGACTTCTGGTCAGCCTGCCGCTCGCGATTGCGGTCACGCAATCGTCGAGTAGCGCGCAGCGCGCTGCTCGGGCTCGCCAGCATCGTGCAGACGGTGCCGGGACTGGCGCTGCTGGCGCTGTTCTATCCGCTGCTGCTGGCGCTCGCCGCGCTGTCGCTGTCATGGTTCGGCTTTGGCTTTTCCGCGTTCGGATTCCTGCCCGCGGTGCTGGCGCTGGCGCTCTATTCGATGCTGCCGGTGCTGCGCAACACCATCACCGGCCTGCAGGGCGTCGATGCCGCGCGATCCTGGAAGCCGCGCAGGGCGTCGGCATGACGCCGCGGCAATCGCTGTTCACGGTCGAACTGCCGCTGGCGCTGCCGGTGATGATGGCGGGCATCCGCACCGCGGCGGTCTGGGTGATCGGCACCGCGACGCTGTCGACGCCGATCGGCCAGACCAGCCTCGGCAATTACATCTTTGCGGGGCTGCAGACCCAGAACTGGGTGTTCGTGCTGTTCGGCTGCCTTGCCGCCGCGGTGCTGGCGCTGGCGGTCGATCAATTGCTGGCGCTGATCGAAAGCGGCATTGCGCAACCGCAGCCGTCTGCGCGCCAGGCCTTGGCGGCGTCGGCATCGCCGCGCTGGTCGCGGCCACGCTGGTGCCCACCGATGACGCGCTCGCAGACGAGCTACATCGTCGGCGCCAAAACCTTCACCGAACAATATGTGCTGTCGGCGCTGATCGCGCAGCGGCTGAAGGCAGCCGGCGCTCTCCGCGACGGCGCGCGAGGGCCTCGGCTCCAACGTGATCTTCGAGGCGCTGGCGAGCAACGATATCGACGTCTATGTCGACTATTCCGGCACGCTGTGGGCCAACCAGTTCCAGCGCAGCGACATCAGGCCGCGCCAGGAACTGCTGGCCGAGCTGAAGGCGATGCTGGCGAAGCAGAACATCACGCTGCTCGGCGAACTCGGCTTCGAGAACGCCTATGCGCTGGTGATGCCGCGCAAGCGCGCCGAGCAACTGGGCATCCGCACCATCGCCGACCTCGCGCTCGCGCGCGCCGGACATGTCGATCGCCGGCGACTATGAATTCTTCTCGCGCCCGGAATGGGCCGCGCTGCAGCAAGGCCTACGGCCTGTCGTTCCGCGCGCAGCGGCAGATGCAGCCGGACTTCATGTATGCGGCCGTCGCCTCCGGCGAAGTCGACGTCATCGCCGGCTACACCAGCGACGGGCTGATCGCGAAATACGATCTGGTTGTTCTGGGCGATCACCAGGCGCGCGATCCCGCCCTACGATGCGATGGTGCTGCTGGCGCCGAAGCGCGCCGATGACGATGGCGTTGCGCAAGGCGCTGGCGCCGCTGCTCGGCAAGATCGACATCGCCGACGATGCGCGAGAGCCAATCTGCGCGCGCGGCCGGCAACGACGCCACGAGCTCGCCGGACGCGGTGGCGCAGTGGCTGTGGGAGAAGGTGGGGAAGAAGTAGGAGGTTCTTTGCCGCAATTTCCAACTTCGTAGGGTGGGCAAAGCGAAGCGTGCCCACTCATCTTTCGAACTACGTAACGGTTGCAGTATGATGCAGTCATGCCGCGATATGTTCGTGCCAAGAGGCAGCACTTTCTTTTTCACCGTCGTCCTCGCGCAGCGGCAACAACCTCTTGATGCGGCGAAATCAATCGCCTTCGGCACATCTACAAGATCGTTCAGCAACGGCATCCGTTTGAGACCGTCGCGATCTGCATTTTGCCTGATCATATTCATGCCCTTTGGGCATTGCCGGAAGGCGATGCAGACTTCGCTACTCGCTGGAGTGCGATCAAGAGCGGCTTTTCAGAGGGCCTCGATGCGCAGACGCGTTCGGCAAGTAAAGTCAGCCAAGCGGGAAGAAAGGCATCTGGCAGCGGCGTTACGGGAGCATGCCATTAGAGACGAGGCAGATTTCGAACGGCATGTCGACTACATTCATTTCAATCCGGTGAAGCATGGCTACGTCACGCGCGTGTAGCCGATTGGCCGCACAGCAGCTTCCACCGCTTCGTTGAGCAAGGATTGCTCGCTCCGGACTGGGGAGGCGATCTTCGCGACATTCAAGGGTCGTTCGGCGAATAGATGGTGGGCACGCTTCGCTTTTGCCCACCCTACGAGAGCTACGCATGACGACGAACGTCACAGCCCCTTGATCATCCCGGCGTCGATCAGCAGGCGGTTGAACCTGCGCGCTTCCGCGCCTTTCTTGCAGGCGTAGAACGTGCCCTTGCAGCGGAGCATGATGCTCTTCTGCTCCGCGAACGACGGATCGAGCGGGAGGCCGCGCGGCTTCCTGGAGCACGAGCGGGATATAGGCGGCGTCGAGGGTTTCGAGCGCGGACGACAGATTGCGTGGCCGGTAGTTGATGCCGTCGATGGCATAGTAGGTCGGAAGTAATAGCGCGGGTCTGCGGCCATCAGGCGTTTCGCCAGCACTTGCCTGATCGATGCCGGGCTCGAGCAGCTTTTGCGAGATCGCCGGCTGGTGATCGCCGAAACGCAGCACAAGGAACGATTCGTCCGGATAGTCGCGCTTCAGCCGCTCGGTGAATTCGCGATAGTCGTTGCGCCGTCATGGCCTGGCGACGAATGTACTCGTCGACCTCGGCGGTATTGCCCGGCGGCGTCCAGCTCGCGGGCGTCAGATCGGGCCGATAGACGTTCCACCAGGGAAAATGATTGGCCGTGAGGTAGACGAACATGAAGACCGGCGACTGCTGACGGCTGCTCGCGCGCAAACACCTTCAATGCCTGATCGAAATAGAACTTGTCGGGCTGCATGTCCTCGTTCACGCCCATCCCGGCCATGTCGATGAACTCGTCCGACGCCGGTGCCCTTCTGGAAGGCACGCGCGCTCGAGGAAGTCGCCATAGGTCGGATAGAGCGAGACGGTCTTGTAGCCGCAGCGCTGCAGCGCTTGCGGCAGTCCGCGCGTCACGCGGCCGGCGGCGATGCGCGTGACGTAGAACTTCAGATCGCCGAACGAGCGCGCCGACAGGCCGGTCAGCACGTTGAACTCGGTGTACCAGGTCGGGCCGCCGGTCGACTCCGCGATCATGGTCCGCTGCTTGCCGTCGCTCGACTTGAAATAATCGGTGTATCCGGCCGGCACCTTGATGCCAGGCGCCGAGGTGACGTCGAAGCTCGACTCATCGAGCAGCATGATGATGTGCGGCCGCTTGGCCGCCGCATCGCAGGCCTCGCCGGGCGGCAGCGCCGGGCAGGCCGGCGGCGTGCGCGTCCCGCGCGAGGCTGAGCGGGCCGTTCGCCGGCGGATCGGCCTCGATCCATCCGGTCGAAGCCAGCCGCGACACCGCCACCACGCCCGAGCGCGCCAGATTGGAAATATGATTGACGCCCTGGAACGGCTCCCATGCCTGCTCGGGCGAGGCGACCGCCATCGCCGATATCAACGCGGCCGTCGCGGCCACGCCCGTCAGCGCAAAGCGGCGGCGCACGCGGAACGGATCGAAACGCCAGATCAGCCCACAACAGCGGAACCGCAACGAGGCCCGCCACGATCAACTGCATCTGCAATCGCGGAAACACCGAGAGCAGGAACGAAAACGTATCGCGGTCGATGATCAGGAAGTCGAGGAACGTCAGCGTTAGCTGCAGAATTCCGAACTTGAAGTGCGACAGCGCGATCAGGATCACGATGAAGGTCAGCGCCAGCGCCGCGCAGACGCCGGGCCGCTGCAGCACGACCAGCAGGAAAGCAGTTCACGAAGACCCACGCCAGCACGGACAGCGTGATCGCAAACGGCCCGTATTCGGTGGTCAGGAGAACCGCCAGCGCCGGCCAGATGCGACGGCAACGATCAGGCCAGCCAGCGCAAAGAACCGGACGCCGCGCGATTGCGCGACGAAGGCTTTCGCCTATTCCGGGTCCCGCGACGGCTGACATATGCCTCAAAGCCCCTTGATGAAACCTGCCTCGATCAATAACCGGTTGAACCTGCGCGCCTCGGCGCCGTCCTTGCAGGCGTAGAATACACCCTTGCAGCGGAGCATGATGTTCTTCTGTTCCTCGAACGACGGGTCGAGCGGAATGCCGGCGGCTTCCTGGATCACCAGCGGCAGATAGGGCGCGTCGATCCGTGTCCATGACGGCGGAACTCTTCACCGGCTCGAAATTGATGGCGTCGATCGCGTAATAGGTGGTGAAATAGCGCGGGTCGTAGGTGTCGAACTTGCGGGCGACCCTGGCTTCATCGAGGCCGGGATCCAGCAGGTTCGACGAGAACTCCGGCTGATGGTCGCCGTAGCGCACGATCAGGAACGGCTGCGCCGGGAATTTCTTCTTCAGGCTGGCGATGAAGCCCGCATAGTCGCCGGCGCTCATGGTCTGGCGGCGCAGATATTCGTCGACCACCGGCGCGTTGCCGGGCTTGCGCCAGGACGGCAGCAGGTCGGGGCGGAATTTGGTTTCCCAGGGGAAATGGTTGGCGGCGAGATAGACGAAGGTGAACAGCGGCGTATTGGCCGGCTGCTCGGCGATCAGCTTGACGGCCTTGTCGTAGAAGAAGCTGTCCGGCTCGATGCCCTTGGCGCCGAGATCGCGCGCATCGTAGAAATGCTGGATGCCCGTGGAGGTCTGGAAGCCGCGCGCGCCCATGAAGGCGCCGTAGGCCGGATAGAGCGAGAGGGTGTTGTAGCCGCAGCGGCGCAGCGCCAGCGGCAGTCCGCGCTCGACCCGCCCCGAGGCGATGCGGGTGACGAAATAGGAGAAGCGGCCGAACGAGCGCGACGACAGGCCGGCCAGCACGTTGTACTCGGCCATCCAGCTGGCGCCGCCGCTGCTTTCGGCCATGAACTTGCGCTCGCGGCCGTCAAACGACTTGAAGTGGCTGCCATAGTCCGGCGGCACCTTGACGCCACTGGCCTGACGGATGTCGAAGCTCGACTCGTCATGGATCATGATGATGTGCGGGCGGCGCCCGGCGACATGACAGCGAATCCACCAGCGGCACCTTCAGCCGCTCGGCGGTCGCGGCCTCCGATTCCATGAAGCCGTAATTGACGAAGTCGGAAACCGCCGTCACGCCCGAGCGGGCGAATTTGGAGAGATAGCCGTCGTCGTAATAGCCGCGCCAGGCTTCGTCCGGCCAGGTCGATGGCCTGCCCGGTCAGCGCGGCAAGACAGGCCAGCAGGCCGGCAGCCGCCGGCAGGCGGCGGATGCGGAACGGATCGAGCCACCACAGCGCGTACATCAGCGGCAGGATGACGAGCGCGGCGCCGACCACGTTCCAGCGCAGGTTCGGAAAGATCGTGAACAGATAGGCCGCGGTGTCGCGGTCGATCACCATCAGGTCGACGAAGTTCGCGGTCATCTGCACGACGTCGTGCTTGAGCCGCGACAGCAGCACCAGCACCACGACCAGCGTCAGCGACAGCGCGCCCGACAGCGCCGGACGCCGCAGCAGCGCGATAAAGAAGAAGTTCAGAATGCCCCACGCCAGCGCAAAACCCATGCGCGCCGCCGAAATCGGCTTCGGTCTCCAGCATGATCGCCAGCGCCGCCATGTGCGGTGCAGCAACGGCCGAAAGCCGCCAGAAGCCGATCGGCGGCAAGGCCGGCGACAAGGGTAGCGGCGGAGGGCCCTGGATTTGGCGCGGGCGCCATGGGTGGCAACGCAACATGACCCGGCGCAATACAAAGCCTTGGCTGGCGACGGACCAGGAGACGCACGACCAGCCGGAACCTGTGTCGCGTCATAAAAACGTAGTGTAATCGTCATGAACGCGCAATGAATTTGCCCCGCAGGGTAAATACGGGGCCGATGTCATTCCGGAGCGCGTCACGCCCGCTGGCGATCCCCTCGATGAAGAGATCGAGGATCGCCTCGGCGGTCTGCTCGGCCTCGAGGGCGGCCACGCCCCAGCGCGGAAAATGGCCGTCGATATTCATCCGGGCAAAGCCATAGACCAGCGCCCGGCCGGCGATCTGGACCTGCTTGAGGTCCACCGGCGCGGAGCTGACCCGCCGCAAAGGCTTCCGCCAGCGTCCGCTCGGTCAGCTCGATCAGTTCGGCATTGTCGCGTGCTGACGGCGACCGCCCGGTCATGATCGAACAACCGGCGGCTGGAGATGATCTCGAAATGGGTCGGGTTGCGCATCGCCCAGCGCAGGTAGGCGAGCCCGAGGCAGCGAAAGCGGCCGAGCGGATCGCCGGCCGGCGCCCCGGCCAGCGCGGCCTCGATCTCGGCGCGGAACCGCCGCTGCGCCTCCTCCGCCACCGCCTGCATCAGGGCGTCGCGGCTCGGAAAATGCCGGAACGGCGCCCCCGGCGACACGCCGGCGCGGCGGGCGGCCTCGCGGACGCTGACCGCCTCCGCCCCGCCCTCGCCGACCAGTTGCAGCGCGGCGTCGATCAGGACGCGCCGGAGATCGCCGTGGTGATAGGGCTTTGGCGCGGCCGCCCGGCGACGCGCGGCGGCGCGGTTTGGCGGCGGAGGATTTGGCGGCAGGACGCATGCCCTCTCCTACCATCACCGCCTTGTGAATGTAAGCACCGATTACACGGATTGACCTGACCGGACAGCGCAAATGTAACTAGTGATTACATCGGCATCTGCCGTCATTGCGAGCGCAGCGAAGCAATCCATCTCGCCACGCCAAGAAAGAATGGATTGCTTCGCTGCGCTCGCAATGACGTGCAATCAATAGGGAGCGATCATGCCGACGCGTCAAAACTGGTTCGATGGCTGGCGGCTGTTCGCCCTGCTCTCGCTGACCCTGCTGGCTCTCAGCATCTGGATCGCCGGCATGCGGGGTTTGAGGTCGACGGCGTGCGGATGGTGATCCGCTTCACCGCGCGGACCTCGCTGGTGCTGTTCTGCCTCGCCTTCGCAGGCGCCGCGCTGGCGCGGATGTGGCCCAACGCGTGGACGCGATGGCTGCGCCGCAACCGCCGCTATCTCGGCGTCAGCTTCGCGGCCTCGCACGCCATCCACGCGCGTCGCCATCGCTAGCCTTCGCCGTGATGGATCCCGCAGGCTACGCGGCGGCGACCTCGATCGCGTCCTACATCTTCGGCGGCATCGGCTACGCCTTCATAACGGCGATGACCGCGACCTCGTTCGACCGCACGGCAACCGCGATCGGCGCACGCGCCTGGCGCCGGCTGCATCTCATCGGCGGCTATTACCTGCTGTTCCAGTTCATGGTGTCGTTCGGCAAGCGGATTCCCGACATGCCGCTCTACGCGCTGTTCCTGATCCCGCTGGTGGCGGTGTTCGCGCTGCGGATGATCGCGATGGCGCCGCGCGCGCAAGCCACGGCGCGGACGGGATGACCTAATCGTCCTACCAGCAGGTGGTATTTCCGTCCCAGCTGGCGATGCACCGACGATGACGGCCCGGTCGACGTCGCTGATCAGGCTGTCGCCGAGCAACGACGTTGGGGATTTCCCAGTTGCGGCCCTCGCGAATGTTCGGAAGCCCGCGCACCGCAGGGCACGGACGCCGTTTCGCATCCCGGCTGGCTGCGAAGCGCGTCGTCGGCGATTTGCGTCAGCTCCGCTCTGCTCTTTCCCGTCGTCACTGGTGGCCGAGGCCTTCGAGTTCTTTGGCGCGCGCTTCCGTCATGCTGCGCATGCATTCGCCGGCATCGAGCCGCGCGATGGTGCCCTCGCCCATCCCGTAATACAGGCAATTGGCGTCGCGGTACTGGACCCACAGCCGCTGCGCCGCGCGCAACTGATCGCGCTGCGCAGGTACCTGCCATCCTGCACCGCCTTCTGATAGGCGATGTTCAACCGCTTGTCCCATTGCGCGGTCTTGGCCTTGAGGCATTCCACCATCTGGAACGTGTTGCCGTCGCAGGATTGTTCGGGATCGCCCTGATCGCCGGCATGGGCGACCGACACGAGCGCAAGGACGGCCGCCAGGCCGATTGTCATTCGCACCATCATGCTCATCCCTGCGGCATCAGCCCGAGGCGCTTGGCGATGATCCTGTCGAGCGGTGCGCTTGGGCAGCACTGCCGCCATCAACTGCCGCATCGGATCCGGCGCGATCGTGTAGCGCACCTTGGGGTTCGGCAGCGTCAAGCGCCCCGAACACCTTCTCGGCGATCGTCTCCGCCGGCAATCCGGTCGCGCCAAGGCTGCAGCATGAAGGCGCGGATTTTCTCCAGCGCCGGAAAATACGGCGAGTTCTTGTAGGCGGAAATGTCGACCTCCTCGGCCTTGCTCCAGATCGGCGTCTTCACCGCGCCCGGCGCAATGATGATGACGTCGATCCCGAACAGCATCAGTTCGCGGCGCAGGCTCTCCGACAGTCCCTCGATCGCGTGCTTGGAGGCGGAATAGGCCGACGTCATCGGATTGCCGTTCCTGCCGGCGACCGAGGAGATCATCACGATCCGCCCCTTCGGTCCCTTCAGGGCCGGATCGGAGCCGAGCAGCGGGCCGAAAGCCTGGGTCGCGATGATCGGGCCGATGAAGTTGACGTCCATCTGGCGGCGGAATTCGTCGGCGGCGAGTTCGAGCACCGGACCCGCGACCGCAATGCCGGCATTGTTGACGAGACCGGCGAGCGTTTCGCCGTTGAGCGGCGCCGCGGACCTCGCGCGCGGCTGCCAGCACGGCGGCCTCATCGGTGACGTCGAAGATCAGCGGCGTGAAGTTCGGCCCCGAACTCGCTCTTGAGGCGGTCGGCGTCGGCCTGCTTGCGCACGCTGCCGAACACGCGGAAGCCGCGGTCGAGCAGCAGTTTTGCGCGCTGGCCCAGCCGATGCCGGTGGACGCCCCGGTGATGACAACAGATCTCATGATGCTTAAGCCCTTGTGAGAGGTTTAATGAAGTTCGTCGTGAAGGAATGCTTAAGCACCGGCTTCGTGAGCTTCCGCCGCGGGCGCGCCTAGCCTTGACGGCGTCTTGTTCGGACAAGTTGCTATTCGATTTTTCCCGGAACGGTTTGGAGAGGATAGCAGCCGGACCGGACTACCGGAAGCGGTGCGCGCATGTCAGATCCGGTGCGACATCGGCGATTTATCGCGTGAAATCGCGGCGCGTTCGCCCCGGTCGCGTTGGTAAACAATTCGGAACGCGCATTGCATGCGCGGCTGCTCGACGCCGACGCGCCGCCGCGACGCCGCCAACGCGATTGCCCGTTTCAGATGCAGTCGATCTGTACGTTCTACCGGGTCCCGCCTTTAACGCGAGCGTAAGGCTCGGCGTCGTCATTGTGCGCGCCAACCCTTCAACAACCAACAGGCTGCCCACAATGGTGCAACAGCCGGCGCACTCGATCATCGCCGAACTCGAAGATGCCGTCAGAGGCGGTTCGTCTGCCAAGCGGGTGGAAACCCTGCGGCAGGTCACCGATCTCTTCCTCAACGACGGGGAACGCCTCAGCGACGACCAGGTCAAGGTCTTCGACGACGTGCTCTGCCTCCTGATCGCGCGCGTCGAAACGCGGGCCAAGGCCGAACTTTCGAAGCGGCTGGCGCCGCTCGACTACGCCCGTTCGAGGTGATCCAGCATCTGGCCTGGGACGACGAGATCGAGGTCGCCGGCAGCGTGCTGGCCAATTCCAGCCGGCTCGGGACCGAGGTGCTGGTCGAGATCGCCAGCAGCAAGGGGCAGGATCACCTGCTCGCCATTTCCGGCCGGCCCAACCTGCCTGCCGCCGTGACCGACGTCATCGTCGATCGCGGCGAAGCACAAGGTGATCCGCAAAGCTCGCCAACAATGCCGGCGCGCAGTTTTCCGACGAGGGCTTTTCCAGCATCGTCGCCCGCGCCGGTGCGGACGACGAACTGGTCGAGATCCTCGGCCTTCGCGCCGATTTCCCGGCAAAGTTCATGTGCTGACCTGTTGCGCCGCGCCAAGGAAACGGTTCGCGCCCGGCTTTTGGCCATCGCGCCGCCAGCAGTCCAGGAAGAGATCAAGCGGGTCCTGAACGAGATCGCCCGCAAGGCGCCGGCACCGGGGCGGAGCTTCGGCGTCGCCGAGGAACTCGTGAAGCTGATGAAGGGGCTGAACGAGCTGGACGATGCAGCCGTCTACAATTTCGCCGAGATCGAAAAAGTTCGACGAGGTCACGGTCGCAATCGCGGTTCTCAATGAGATGCCAATCGAAATGATGGCCCGGCTGATGGAAGGCCCCGCGCCGACCTTCTCCTCATTCCCTGCCGGTCGGCCCGCCTGAACTGGCCGACGGTCGAGTCGATCCTGCGCAACCGGCCGGTCATGCCTGCGGTCAACGAGCAGACGCTGGAGGTCGCGGAGCGCGATTACCGGAAACTGTCGATGGAGACGGCCCAGCGCACCGTGCGCTTCTGGCAGCTTCACAACAGGATCGAGAAGTAGCCGGTCGACTGAGCGTCTTTGGCGGAGTTCGACCTCGCCTCACTGCATTGGGAAAACGGATACCCGGTCGCGCTGTTCGACCGGCGCGACTTCGTGTCACGCCGGGAATGCAGATTAAGCAAGCCGCGCTTTGACTCGGTAAACGCTCGACTTTTCTGTCGCTAATGTATTTGCTTGAATCTGCTTCGCACCAAGAATGTGTGTGAAGCGTCAGTTCTTCGTTTCGGCTCGGGCTGGCGCACTCGTCGCGGCGCGTTGAAGAATCATGGTTGAGCCAATAATTCTTCGAAGAAAACGGCGAGACCGCGTTCGCGATCTCGCCGGGACAATGCACGATCAAGATTTAAGATTTGGTGTTCTGCTACCGGCTTTGTAGGGTGGGCACGTTGCGCTTTGCCCACCCTACACAGATCGAACCAGCCTCAGTTCTTGGTCTTGTCGACCAGCGCGCCCTTCTTGATCCACGGCATCATGTCGCGGAGCTTGGCGCCGACTTCCTCGATCGGGTGCTCGGCGAGCTTGGCGCGGGTCGCCTTGAACGAGGTCTGGTTGACCTTGTTCTCCAGCATCCAGTCGCGGGCGAACTTGCCGGACTGGATGTCGGCGAGCACGCGCTTCATCTCGGCCTTGGTCTCCGCGGTGACGATGCGCGGGCCGGTGACGTATTCGCCGTATTCGGCGGTGTTGGAGATCGAGTAGTTCATGTTGGCGATGCCGCCTTCATAGATCAGGTCGACGATCAGCTTCACCTCGTGCAGGCACTCGAAATAGGCCATCTCGGGCGCGTAGCCGGCTTCGACCAGCGTCTCGTAGCCGCCCTTGATCAGCTCGACCAGGCCGCCGCACGAGCACCACCTGCTCGCCGAACAGGTCGGTCTCGCACTCTTCCTTGAACGTGGTCTCGATGATGCCGGCGCGGCCGCCGCCGATCGCCGAGGCATAGCTCAGGCCGAGGTCATGGGCGTTGCCGGAGACGTCCTTGTGCGATCGCGATCAGGCAGGGCACGCCGCCGCCGCGCTGGTATTCCGAGCGCACGGTGTGGCCGGGGCCCTTCGGCGCGATCATCAGCACGTCGAGGTCGGCGCGCGGGTCGAGCAGGTTGAAATGGACGTTGAGGCCGTGCGCGAACACGCAGCGCCGCGCCCTTCTTCATGTTGTCGTGCAGGTGCTCGCGGTAGATGTCGCCCTGCAGTTCGTCCGGGGTGAGCATCATGACGAGGTCGGCCCATTTGGCGGCCTCGGCGACTTCCATCACCTTGAAGCCGGCGGCTTCCGCCTTCTTGGCCGAGGCCGAACCCTTGCGCAGCGCAATGGCGCACGTCCTTGACGCCGGAGTCCTTCAGGTTCAGCGCATGGGCGTGGCCCTGGCTGCCGTAGCCGACGATGACGACCTTCTTGCCCTTGATCAGGTTCAGGTCGGCGTCGCGATCGTAATAAACACGCATGGGTCGTTTCCTTAATCGATGGCCAAAATCGGCCGGTTAATCAGGCATTTGGGTGGATGGGACCGCCGGTCGCCCGCGAATTTCCGGCGTTGTCTAGAGCATTTTCCGCGTCAGGGGAAACCCGTTTCTGCATGGCGCGGTGCGGCATCATGCGTCCATGAAGACCGGATAGAGCGAGGCCAGCAGCAGCACCGCCATGACGATGTTGAAGGCCCGCACCGCCCGCCGGCGAGGTCAGGACCGGCCGCAGCGCGGTGCCGAACAGGGCCCAGGCGGTGCAGGACAAGATCCCCAAAAGCAGGCTCAGCGCGACCTGGATCGCGATGTTCCAGGGATAGGCGGCGATCGCCGCATAGGCGGTGATGGTGCCGATCACCATGACCCAGCCCTTGGCGTTGACCCACTGGAACATCGCCGCGCCCCAGAACGTCATCGGCCCGCGGCTGTTGTCCTGCTCCGCCGAGGGCGGCTCGGACATCGCAATATGCGGCGGCGAGATAGATCAGATAGGCGACCCCGGCATATTTCAGGATCGTCTGCAGCACCGGATAGGCGATGAAGATGGTCCCGAGCCCGAGGCCGACCGCGCCGACCATGAAGGCAAAGCCGATCGTGATGCCCATGATGTGCGGGATGGTCGGGCGGAAGCCGTAAGTCAGCCCCGACGACAGCAGCATGATGTTGTTCGGCCCCGGCGTGAAGAACATCACGGTGGCGAACAAGACGAAGGCGATCAGGAGCGAATGCGACATGCGGGCCTCACGCTCATTGCGATCTTTCGGCACGACGATCTTCGCGGACGCTTCGACAGCAGCATGACGGCAATGCCGCCGACCACCGTGACCATGCCGGCGAGCCGCAGCGGCCCAAAGGTTTCGCCGAACACCACGCTCGACGCGGCCGAGCCGACGAACGGCACCAGCAGCGCGAACGGCACCACCTGCGCCGCGGGATAATCCCGCAGCAGCCGGCCCCACAGCCAGTAGGCGATGCTGGTGGAGACCCCGCCGAGGCCGATCATGCAGATCAGGCCGGTCAGCGACATGTGCGTCAGCGCGTGCCAGGTCGGCTGCGGGCCGTTGCTGACCAGCGTCAGCGCGAACAGCGGCACCGCGGCGACCAGACACAGCCACGCGAACAGGTCGAACATCGGCACGTCCTGCGCGCGCCGGAGCAGCAGATTGCCGACCGCGAAGCTGAGCGGCGAGATCATCAGTATGGCGAAGGCAGCACGACGCTGAAATCATAGCCGACGGTGCCGCAGATCATCAGCAGGCCGACGGTGGCGACACCGATGCCGACGGTCTGCCACGCGCGTCGGCCGCTCGCGGAACAAGCAGCGCGGCAAAGCCGATGGTGAACAGCGCCTGGCTCTGCACGATCACGCTGGAAAGGCCGACGGGAACGCCATGCGCGATGGCAAAGGCCTGGGCGAGAAACTGGCCGAGAAACAGCGTGAAGCTGATCGAGGCGAGCACGCGCCCATGAAACCTTCGGCCGCGGCACGAGCAGGCACGGCAACGCGGCGATGGCGAAGCGCAGCGTCGTCATCAGTTCCGGCGAAAACTCGTTCGAGCGCGATCCGGCTCGCGACAAAGGCAAGCCCCCAGATCACCGCCACCAGGACGGCGATGCAGACATCGGCCGGTTTCATTTTCTCTAGCTCTGTTGGTCCGGCTTTCGGTTTGCGCAGAAGACATAGGTGCCGTGCAGCGGCGCGTGATAGTCGACCGATTCCAGCGTGAAGCCGACATCGGTCAGCATGCGCTCGATCACCCAGCCGAAGGTCGAGTATTCGTCGCGCATATGGGTGACCACGCTCTCGCGCTCGAAATCGTGGTTCTTGATCGAGAAATCCGCCCATTGCTCGACATCGCGCTCGGCGCCGTCCGGGCATGCTGACGAAGACGATGTCGCGCAGGTAGAAATTGGCGCCGGGCTTCAGCGCCGCGTAGATCCGCGCCAGCGCCACCGCCTTCCAGAAATCCGGCAAATGATGCAGCGTGAACTCGCTGACGATCAGATCATAGGAATTCGGCTGGTAGGCGAAGCTCAGCATGCCGGCCGGCTGGGTGCGGATCGCCACCTTGCGGTCGCGCGCCTGGATGTTGGCGAGCGCCAGCATCGCCGGCGAAATATCGATCGCGTCGACCTCGGCGCCCATCAGCGCCGCCTCGCAGGCCAGTACGCCGTTGCCGCAGCCGATATCGGCCACCCGCCAGCCCTTCTGCACGCCGAGCATGGTCAGCGCCGCGCGGGCGCGGAGGTCGCTGTCGTCATGCCGGTCGTAGATCGAGGCGACCGCGGAATCGAGCCCGAGCTGCCGCCTTTGATTGTAATACCAGTCCCGCGCCAGCATGTTTCACATCCCTTCAGGCCCGCGCCCGATCGCGGCAACGCCGGTGCGCGACACCTCGACAAGGCCGAGCGGGCGCATCAGGTCGATGAATTGATTGATCTTGGCGGAATTGCCTGTGATCTCGAACACAAAGCTCTCGATGGTGGCGTCGATCACGCGGGCGCGGAACGCATCCGCCAGCCGCAGCGCCTCGACGCGGTTGTCGCCGCCGCCGCGCACTTTCACCATGGCGAGTTCCCGCTCGATCGAGCGGCCGGTCAGATCGTCATGTCGACGACGCGATAGACCGGCACCATGCGGTCGAGCTGGTGCTTGATCTGCTCGATCACCATCGGCGTGCCCGTGGTGACGATGGTGATGCGGGAGAGATGTTTCTGGCTCTCGGTTTCGGAGACGGTGAGGCTCTCGATGTTGTAGCCGCGGCCGGAGAACAGCCCGATCACGCGCGCGAGCACGCCGGGCTCGTTCTGCACCAGCACCGAGAGCGTGTGCGATCTCGGTCGGATCGTGGCGCTCTTCCAGGAAGTAGGCGGATGCGGGCTGGTTCATTGTCGTCCCCTTAAATGTCTTCTCGTCACGCCATCGCCGGTTGGGCGGTGGCGGTGACGTCCGTCCCGACCCATTTGCGGAACAGATCGAAATCGATATTGCCGCCGCTCAGGATCAGGCCGACGCGCTTGCCGGCGAGCTTCGCCTTCTCCTGCAGCGCCGCGGCCAGCGCGGCTGCGCCCGCGCCTTCGGCGAGATTGTGCGTATCGGTCCAGTAGGCGCGGACGGCTGCGGCGACCTCGTCGTCCGTGACCTGCACGATGCGCGAGGCGCCCTTGCGGATGATGGCGAGCGCATCCGGCATCGGGAACGCGCGTGGCCATGCCGTCGGCCAGCGTGTTGCTGGTTTCGGTGGTCACGACCGTGCCGGCCGCAAACGACAGCGCGTAGGACGGCGCTTCGGTCGACTGCACGCCGACGATCTCGGTTTTCAGCCCAAGCAGATCGCGCGCCATGATGCAGCCGCAGATGCCGGAGCCCTGCCCGATCGGCACATAGAGCACGTCGAGGTCGGGCGCCGCGCGCAACAATTCGAGCGCGTAGGTCGCGACGCCGAGCACGAGGTCGGGATGGAACGACGGCACCATATGCGAGGCCGGCGAACTGGGCGCGGCGCTCGGCTTCTTCGCGCGGCCGCCTGAAAATCCTCGCCATGCTCGACCAGCTCGGCGCCGAACGCGCGCATGGCGCGGTTCTTCTCGACCGAGTTGCCGCGCGGCACATAGATCATCGGCCGGAACGCCGTGGCGGCCGGCCGCGAAAGCGAGGCTCTGCCCGTGATTGCCGCGTCGTGGCGGAGATGATCCCGGGCGTATTCGGCCGCTCGCGCTTCAGCCGGTCGAGATAGACCAGCCCGCCGCGCACCTTGAAGGCGCCGATCGGCGTGTGGTTCTCGTGCTTGACCACGACGCGCGTGCCGCAGCCGCTGCGCCAAGCAGCGGCCAGGCATGCGCCGGCGTCGGCGGCACCGCCTGCCCCACGATCTCGTGCGCGCGTTCGAGTTCAGCGAGATCAAACATTTGTCCTGTTTCACCTCACACCAGCGCCTTGCCGCCGGCGAGGCCGCGGCGGTGGCTTCGTCGGTTGCTTCCGCCGGCAGCAGCATTTCGTTATGCGCCTTGCCGGACGGGATCATCGGGAAGCAGTTTTCGAGCGCCGCGACGCGGCAATCGAACAGCACCGGGCGTCTTGACGCTGATCATTTCCTTGATCGCGCCGTCGAGATCGCCGGGCTTGATCGCCTGCAGGCCGACGCAGCCGAACGCGTCCGCAAGCTTGACGAAATCCGGCAGCGCTTCCGAATAGGAATGCGACAGCCGGTTGCCGTGCAGCAGCTGCTGCCACTGCCGCACCATGCCCATGTACTGGTTGTTCAGGATGAAGATCTTGATCGGCAGTTCGTACTGAACCGCCGTCGACATCTCCTGCATCGTCATCTGCACCGAGGCGTCGCCGGCGATGTCGATCACGAGGCTGTCGCGATGCGCGACCTGCACGCCGAGCGCGGCCGGCAGGCCGTAGCCCATGGTGCCGAGACCGCCCGACGTCATCCAGCGGTGCGGCTCCTCGAAGCCGAAGAACTGCGCCGCCCACATCTGGTGCTGGCCGACTTCGGTCGTGATGTAGGTGTCACGGCCGCGCGTCGCCGCGAACAGGCGCTCGATGGCGTATTGCGGCAGGATGACATCGTTGTTCTTCTTGTAGGCGAGCGAATTGCGCGCGCGCCATTTGGCGATTTCCTGCCACCACGGCCTTGATGTCGGGCTTCTTCGCTTCCGCCTTGAACACCTGCAGCAGGTCGCCCATCACGTTGCCGGCGTCGCCGATGATCGGCACGTCGACGCGGATGTTCTTGTTGATCGAGGACGGGATCGATGTCGATGTGGATCTTCTTCGAGCCCGGCGAGAACGCGTCGACGCGGCCGGTGATGCGGTCGTCGAAGCGCGCGCCGACGCACAGCATGACGTCGCAATCATGCATCGCCATGTTGGCCTCGTAGGTGCCGTGCATGCCCAGCATGCCGAGCCAGTTCTTGCCGGTCGCCGGATAGGCGCCGAGGCCCATCAGGGTCGAGGTGATCGGAAAGCCGGTGGCCTCGACCAGCTCGCGCAGCAGTTTCGACGCTTCCGGTCCGGAATTGATGACGCCGCCGCCGGAATAGATCACCGGCCGCTTGGCGGAAGCCAGCAGCGCCACGGCCTTGCGGATCTGCGCCGCGTCGCCCTTCACCCGCGGCGTGTAGGAAACATGCACGTCGGACTTGCGCGGCGGATGGTAGGTGCCGACCGCGAACTGCACGTCCTTCGGCACGTCGACCAGCACCGGTCCGGGACGGCCGGTGGTCGCGACGTAGAACGCCTCGTGCAGCACCTTGGCGAGATCGTTGACGTCGCGCACCAGCCAGTTGTGCTTGGTGCAGGGACGCGTGATGCCGACGGTGTCGCATTCCTGGAACGCGTCGTTGCCGATCAGATGCGTCGGCACCTGCCCGGTGATGCAGACCAGCGGGATCGAGATCCATCAGCGCGTCCGTCAGCGGCGTCACCATGTTGGTGGCGCCGGGGCCGGACGTCACCAGCACCACGCCGGGCTTGCCGGTCGAGCGCGCATAGCCTTCGGCGGCGTGGCCGGCGCCCTGCTCGTGCCGCACCAGGATGTGCTCGACGTCGCTCTGCTGGAAAATCTCGTCATAGATCGGAAGCACCGCGCCGCCGGGATAGCCGAACAGGTGCTGGACGCCATGATCGATGAGCGCGCGCACGATCATCGCGGCGCCGGTCATCTGGTTCGGATCGTGGCTCTTGTCGGTCATGGCTTGCTCCGGATGCGCTGTCGCCAGCGCGGCTTCTTCGGTTTCGGTTTTGGGAAATAAAGGGCCCCAGAGGCCCCATGCACACCGCCCGAATTTGGATGGCCTCAGCCATCCCCGGCGGTGCGCCTGGGTACGACTACGATAAGGAGTTTGGTAATAATATTGCGCATTTCGATGGCTCGGACTTCCCAAAGGTTGCGCGGTTATACCGCCCAGATCCCCGAAAGTCAAGGGAAGGACGCCGATAGCGCGATTTTGAGCAGTGTAGCTGGGTTCCGGGCGTTCGGCGAGTGGGAATTTGCTGGTTCCAGCCATGCGAGGCTCGCAGCCCGGATGGACGTCAGCGCAATCGGAGCCGGTGACCTGGACGATCCCGGATGCGCTTCGCTCCATCCGGGCCACGAGCCGACCTCAGCCACCCTCGCGCTTCCGGCGCCACCCATTCGAACTCCGGCAATTGGTGCCGGAACCAGGTGAATTGCCGCTTGGCGTAATGGCGGGTGTCGGCGCGGCCGATTTCGGCGGCCTGCTCGCGCGTGATCTCGCCGCTGCAAGTGGCGGATCAGCGCCGGCACGCCATGGGCCTTCATCGCCGGCAGCAGCGGATCGAGCTTCCGCGCGGCCAGCGCGGCGACCTCCTCCAGCGCGCCGGCGGCCAGCATCGCGTCGAACCGCGCATCGATCCGCGCGTAAAGCTGATCGCGCTCGGGCGCGAGGAACAGCGCGGTGAATTCGCCCGGCGGCAGCAGCGGCGGCAGGCCTTCGCGATGCCAGTCCGGCAGCGCACGGCCGGTGGCCTCGACCACCTCCAGCGCGCGGGCGATCCGGGTGCGGTCGCGCGGCTTCAGGCGTTCGGCCGAGACCGGATCGCGCCGCGCCAGCTCGGCATGCAGCGCCTCGACGCCATCGCGTTCCAGCCGCGCGCGAACGGCGTCGCGCATCTCGGCCGGAATCGGCGGCACCGCCGACAGGCCGCGCGTCAGCGCCTTGAAGTACAGGCCGGAACCGCCGATGAAGATCGGCAGGCGCTGTTCCGCGCGCGCCTCCGCCAGCACTTTGGCGGCATCCGCCACCCAGGCGCCGGCGGAGAAATTGACTGGCGGCGTCGACATGGCCATAGAGCCGGTGCGGCACGCGCGCCTCCTCCTCCAGCGTCGGCCGCGCCGTGATGATGCGGAGATCGCGATAGACCTGCATGGAATCGGTGTTGATGACGACGCCGCCGGTCTTTTGCGCCAGTCTCGAGCGCCAGCGCCGACTTGCCGCTGGCGGTCGGCCCTGCGATAAGCACGGCCTTGCTCAAATCAAGCGAATTCGCCTGCATGTCCCTCGTCGCCACCCTCATCTGCAACCCGGCCAATCCCGCGCTCGACACCACCATCGTCGACGGCGCGCTGGCCGTTCTGCCCTCGCCGGGAACGGCGCAGTGGCTGTTCGACGAAGTGGCGGTCGACATTCCCTTCGACTATCAGGTCAAGAGCCCGGACGACATCAAGGCGATCGAAGCCCGCCTGCGACAGGCGCGCGGCGACCTGCCGATCGACATTGTCGTGCAGCCTGTCGCGTTCCGGCGCAAGAAGCTTTTTCTGGCGGACATGGATTCCACCATGATCGGCCAGGAATGCATCGACGAGCTGGCCGATTTCGCCGGGCTGAAGGCGCATGTCGCCGGAATCACCGAACGCGGCGATGCGCGGCGAAATCGAATTCGAGCCGGCGCTGCGCGAGCGCGTCGCGCTGCTTGAAGGACCTGCCGGTCGGCGTGGTCGACGAGGTGCTGGCAAAACGCATCACGCCGACGCCGGGCGGCCGCGAGCTGGTCATGACCATGCGCGCCAACGGCGCCTACACCTGCCTGATCTCGGGCGGCTTCACGCTGTTCACCAATGCGGTCGCCGCCATGATCGGCTTCCAGGAGAACCGCGCCAACGAGCTCGGTGGTTCGCGACGGCAAGCTGACCGGCGAAGTCGCCGAGCCGATCCTCGGCCGCGCCGCCAAGCTGGCAACGCTGATCGAGCTTCGCGAGATCCTTCGACCTCGACGACATCGACACGCTGGTGACCGGCGACGGCGCCAACGATCTCGGCATGATCCAGGCGGCCGGGCTCGGCGTCGCCTATCACGCCAAGCCCGCGGTCGCGGCCGCCGCCGCCGCGCGGATCGACTACGGCGACCTCACCGCGCTTGTTGTATGCGCAGGGCTATCGGCGCGAAAGAGTTCGCTGGGGATAGCGGCGGCGCGAGCCGCATTTTTGTCATCCCCGCAGTTCACCCAGCTTAAGCTTGGGCGAAACGGCAACCCGAGATGAACAATGAAGCCTCGCGATTCCTGGTCGTCCTCACCGCCGTCAACCTGGCGATCCTGCTGCTTGCGGCGGTGCGCGTGCCTGCCGAAGATCGACGAGGCGGCGCCGGTGTTGCGGGGCCGCGCGCTGCAGATCGTCGACGAACTGGGACACGTGCGCGCCTCCATCAGCGTGCTGGCCCGCACAGACCCAGCCGAACGGCGAGATATATCCCGAAACGGTGCTGTTGCGCCTGATCACCGAACGCGGCCGTCCATCGGTCAAGATCAGCGCGTCCGAAGAGACCGCGGGCGCTACCTTCGTCGGCCCTTCGAACACGACAAACACCTACACGACCCTGCAGGCGAAGCAGACCGCGAGTTCGCTGAAACTGAGGACGAAGACGGCGGCGAGACGCCATCAGGCCGGCCAAGTGATGGCCGGCCGCCGCTGCCGCCGCGCGGATCGACTACGGCGACCTCACCGCGTTGCTGTATGCGCAAGGCTATCGGCGCGAGGAGTTCGCGGACTAATTGAAATTGGTTTGTTGCTCACGCCAGCAACGTGAACCTATTGCGACGATGAGCAACCTTAAGTAGCTTGCACAAAAGAAGCATCTTAAGGGGTCGCAATGAGCCAACCTAAGACGGTTGATCGTGGCGTTTCATTGATAAAATTCGTGCTCGGACTTCTAAGGGCTCACCCGGACGGCAAGCGCCCACGCGACATCTGCGGAGATCGAATCAAAGCTGCCCCTGGATGATTTCGACAAGGAGACGATGAAGGGATCGGGGCTGCCCCGGTGGCGAGCCACCCTGCATTTCCATTCCGTCGCAGCGACGAAAGCCGGATTGCTCGTCAAGTCGGACGGACGATGGCGGGTGACCGACGAGGGTCAGAAGTTCGTGACCCTGCCGGATTACGAACTCAAGCGGCTGATGCGGTCCCGCTACCGCGAATGGCGTTGGAGCCATCAGAAGGTAAAGACGGCGCTGGAATTGCAACCGCCGTCGACGAAACGCCGCCACTCGACACTTCGGTTTTGTTCGAAGATGCCAAGGAGAAGGCCCGCGAGGAAATCGACACCTATCTCGACACCCTCTCGGGCTACGAATTTCAGAACCTCGTGGCGGCGCTGCTTGAAGGGATGGGATACGCCACCAGCACGGTTTCAAAACCAGGCTCGGATGGAGGAGACGGATATCCTTGCCTATATCGATCCGCTGGGCGCGAAGACGCCGCATATCCGGGTTCAGGTGAAGCATCGAGACCAGACAGCTTCGCGCGAAGATGTCGCAGCACTTCGAGGCATCATCCGGGGCGATCGGGAAATTGGCCTGTTTGTTGTCTTCTTCCGGCGGCTTCTCACGGGAGGCGCGTCGCGAAGCCGGCCATGGCGCCGTTCACATCGAGCTGGTCGACCTCGACCGTTTTCTTGAACTTTGGCTGCAGCACTACAGCAAGATACCTGAAGTCAGAGCGATCGAAGCTCGCCTTGAACCAATCCACTTTCTGGCCGTGGTTTCGCTCACATGAGGCATTCGCTAGGTATCGGCGCGAGGAGTTTGTGAGGGGATAGCCTCAGCTGTCATCACCCGCCTTGTGCGCAATTGCGCACTGGGGCGGGATGATCCAGTATTCCAGAGACGTCAGCGATGGAACCGAAAGGCCGCGCGCGTACTGGATACTCCGCCGTTCGCGCTGGCGGTATGACGGGTGCCTGTTACTGCACGCTCAGCGCGACGAAGCGCAATTCGCCTTCGCCGTTCGAGACCAGCAGCAGCACCGACTTCTTGCCGTCCTTCTTGAGCTGATCGACGCGCTTCTTGATGTCGGCGGCGTTGGTCACGCGCTTCCTGCGCCACCTCGACGATGACGTCGCCGGCGGACAGCCGCTTTTCGGCGGCGTCGGAGTTGCCGTCGACACCGGTGACGATCACGCCCTTGACGCTGTCCTTGATCTTGTACTTGCGTGCGCAGGTCCTTGCTCAGCGCGGCGAGATCGAGGCCGAGCGCCTTCTGCGTCACCGGCTTCTCGGCGGGGTCTTCCTTGGTCTTGGCGGCGGCCTGCTGCGCCTTTTCGGTATCCTCGAGGCGGCCGAGCGTGACCTTGCGGGTTTCCTCCTCGCCCTTGCGGATGATCGACCACGTCGACTTCCTTGCCGACCGCGGTGTCGGCGACGACGCGCGACAGATCCTTCGGATCCCTGACGTCCTTGCCGTCGAACTTGACGACGACGTCGCCGGGCTCGATGCCGGCGGGCTTGGCCGGCCCCTTGTCGTCGACGCCGGCGACCAGCGCGCCGCGCGCAGGCTTGATGTTGAGGCTTTCGGCGATCTCGTCGGTGACCTGCTGGATGCGCACGCCGAGCCAGCCGCGGCGCAGTTCGCCGAACTGCCGGAGCTGGTCGACCACGCCGGCCACCGTCTTCGACGGCACCGCGAAGCCGAGGCCGATCGAACCGCCGGTCGGCGAGATGATCAGCGTGTTGACGCCGACCACTTCGCCTTCGAGGTTGAACAGCGGTCCGCCGGAATTGCCGCGGTTGATGGAGGCGTCGGTCTGGATGTAGTTGTCGTACGGGCCCTGGCTGATGTCGCGGTTGCGCGCCGAGACGATGCCGGCCGTGACCGAGCCGCCGAGGCTGAACGGATTGCCGATCGCGATCACCCATTCGCCGAGCCGCAGCTTGTCAGGAATCGCCGAACTTCACCGCGACTCAGCGGCTTCACCGGCTTGAACTTCAGCACCGCGATGATCGGTCTTCTTGTCGACGCCGACCAGCTCGGCCTTGATCTTGGTGCCGTCGTTCATGATCACGTTGATCTCGTCGGCGTCGGCGATGACGTGATTGTTGGTGACGACGACGCCCGCGGCATCGATGATGAAGCCGGAGCCGAGCGGATTGGTCTTGCGCGGCGCTGCATCTCGCCGCCTGTCGCCGCCCTTGGGCGCCACCGCCGCGCCGGTTCTTGAAGAAGTCGTCGAAGAACTCCTCGAACGGCGAGCCCGGCGGCAATTGCGGCATCGCCTCCCTGCCGCCGCCGCCGCCCTTGGCCTCGACGGTCTGCGAGGTCGAGATATTGACGACGGCGATCGATCACCTTCTCGGCGATGTCGGCGATGCCGTCCGGCCCGCGCGCGCAGGCCGGCACCGACGCCAGCACGCTGGCGGCACTGAGCGAGATCGCAATCCCCATCAGGCGCAGGCGACGGCTCAAGGCGGGTCTGGCACCGGTCATGTCAGCTTGTCTCCAAAGGGTCGAATTCGGGTCCACAGTGCGCCCGAACGGGTCCGCGGCGCAAGCATTTGCGCCGGATATTTCGGCGAAAAACCGGCTCCCGGCGGCTCACGATTGCGTTGACGCCACAGCTAGTTGCGGCCGTTGACATTGCGCGTCATTCCGGGCGCGAAGCAGACACCAGTGGGCGATTGCACACTGGAGAATCTCGAGATTCCCCGGTGCGCAATCGCGCATCTGTGGTCTGGTCCTTCGGACCATCCGAGAATGACGGTGAACGCCTACCGCCGCACGAACCAGATCAGCACCAGACCCACGACCGCCGAGACGATGCCGACGATCCGCAGGATATTGTCCGGCGTCGCCAGCGCGCTCTTCATCGCCCGGCGCATCCAGGCCGGGCTGCGCGGCGAACATCAGGCCTTCGAGCACAAAGAGGATGCCCACACCGATGAGGAAGTCGGTGAACGCTATGGACCTCATCGGATAACAACCCCCGCTATTCAAGCGCTTTTTGCTTTTATGCGCAGGCGAAGCCCTGTGCATACACATTGCGCTTCGCCGTAACGCGTGTAGTCCGGCCGGACGTTTACGGCTTCGGCGCGCGCGGCCGCCGGCGGATGGCCGGACGGATTGGCGAAGAAGCGGAAGAACTCAGGATCCGGCCGCAGCAGGAAGCGGGTGTCGTTGGAGCGAAGCCCGGTCTCATAGGCCGACATCGAGCGGTAGAAGGCGAAGAAATCGGGATCCCTGCCATAGGCCTCGGCGAACAGGCGGTTGCGTTCGGCGTCGCCGGCGCCGCGGGTCTGCTCGGCGGTCGAATTGGCATCGGCGATGATGACGGTCGCTTCGCGATCGGCCTTGGACCTGATCTCCTGCGCCTTCTGGCCGCCCTGGGCGCGGAATTCCGCGGCCTCGCGCTGCACGTTCGGTCTGCATGCGCTGGTAGACCGCCTGGCTGTTCTGCTCCGGCAGATCGGCGCGGCGGATACGCACGTCGACCACCTGAATGCCGTAGCTGATCGGCCTCCTTGTCGAGCTGGTCGCGGATGCGCGCCATCAGGTTCTCGCGTTCGTCGCGCACCACGGTGATGAAGGTGACCTCGCCCAGCACGCGGCGCAGCGACGCGTTCAACAGCGTGGTGAGCTGGATGTTGGCGGCCTGGATCGAGCCGATGCTCTGATAGAAGCGCAGCGGGTTCTTGATCCGGTAGCGGGCGAAGGCGTCGACGACGAGCCGCTTCTGGTCGGAAGCGATGACTTCCTGCGACGGATTTTCCAGATCGAGGATGCGCTTGTCGATCGCTGATGACGGTGTCGATGAACGGCGCCTTGAAGTTCAGGCCCGGCTCGGTACACGACGTCGGACCGGCTCGGCCGAGCCGCACCACGAGCGCCTGTTCGGTCTGCGACACCGTGAAGATCGAGCTGTAGCCGACGATCACTGACGACAGAACAGCAGGACCAGGGCGACAATACCTGCAACGGGAGACCTCATCGCGTGCCTCCGCTGCTGCTGCTGACCGCGTGGTCGGCGGCCGGCGGACGGCGCGGCGTCAATTCGCTGAGCGGCAGATACGGCACGATGCTCTGTGCGGAGTTGCCGCCGTCATAGACGAGCTTCTCGGAACCGCCGAGGATGCGCTCCATCGTCTCCAGATAGATCCGCTGCCGCGTCACGTCGGGCGCCTTCTTGTATTCGTCGTAGACCTTCAGGAAGCGCGAGCTCTGGCCCTTGGCCTCGGCGACCGCCTGTTCCTTGTAACCTTCGGCGACCTGCAGGATCTGCGCGGCGCGTCCGCGCGCGTCGGGAACGACGCGGTTGGCATAGGTCTGCGCCTCGTTCTGCAGTCGCTCGAGGTCGGCGCGCGCGGCCTGCACGTCGCGGAAGGCGTCGATCACCTGCGCCGGCGGATCGACCTTCTGCATCTGCACCTGCGTGATCTGAACGCCGGAGCCGTAACTGATCCAGCGTCTTCTGCATCAGTTCCTGCACGGCCTGCTCGGTCGTGTTGCGGGCGCCGGTGAGGATCGGCTGGATCTTGGAACGGCCGATCACCTCGCGCATCGCGCTTTCGGCCACCGCCTTCACGGTGCCTTCGGGATTCTGGATGTTGAACAGGAAATTGCCGACGCCGTCGGGCTTGATCCGCCACAGCACCGTGAAATCGACGTCGACGATGTTTTCGTCGCCGGTCAGCATCAGGCTTTCTTCCGGCACGTCCCGCATGGTGCGGCCGCGCCGCGCCGGATCGTCGATCAGCGTCATGCCGATCGAGATGGTGGAGACGCGCAGCGCCTTCGGCAGCAGCACGGTCTCGATCGGATAGGGCAGATGATAGTTCAGGCCGGGCTGCAACGGTGCGCACGTGCTTGCCGAAGCGCAGCACGACGCCGAGTTCTTCCGACTGCACGCGGAAGAATCCGGACAATCCCCAGATCGCCAGCGCGCCGACCAGCACCAGCGCGATGCCCATGCCGCTGAAATGTCCGCCCGGCAGAAGCTGCTGCAGCTTGTCCTGGCCGCGCCGCAGAAGGTCTTCCAGATCGGGCGGCCTCGGCCCGACCGATTGCGGACCGCCGCCCCATGGTCCCTTGGGACCCGAGCCCCACGGGCCCCCGCCTTGATTCTTCCACGGCATATAAACTCTCCTCTGCGGGGGCCCGGGTCCGCCTGTTGGGCAGGATGCCTCGAGCCTCGCATATCCGCCCGGCTTTATAGGGGACCGCTAGGTCCCTTACAACGCAAGCTTCCGGCTCGAAGCAGCTATGCCTGATGCCATAATTGTCAATGCAAACATTGGTTAGCGAGGTTAACGCGTGGCGCGCGCCGGCGAAATGTCACATAGGAGAAGTCGGCGCTATCGTCCGGACCGGCCGGATTCCGCACGCGCGCCACCTCTTCCCAAGCCGCCGCATCGATTGCGGCGAAATGCGTATCGCCCTCGGGCCGGGCATGCACTTCCGGTGATTTCAAGGCGGGTCGGCCATGGCCATCCACTGCGCATAGATCTCCGCGCCGCCGATCACGGCAATCTCAGTGGCGAAACGCCGCAGCGCGTCGCCAGTGCGCGATCGCGCGGGCATCTTCGAACGACGTCGTGACGACGGCGCCGTCGGCGCGGAAGTTCGGATCGCGCGTCACGACGATGTTGGTCCGTCCGGGAAGCGGCCGGCGCGAGCGAGTCGAAGGTCTTGCGTCCCATCACCACCGGCTTGTTCAAGGTCAGCGCCTTTAAGCGCTGCCATGATCGGATTTCAGCCGCCACGGAATGGCGCCACCTGCCCCGATCACGCCGTTCTCGGCGACCGCGACGATGAGAACGATTTCCATTACCGCCCCCTTGCGCCAGCGCCGTCAGATGCCGGACCGCCGACCCGGCAAATCGTCCACTCGTCCATCAGTTCGGCGCCGAGCGATTTGTAGAATTCGATCGACGGCGTGTTCCAGTCCAGCACCGACCATTGCAATCGCGACCAGCCGTTCGCCACGCACTCCTTTGCGAGATGCACCAGGAGCGCCTTGCCGATGCCCTTGCCGCGCAGCGCCGGGCGGACGAACAGATCTTCCAGATAGATCCCGGAGCGGCCGCTGAAGGTCGAGAAATTGACGAACCAGACCGCGAAGCCAGCAGACATCCCGTCCCATTCGGCGATCTCGCAGAACAACCGCGGATTGGCGCCGAACAGCGCCGCATCGATGTCGGCCTCCGTCGCCTCCATTTCGTGAAGCAGCTTTTCGTACTCGGCGAGTTCGCGAACGAAGGACAGGACGAGTCCCGCTTCGCCCGGCCGCGCGCGGCGGATCAGAAGGGACATCAGATGCTCACACCGCGGCTACTCATACAGCCAACTGCGGCCTTGATGTGCGGGTGCGGATCGTAGCCTTCGAGCGCAAAGTCCTCGTAGCGGAACGCGAAGATATCCTTCACGTCCGGATTGATCTTCATGACCGGCAACGGCGCGCGTCGGCCGCGTCAGTTGCAGCCGCGCCTGTTCGAGATGGTTGGAGTAGAGATGCGTGTCGCCGAACGAGTGCACGAAATCGCCGGGCTTCAATCCCGTCACCTGCGCGACCATCATGGTCAGCAACGCATAGGAGGCGATGTTGAAGGGCACGCCGAGGAACACGTCGGCGGAGCGCTGATAGAGCTGGCACGGACAGCTTGCCGTTGGCGACGTAGAACTGAAACAGGCAGTGACAGGGCGGCAGCGCCATCTTGTCGACGTCGGCCGGATTCCAGGCGCTGACGATCAGCCGCCGCAGATCCGGGTTGCGCTTGATCATGTCGATGACGTTGGAAATCTGGTCGATGCTGCGCCCGTCCGGCGCCGGCCAGAAGCGCCATTGCGATCCGTAGACCGGGCCCAGATCGCCGTTGGCGTCGGCCCATTCATCCCAGATCGAAACGCCATTGTCCTTGAGATATTTGATGTTGGTGTCGCCGGCGAGAAACCACAGCAATTCGTGCACGATCGCCTTCAGCGGCAACCGCTTGGTGGTCAGCATCGGAAACCCGGCCGACAGGTTGAACCGCATCTGATGACCGAAGATCGACAGCGTGCCGGTGCCGGTGCGGTCGTGCTTCTCCGCGCCGTCGCTGAGGATACGTTCGAGCAGATCGTGGTACTGGTTCATGGCTGAGTTTCAGGCCTTTTCGGGACGGCGAATTTAGCGGCCGGGATAGCCGATCGACACGCCGATTCGGCCTCTCGCAGCGATTATACCCGGAAAATGATCATGCCTCGGCACAAACGGCAAGGGGCGGAACCTGCGTCCCGCCCCTCGCCCATTGTCTTGATTATGTGGGTCAATTCACCGGTTTGAGCACCGGCGTCCACTTGGCGATTTCACTCTTCACCAGGGTTCCGAGCGCAGCCGGGGTGCGATCGGCGGCAGCCGGGATCACGCTGCCGAGATCGAGCAGGCGCTTGCGCACGCCCTCGTCGTCCAGCGCCTTGACAACCGCGGCGTTCAGCTTGGCGACGACATCCGCAGGCGTTCCCTTGGGCGCGAAGATCGCGTTCCACGCCTGGGCCTGGAAGGCCGGCAGGCCGGCCTCGGTGGTGGTCGGAACGTCGGGCAGCGACGGATTGCGCTCCGCCGTCGCCACGGCATAGGCCTTGATGGTGCCGCCGTTGACCTGCGGCACGGCATTGACGATCTGGTCGCACATGTAATCGACCTGCCCGGCCACCAGCGCGTTCATCGCAGGTCCGGTGCCGTTGAAGGGAACGCCGATCGGCTTGACCCCGAGGACCGAGTTCAGCAACTCGCACGAGACGTTCGAGACCGAGCCGACGCCGGCATGCGCCGCGTTGACCTTGGTTTCGTTCGCTTTGACGTAGGCGATGAATTCCTTGAGATCCTTCGGCGCCAAATCCTTGCGCGCCAGGATCAGGATCGGCGTGCCGGCGAGCAGTCCGACCGGCTCGAAATCCTTCTCCGGGTGATAGGCGAGCTTGGGATAAAGCGGCACCGAGGCCGCATGCGTGCCCATATGCCCGGTGATCAGCGTATAGCCGTCATTGGCGGCCTTCGACGCCGCGCGTGGTGGCGGTGGTGCCGCCGGCGCCGACGACGTTCTCGATGATGATGGCCTGACCGAGCGTCTGCGCCATATGGCCGGTGACGATGCGCGCGATGACATCGGTCGGACCGCCCGCCGCGAACGGCACGATCATGGTGATGCTGCGCGTCGGATAGGATTGAGCCTGCGCCTGCACGGAAAGCAACGTCAGCCCGGCAAGCGCGGCCAAGCAACCGCTCGCAAGCGAGCGACCAAACCAGTTCATGTTGAAATCCTCCGAGCCCTTAGACAAATGCCGGCTCTCCCAAGCCGGCATTTGCTCTTTAGCATTTCACCCGGGGCCGAACAGGCTCTGGGCTGCGGCGCACCGCCGCAGGCTGTTCAGGTCAGTTCTCCGGACTCGACGAACACCTCGTCGCGCTTCTTGCGCAGCGATCGGCAGTACCGCCAAGCACGAGCAGGAAAGCGGCGATTGCCATCAGCACCGCCGACAACGGACGGGTCAGGAACACTGACCAGTCACCGCGCGAGATCAGAAGCGCCCGCCGCAGGTTCTCTTCCATCAACGGCCCGAGCACCATGCCGAGCAGCAACGGCGCCGGCTCGAAATCGTGCTTGATCAGCCAGTAGCCGACCAGCCCGAACGCGCCGCGAGGACGACGTCGACCGGGGCGTTGTTGCACCGAGTAGATGCCGATGGAACAGAAGATCACGATCGACGGGAACATCAGGCGGTACGGCACCCGCAGCAGCCGCACCCAGATGCCCGACCAGCGGCAGGTTGATGACGACCAGCATCAGATTGCCGACCCACATCGAGGCGATCATGCCCCAGAACGAGTTCCGGCTGCTTGGTCATCACCTGCGGTCCCGGCACGATGCCGTGGATGGTCATCGCGCCGACCATCAGCGCCATCACCGCGTTCGGCGGGATGCCGAGCGTCAGCAGCGGGATGAACGAGGTCTGCGCCGCCGCATTGTTGGCGCTTTCGGGCGCCGCCACGCCTTCGATCGCGCCGCGGCCGAACCGCTGCGGGTCCTTCGACGATCTTCTTCTCGAGCGTGTAGGCCGCGAACGACGCGATCACCGCGCCGCCGCCCGGCAGAATGCCGAGGATCGAGCCGAGCATCGGTGCCGCGCAGGATCGCGCCGGTGGAATCGATCAGGTCCTTGCTTGGTCGGCATCAGGCCCGTGACCTTCTGCTGGACCAATTCGCGGTCGGCTTCGCTGCCGGCATCGAGATTGCGGATGATCTCCGCAAAGCCGAACAGCGCCCATCGCGACCGTCGGCGAAGCCGATGCCGTCGGCGAGTTCGGGAATGTTGAACGCCATGCGCGACGCGCCGGTTTCGATGTCGGACCCGACCATCGACAGCAGCAGGCCGAGCACGATCATCGCGATCGCCTTCAGCACCGAGCCCTTGGCGAGCACCACCGCGAAGATCAGGCCGAGCACCATCAGCGAGAAATATTCGGCCGGCCCGAACAGCCAGCGCGAGCTTGGTAAGCGGCGCGCCGAGCGACGGCGATCAGCACGGTCGACGACGCAGCCGGCGAAGAACGATCCGATCGCGGCGATCGCCAGCGCCGGACCGGCGCGGCCCTGTTCGGCCATCTGGTAGCCGTCGAGCGCGGTGACCACGGAGCTGGCCTCGCCGGGAATGTTGACCAGGATCGACGTGGTCGAGCCGCCATACTGCGCGCCGTAATAGATGCCGGCCAGCATGATCAGCGCGCCGACCGGCGGCAGGCCAAAGCGTGATCGGCAGCAGCATGGCGATCGTGGCGATCGGTGCCGATGCCCGGCAGCACGCCGACCAGCGTGCCGACCAGCGCGCCGATCAGGCACAGCAGAATGTTGACGGGAATCGGAATCGACGCGCCGCCGAGAAGGCTGGCGTCCACTGCACGAGCTGGAAAACGACACCGGCCGAGCCCAAGATTTGAAAAGAGATCTGCCATCACGCCCTCACCGGATCAAGAAAGTCGGCAAGAGCTGCAAAGGCAGACCGAGCGCGTATGGAAATAGCAGGGCTGCAGAACGCCGTCAGGCAGAGCGCCGACGATGAGCTGTTTCCAGTCCACCGTCTCCGGTGTTCCGCATGCCGCGATCATGAAGCTCGGCCAATAGCGGAAAAGATCATTCCCGCATCGGCCGGATCGTGACGGCAAACGACAGGATCGAGAGCGACACAAACAGCGGACCCCGCCAGTGCGTATGTCGCAAAGATGAGCGCCTTCGGTCAAAACGCCGACGAGCGGTGACGGCAGCGCCCAGGCCCAGCAGCAGAAATCCAGAACATCCGGGGCGCAGTGCCGTAGCGCCGAAGGAGAAACCCGCGCATGCCCTGCAGGTCGCTCGACGCCCAAAGGGCGAACAAAGCGATGGCCATCAGGCTATTCCCCCAGATGAAATCCTGCGGGCCGCGAACCCACTTTCGGCATGACAGATTTGACCGGCGCTTGGCCCGGCGTAGCGTTCATGGATACTCTCTCCCCCAAAGCGGGCTACGAGCCCGTTGATTGGATAACTGGTATGCTTGTCCCACGAAACTGCTAGCGAGTTTCATCAGACAACGCCAGCAAAACCCAAAACGCTTCCGGGCCGAAATGGCAAAATGACGCCGCAACGCTGCAATCAGGCCCACCAGCGGGGCCGCAGATCCGCAACCGTTGACGATTGGGGCACCGCAGCTACCCTGAGCAGATCTGGCGGTCAGCGGCGCGATCCGCATGGCCTGCGCTGGCTGGAAGTTCGTGCAGCGCCAAGACGCGACCGGCACACGGCGCGTTTCGGGGACGGTCGAATTCGCGGCGAAACCGCAACTGGGCGACATCAAACCGAAAGTATTACCCCGCGTTCGCCGCCCCTTCAGCGCCTCCGGCCCTATTTTTCTCCAAACTTGCACCCTATATTAGGGGTGCCGGTTCGCCGGCTATGGAAATAAATGACCGTCGCAATAAACCATTCGGACCCGGGGGCAGTACCCGGCGCCTCCACCCAAGCCCACCCTTTCAGGATGGGGTTTCGGCGGGAGCGAACCAGGATCGACGAGGGCGTAAAGGGCGAGCTTTTTCTCGGTATGGTTCCGCCGTTATCGGGCTATGCAATAGTTGCAAACGACAACTATGCTCCGGTTGCTCAGGCTGCGTAACGCAGTTTGAAAGACCAAGTCTAAAGTCCTGAGCGGGTTAAGCTCCGCTAGGCGGGGTTCGGAGGCACCTGGCAACAGAAGCCTCCACTTTATTTACTTCATTTCCGGCCGACGACGCCGTTCTGCCGCAAATTCGCTACCGTGACGCCTGCTGACCTGCGGCTCCCGCCGGGGTAGCATGGGGCAGAAGGGCGAGTCGGCGGACCGGCGGCCATCCAACGTAACAGGACGCACCATGGCGACCGATCACATCCGTTATGACGTGCTGGCGCGCGACGCGCTGCGCGGGGTGCTGCGCCGCGTGCTGACCGACGCCGCCGAACACGGCCTGCCGGGCGAGCATCATTTCTTCATCACCTTCCTGTCCACGCGCCGACGGCGTGAAGCTGTCGCCGCGGCTGCTGGCGCAATATCCGGAAGAGATGACGATCATCCTGCAGCATCAGTTCTGGGACCTGGTGGTGACGGAGGATCGTTTCGAGGTCGGCCTGTCGTTCGGCGGCATCCCTGAGCGGCTGGTGGTGCCGTTCGCGGCGATCAAGAGCTTCCTCGATCCTTCGGTGCAGTTCGGCCTGCAGTTCGAGCCGTCCGAGACCGCGGCCGAGGCGCCGGCGGCGAAGCTGCCGCAGTTCCCGCTGCCGTCTGCCCTGCCCGTCGCCGCGCCGGAGCCCGCCGCGGAAAGCAAGGACGAGCCGGCGAAGACGAGCGAAGGCGCGGAAGTGGTGCGGCTGGATCGTTTCCGCAAGAAATAATCCAAGCGCGAGAAAATCAGCTACGCTGTAGTGTAAACGTTCCGCCACTTCACGGCGCAACGGACATGTACGCATGGCCCGATCAGCAAACATCCGGAAACAAATCCACCCGCAGCGAGACCGACAGCGTTCGGTCCGATCGACGTTCCCGCCGACCGCTATTGGGGCGCGCAGACCGAGCGCTCGCGGCAGAATTTCAAGATCGGCCATGATCGCATGCCGATCGCCGATCGTCCATGCGCTCGGCATCGTCAAACTCGCCGCCGCCCAAACCAATCGGGAACTCGGACTTGCTCGATGCGCGCCGCGCCGGCGCGATCATCCGCGCCGCGCAGCGAGGTGATCGAAGGCAAGCTCGACGATCACTTCCCGCTGGTCGTCTGGCAGACCGGCTCCGGCACCCAGACCAACATGAACCTCAACGAGGTGATCGCCAACCGCGCCAACGAGATGCTCGGCGGCGAAGCTCGGCGCCAAGGAGCCGGTTCATCCCAACGATCACGTCAACATGAGCCAGTCGTCGAACGACTCATTTCCGACGGCGATGCATATCGCCGCCGCCAGGAGCATCGTCGCCGACCTGATTCCGGCGCTCAGCGAACTGCATCGCGAGCTGCGCAAGAAGGAAAAGCGCAGTTCGCAAAGATCGTCAAGATCGGGCGCACCCACACCCAGGACGCGACGCCGCTGACGCTCGGACAGGAATTCTCCGGCTACGCCGCGCAGGTCGAGAGCGGCATCGCGCGGCTGCGCATCGCGGTGAAGGATTTGTTCCCGCTGGCGCAGGGCGGAACCGGCTGTCGGCACCGGCCTCAACTCGAAGCCGAGATTTGCAAAGCTGTTCGCCAGGCACGTCGCCGAAGATCACAAAGCTGCCCTTCACCAGCGCGCCCAACAAATTCGAGGCGCTGGCTTCCAACGACGCCTATGTGCTGGTGCATGGCGCGATCAATTCGGTGGCGACCGGCCTGTTCAAGATCGCCAACGACATTCGCCTGCTGGGCTCGGGCCCGCGCTCCGGCCTCGGCGAATTGATCCTGCCCGGAAAACGAGCCGGGCTCGTCGATCATGCCCGGCAAGGTCAACCCGACCCAGTGCGAGGCGATGACCATGGTCTGCTGTCAGGTGTTCGGCAACCAGACAGCCGTCACCGTTGCCGGCAGCCAGGGACATTTCGAGTTGAACGTTTACAAGCCGGTGACTGGCATATTGTATGATGCATTCCATTCAACTGCTGTCGGACGCGGCGCGCTCGTTCACCGAACATTGCGTGGTGGGCATACGCGCCGACGAAAAGCGCATCCGCGATTTGATGGAGCGCTCGCTGATGCTGGTCACCGCGCTCGCGCCCGAAGATCGGATACGACAACGCCGCGAAGGTCGCCAAAACGGCGCACGCGCGCGGAACAACATTGAAGGAAGAGGCTGTGCGCCTCGGGTTTGTGAACGCCGCCGAATTCGAACGCCTGGTGCAGCCGGACAAAATGACACACCCGGGCTGATCGACCGCAGCGACGCCCCCGGGAAACTACGGGTGAGTGATTATAATTATGGATCATAACGCCAAAGAATGAGGTTGATCATCTATCGCGGTTGCATTGACGCATGGTAGGAGCAGTAATTATTCGGTTTTCGCAGAGCGAAACATATTTTTGATGCTATCAAGAGAGCGCTACACGGGATTCTGAATGACCATCAAATTTGCCAGCGCACGACGACGACGTTTTTCCGGCCAATGAATTATCATGCCTTCGAGTCGCCGGATGATGGAGGCGAACATGGCAGACGTGATCAACCTGAAGCGATTCAAGAAGCGCAGCGAGCGGGAACAATCGGCGAAGCAAGCCGATGCCAACCGCGCACGGTTCGGCCGCACCAAGGCCGAACGTGCGCGTCGATGAACGTCGCAAGGATCGCGCCGGCGATCTCTTGACCAGCATCTCCTGACCAGCACAAGCTCGATGACGGAGACGCGTCATGAAGTCACCCGTCGTCAAGCGCTCGATCGTGGTCGCCGGCCACAAGACCAGCGTCAGCCTCGAAGAGGCTTTCTGGAACGGCATGAAGGAAATCTCGGGGCTGCGGAACATGACGCTTGTCCGAGCTGGTCGGCGAGATCGACAGCAATCGCCAGCAGGGCAATCTGTCCTCGGCGATCCGTCTCTTCGTGCTGGACTATTTCCGCACCCGCGCCATGCCGGCGCGCCGCGCCGGACGCGCCGCGGGCGCAGGCTTAGGCTTTCAGTTCAGGCGAGCGCGCCGCAAAGCGCGCCCGCTCTGTTACATTCGCAACGCTCAATAAACGAGTCCGGTGCCGGGCGGCTTTTCGAGCGCGGCGGCCAACGACCGATACTCCTCGCAGCCCGTGCCGCAGATCGCCGCGATCCGGCTCGAGATGATACGACGCCTGGTCGCGATTGCCCTGCTCGATCTGCCACAGGCCGTAATACTGCCAGGTCAGCACGTGGTTCGGGTCCGCCTTCAGCGCGCGCTCGTACCAGGTCTGCGACAGCTTGTAGTCGCCGAGCTTGCGATAGGAATAGCCGATCAGGTTGGCGACGCCGGCGTTGTCGTCGTGGCCGAGCGCCTTGAGCTGCCCGATGGCGGCGGCATAATCGTTGCGTTCGTAGATCGTCGCATGCGCGGCGCGGTATCCCTGCCGAAAGTCAGCATCGTCGGCGCTCGACTGTTTGGTCGGCTTCTTCTTGGATTTGGAGCTCGACCTGGGAGCGGGTCTGGTGCTCGGCGGCGGCGGGCTGGCCGAAGGTGGATCGCCGCCGCCTCCGCGCGGCAAAGGCCGGCACGGACGGCGGCGAGGCGATCAAAGCCACCGAAAACAGTGCCAGCGTTGCGAGCTTGATTGCTGATTTCAACATGCGAACCTCCGGTTTTCCTGCGTGAGCGAGATCCACGGGCCAGCCGCAGGTACAGACCCCGCCGCGCGGCAAGTATTCCCGCCCGATCGCGCGGAAACGTTTGCACGTTGCGGCAGGCTGGACGAATGACGGCAATACGTATCTAATTGATGGTCGTTGCAGTTCGCCGCTGAAAGCGGCGGGCGGAACCCGACAAAGACCAACGGAAGACGAAGGCTGACGGAAGAAGGCCCGTCACAGAGAAATCCTGGAGAGAGAAATGGACATCGCAAAGCTGACCGCGCCTCGCGACCTCAGTCCATTTTCGGAAGCTCTCCATGCCTGCCTTCTCGTTCTGGATTCCATCTCCCTCGCCACGCCTGACGGACGCCCGCTGTTCGATGGATTGACGCTCGCCCTGGGGCGCGAGCGCACCGGCCTTGTCGGCCGCAACGGCTGCGGCAAATCCACATTGCTTCGCCTGATCGCGGGCGAGATCGAACCGGCAGGCGGATCGCTGCAACGCATCGGCTCGATCGGCATGCTCGCGCAACTGACCGATGAACGACTGGCGGTCGACGAGGCGCTCGGCGTCGCCGGCGGCCTTGCCCGCCTGCGCCGGCTCGAACTCGGCCAAGAATCGCCTGAAGGATCGCTTGATGACGCGGCGGAAGCGGATTGGACGCTGGAAGCGCGGATACAGGCGGCGCTGGTCGAAGCCGGACTGCCGTCGTTGCCACTGCATCGCCCGATCGTCTCCTTGAGCGGCGGCGAGCGAACGCGCCTAGCACTGGCGCGCCTCCTGATCGAGGCGCCGGATCTGCTGCTGCTGGACGAGCCCACCAACAATCTCGACAGCGATGGCCGGCAGGCCGTGGCGCAGTTGCTCGAACGCTGGCAGGGCGGCGTCCTCGTCGCCAGCCACGACCGCGCGCTGCTGGAACGCGTCGACCGCATCGTCGAACTGACGCCGATCGGCATCAGCATATTCGGCGGCGCGTGGTCGGCCTTTGCCGAAGCGCGCGAGGCCGCCCGCGCCCGCGCCGCTGATGATCTCGACCGCGCCTCGGACGCGCTTGCGCAATACCGAGCGCGCGCTGCAGAAGGCGCGGGAGAAAAAGGCGCGCCGCGACAAGGCCGGCCGCGCCTGGCGCGCCAAGGGCATCGAGGACAAGATGTTCATGGACCGCGAGAAGGAGCGCGCCGAGAACAGCGCCGCGCGCGAAAGCCAGCTCGCCGGCCGCCTGCTCGGCGAGCGCACCGAGGCGCTGCAAATGGCCGGGCGCAAGTCGAGATCCTGACGCCGCTTTCGATCGATCTGCCGCGCAGCCACCTGCCCGGCGGGCGCGAACTGATCGCGTTGAAGGACGTGGTGATGGCCTTCGACGAGCGCCATCTGTTCGGACCGCTGTCATTCGAGGTCCGCGGACCCGAGCGGATCGCCATCCGCGGCGCCAACGGTTCTGGCAAGACCACCCTGTTCCGCCTGCTCACCGGCGAACTGAAACCTGCGAGCGGCGACATCGGCCGCCTCACCGACCGCATTGCCGTGCTCGATCAGCATATCGGCCTGCTCGATCCCGGCTCGAGCATTCTCGACAATCTGCGCCGCCTCGAATCCGGAGCTTTCGGCTAACGAGGCTCACGCGGCGCTGGCGCGGTTTGCGTTCCGTAACCGGGCGGCGCTGCAGATCGCGGCCACGCTCTGCGGCGGCGAGCGGCTGCGCGCGGGTCTCGCCTCGTCGTTCGCACGCCCGCAGCCGCCGTTCCTCCTGCTGCTGGACGAGCCGACCAACCATCTCGATCTCGCCTCGATCGAGGAGCTTGAAAATGCGCTGCGAGGATCTGACGGCGCGCTGATCGCCGTCAGCCACGACGAGGCATTCTTGCGGGCGATCGGAATCGGGCGGGAGATTGTGCTGGGCTAATTGGAACGCGGCGGCGGATTGGCGACCTGCGGCGTCAGCGCCAGCGGTGGACGCGGCGGCGGCTTCGGCTTGCGGCGGAGCCCGGCGCGGGCTGCACGTCGATCGGCGGCGGCAGCGGCGCGACCTGCGGCTGCGCCTCGCGACGGCGCCGGCGGCGCATTGACGACGGGGGCTGTCGGCGGGCGCGGCACCGCCGCCTTCTTCGCGGGAGGCCGTCGCGGATCGCGGCCGCCCTTCTGGTTCACCGGCGCGCTCGGCAGCGCCGCCGCAGAATCGGGGCTTGTCCATCCGCGGGCAGCACGATCGGCGCCGGCGCCGGCGGCGGCGGCTCGCCGCGCTCGATGGCATCGAGCCTTCGGGTTTCGTGATCGATCGCCCGCACCGCCAGCCACGACGACAAGCGCCGCAACGTCGACGCTGCGGCTCAGCGCGTCGGGCGTGCCCGACGGCGAAGCAGTTGAATCTCCGGACGGCCGGTCCGATCATCGTCAACGAAAGCGGGCGGCGCGAATATCGGCCTGGTCGGCGGCGAATATCGTATCCGCCGGAGACGATGGCGCGCACGCCGTTGGCGTCGAGCGTGGTGGCGCCGACGCGAAGCCGGCCGTCCCTGATGGTGAACGGAATTTGCGCCGACGGAACCGCAAGCGCGCCGGCCGGCAGCGCGGGCTTCGACGATCTGCTTCAGCCGGACATCGTCCTTGGCCTGCCCGCTGTCATTGGCGCGGACCGCGACTTCGAAGGCGCGCGGATCGAGGCCGGCAATCCTCGCCGCCTCCAGCGTCAGCGTTCCGCTGCCGGACAGCGCGCCCGCCAGCGCCGAGGCGCTGCGGCCCTGGCTCGTCAGCGTCATCTGCATCGACGCGCGGCCGGCGGGCATCGCGAGGTTGCGATAGCGCAGCGCCGTGCCGTCGACATCGGAGAGCTGGACGCTCGCGTTCAACGCAATGCCGTTCGCGCCTGGCTTCGCATCCATACTGGCGGTGACCTCGCCGCCGCCGATCTTGCCCTTGATGGCATCGAAGGTCAGCGACTGGCCGTCGCTCTTGACCACGCCGCTCACCGGCTGCAACTTCGCTGCCGCCCGGCAGCAGCGCCGCGCAACGCCTGAAACGCGATCCTGCCGCGCCAGCCCTTCGCCAGCCCGGTGCCGAGCGGCTCAGCGGCATCGTGTCCGGCGGCGCCGAGCGCCAGCGCAAAGGCCGGCGCCAGCGCGAGCTGTGTCGGCGCCGATTTCACCCTCGATCGTCCTTCTCGTCGCCGAGCGTCACCGCCACGCGGCCGCGCAGCCGCGAGCCGCGCGAGCGTGCTGTCGAGGTCGTCGAAGGTCAGCTTGTTGCCGGTGAGCTGCACGCGCGAGGACAGGCCGATGTTCTGCGCCAGCGTATCCGCCGGCTTGAGATCGAGCAGCGGCCCGAAATCGGCGCTGCGAACTTTCAGGATGAGATTGGCCTTGGCCTCCTGCGCCCACGGTTCGGCGGAGCCTTCCGCTTCGGCGTCAGAGTCCCGTTCCCGAGATCTTTGCCTTGAGCCGCAACGGCGCGCCCCACGCGCCCGTCGCGCGTGCCCTCGAATTGCGCCGGGCCGTCGCCCGCCGCGACCGCGCGATCGAGGCCGAGCAGCGCCAGCAAGGCGCGGCCCTGCTCGGACGACAATTTCGACTCGATCCCGACTTCGCTGCGCTCGGAGCGCGGCGAGATCGATGCCCTGGATCGCCGCGATGGCCGGCTTGGCGGTGATCGTGATGACGCCCCTTGAGCTGCGGCTTCGATCGAGATCGAGCGACGGCGCGCGCCTGGACGCGATCGGACTGCCCGGCATTCCTGTCGAGGTCGAGCGCCAGCTTCAGGCGCGCCGGGCCCGGGATGGTCCCCATCGCGTTGAGCCGCGCGGCCAGCGCCGGTGCAAACGGCGACGATCAGGCTGGTCAACCGGCCGAGCGAGGCGGCGCTCGAATTGAGCACGAACCATCCACTCGGCGTTGACGCGGTCGAAATTGCCCGCGCCGTCCAACATCACGTTCTCGAACTGGCCGATCTTCAACTGCTCGAGCGATAGCTTTGCCGGCGAGTAGGCCAGCTCTGGCGAGCAGCGGACTCAGCTCCTGTCCGGCCGGAGATGGCGCGGCCGACATCGAGCGAAAGCCTTGCCTCATCCGGCCACTCGCCTTGCGGTCCCGCCAGCGACCGCGCAAGCGGCCAGTCGCGGCATCGAGATCGAGACGCTCCGCCTTCAGTTCCGCATCGACCCGCGAGCCGTGATCGGCCTGCCGGTGCGACACCGCTACCCGTCCTTCCACCGTGCCGCCATCGATGTCGGCCTTCATGGCGTCGATGGCAAAGCCGTCGGGCGCCACGGTCGACGTCGCCGCGCAGCCGAAGCGGCTTCTGGCTGCGATAGGCGATCTCGCCGCGGCCCTGCAGCCAGGTCAGCAGCGCCTCGGGATCGGAGGATTCGACGCTGAGCGCGGCCTTGAACTGGTCGGGCCGACGCTCTTCGCGCCGGCTCTCGCTCGAGCGAAACCCTGGTCGCGCCGGGCGCGCGAAACTCCAATCTTCGCGAGGCTCAGGATTTGTCGTCGCCATGCAGCTCGGCCGCGATGTCCTGCAACGGGCGTCCGCCCAGCATGACCTGCTCGGAAGCGAGTTCGATCTGCGCCGGGATCGGCAGATGCGGAACGATGGCGCCGAGCGCCTGCAACGCCGGCAGCGCGCGAACCGGCTCAGCGGCATTGTCGCTTGGCGAAGAACCTGTCGGCATCGAGCTGGCGCGCCGACAGCGCCGCGCGCAGCAGCGGCGCTGCACCGAAGCGGACGTCGCCGCTGCCTGACAATTTCAGCGCGCGCTCCTCTGGGCCATAGCTCACCTCGATCTGTTCGAGCCGCGCCGCCGAATATTCGGCCTTGACCTTCGCGCGCGATACGCCACGGTGGATCGCTGCCTCGTTACCCTTCTGGCCGCGGCGGAGCGACGAGCGTCATCGCGCCTTCGAAGCGCGGCGCGCGCGCATCGAAGTTCAAGCACACCGTCGAGATCGATCGCGAGCGCGCGCTGGCCGGGATCGATATTGAGATGAACGCAGGTGCCGTTGCCGTCGAGGCCCTGCCCGGACGAGACCCGAAACGGATAGCGAATGCCCGACAGCATGAAGTTGCCGTCGCCGCGGACCGAGCCGGCCAGCGAACGCACGTCGCCACTGAAGGCGATGTCGTTCAGTTCGAGCGTGACAGCGGCTGGCCGCGTCGTGCAGGGCGATGCGGCCGGTGAGATTGAGCCGGTCGATCGCCAGCGAGCCCAGATTGACCGTCCCGGTCGATCGCCGGCCAGTCGATCCGCCCCTTCGCGTCGAGCCCGAGATCGAGCGACATGCCGTTGATCGTCAACTCCGGTGGCGCGAACCTCGCCGCGCATCAGCGAGCCGAGGCTGAATTCGACGTCGAGCTTGTCGGCGCGAACCTTGCCGAGATCGTTGGCGCCGCCGACCACGACCGAGCGCAGTTGCAGCGACGGCGCCGGCAACAGCCGCGCGTCGAGCTTGCCGCCGACGCGCACCGGCGCGCCGATGATCCGCGTCGCCTCGGCCTCGAATTGCGGCCGGAACTGGTTCCAGTCAATGAAATACGGCCCGACGAGTGCGGCAATCAGCGCAATGATGAACGCGATTGCCAGGCCGAGCAGCGTCGTCTGCACGGTATCTCCCCTTGAACCGCCCCGGCGCGCAGGCCGCGCTACGCCGAGATCCGGCCCCGGAGCTGCCCGGAATATAGAGAGAAGTATGGCGAAGTCACAGCGTCATACTCGACAGGAGCCCCAGCCCGGCTCGGACCAACCGTAGCCGTGGGCTCAAAACCGCCGCGCCGAGGAGTTATCAGGTCGTTACCAGCTCGCCGGCAGGCGCCCCAGGCCGCGCGCAGCACGAAGGTCGGCCGCCACTCCGGATTGACAGCGTCATCGAGCCGCAGGTCCAGGGATCCGCCGAAGCAGGGTCGAAATCGCGACTTCAGCCTCGATCCGCGCCAACTGGGCGCCGAGGCAGAAGTGGATGCCGCCGCCAAAGGACAGCGGCCTGACGATTGGGCCTGGTGATATCGAGGCGTTCCGGGTGGTCGGGATAGACCGCGGGGTCGTGGTTGGCCGCGCCCAGCAGGCACAGCACGCTCTCTCCCTTGGGAATTCGCTTTCCGCCGAGGTCTTCGATGTCTTCCAGCGCCACCCGGCCGGTCAGTTGCACCGAGAGAATCGTAGCGCAGGAATTCCTCGATGGCGTTGGTGATGAGCTCGGGCCTGGCCTTGAGCAGCGCGAGCTGGTCGGGATTGCGATGCAGCGCCAGCAAACCGTTGCCGATCAGGTTGACGGTGGTCTCGTGGCCCGCGCCGAACAAGCAGAATGATATTGGCAGTCAGTTCCTCGTTGGAGAGCTTGCTGGCCGTCCTCCTCGGCCTGCACCAGCTGCGTGATCAGGTCGTCGCCGGGGGTCTTCCGCCGCAGCTCGAACATCTGCTGGAAATACATCGCCGCCATCGCATTGCCGGCGTTGCCCTGCTTGATCTCGTCCGGCGTCAGCGGCACCGGATCGAGCAGGCGCCCGCCGATCGCGCGAACTCGTGTAAAACACCTCGCGATGCTCCTCGGGGATTCCGAGCATGTCGCAGATGATGGTGACCGGCAGGCGGAACGCGAAATCCTCGATCAGGTCCATCTGGCCCTGCGGGATGATGCGGTCGAGCGTCTCGTCGACGATCTGCTGGATGCGCGGGCGCATGTCCTCGACCCGGCGGGCGGTGAAGGCCTTCACCACCAGCCCGCGCAGGCGGGTGTGGTCCGGCGGATCCTGCTGCAGCATCCAGTGGCTCATGCTGCGGAACACCGGCTCGTCCATGATCTTGGGGCCGTAACGCCGGATCGTGCGCTCGACATAGTCCTTGCCGAACCGCTTGTCGCGGACCACGAGGCTGGCCTCGGCGTGGCGGCTCGCAGACATACACGCCGAGCGGCGTCAGGTGCACCGGATCGGTGTGCGCATCCGCTCGTAATGCGGATAGGGGTTGCGGATGAATTCGGGGCACAACGGATTGAACAACGGCGCGCTACTGGCAGTCTGAACATGCTCGTTCATGGTGACCTCAACTGGTTGCTGTGCGCAGTTCAGCGCGTTCCCCGGGGCCGGTCGATCGAAACTCGATACATTGTTGTATTGAGTTGCATTCTCGCCTAAACTGGCCAGATGTCAAGAGCGCGAACCGAGACCGACACGGGACGACACCCGCGAAAAGCTGCTTCGAGGCGGCGGCGCGCGTGTTCGAGGAACAGGGCATAGGCGGCGCCAGCATCGAGGCGATCGCGGCGGCGGCGGGCTTCACGCGCGGCGGCGTTCTATTCGAATTTCAAGAGCAAGGACGAACTGATCATCGCCATGCTCGAGGATCACGTCGAGCAATCGATCAGCGCGCATCCGCGATCTGCTCGAGAAGCACAAGAACCTTGCGGATTTCATCGATGCGCTGAAGACCATGGATCGCGCAGCCAGCAGGATCCGCTCGGCCGCTCTCCCTGCTGCACATGGAAATGATCCTGTTCGTGGCGCGGCGCCGAAAAGCGCCGGCCGCGAACTCGCCAAGCGGCTGCGCGCCCGGCGAAAACTGGTCACCGACATCATCGAGACCACGGCGCGGAACAGCGGCAGGACGACAATTCTCAATCCGACATGGGCCGGCGCGCTGGTGCTGGCGCTGGAGGACGGCTTCCGTCTGCACCGCCTGATCGATCCTGAGACCACGCCGCCCGAAAGTTTTTTCGCGCCATCGGCGATCTGCAGCGGGCGATGGGAATTTCATCGGCCTGAGACCAGAATATCCGCCTCGCGAAAGTCATCACAACATCGCTAGCGTGGCGGATGCCTGCGAACGCCGACACCGGATATTCGACACATTCTGCGTGCTCACCTGCGCATCGCTTCGCTGCGCCCGGATGGTCGCGCCTGAAATACCTGATCTTGATTTCGCTGTGCCTTGCCGGTGCGGTCAACGCCGGAGGCCGAGGGAAGTCATCTCGCTCGCGCTGCCGATCAGGTGCCAGCCGGGCCTGACCTGCTTCTTTCAGAACTATGTCGATCACGATCGCTTCCGACAAGGCCCGCGACTATCGCTGCGCGGCGGACGCAGCTATGACGGTCACGACGGCACCGACATCAGGATCAGGAATCTGGAAATACAGCGACAGGGATGGAGGTGCTCGCCGCGGCGCTCGGACGCGTCGATCGTCGGGGGCGAAACGACATGGAAGACATTTCGGTCAAGACCGCAGGCAAGGCCGCCATCGCCGGAAAGGAATGCGCGCAACGGCGTGCTCATCGAGCATGAGAGCGGCTGGCGCACCTTACATTGCCACATGGCCATGGGCAGCGTCCGGGTCAAAGCCGGCGATCAACTGACGACCGGGCAGCCGATCGGCCTGGTCGGCCTATCCGGCGATACCGAGATTCTTTCATCTTCATTTCACGGTGCACGGCATCGCGGAAAGATCGTGGATCGCTTGTCCTACGGTGCACCTGAGAATTCCTGCGGCGGCGGCCGGTCGCTCTGGGCAGCTTCCTTGGCGAACAGATGCAGTACCGCCCCGGTGAAATCATCGATTACGGCATTTGCCGGCATCGCGCCGACCATGGAGCTGATCGAGTCCGGCAGAAATCGGCAAGCATCCCGTCACGTCGGGTTCAGATGGCACTCGTCGCCTATGTCAGGGCCATCGGCCTGCAGGCCGGCGACCAGCAATTCCTCGCGGTGCAAGGCCCGGGCGGGGCTTCCGTGTCTGCCAACAACCTTCCCGCACTCGACCGGGACAAGGCGCAGTTCCTTGTCATCGCCGGAAAGAAGCGCACCGAGGCAGCGTGGCCTGCCGGCCGCTACGCCGCGACGTACCGTGTGATCAGAGACGGTGCGGAAGTGCTGCGAAGGACTTTCGACATTGAAGCACGCGCCTCGATGAGTCCGTGATCGAGAGTAACCGCGGCTAGCCCGCGCCGCTCCTGATTTGCGCCTTGTGCATTTTGTCCTGCGACCGCCCTCACCTTGCCCGGCGACGCCCGCCAGATCGCAACCGCCGACAGGATGCTGACGGCGATGCCGATCGCAAAGGCTGACGATGTAGCTGCCCGATAGATCAGTACAGCAGCCCGGTCGCCCATGGGCCTGGCGGCGCCGCCGGCAAGCGCCGCCAGCATGATGGTGCCGAAAATGCTGCCGTATTGCCTGCCCTGAAAGATTTCCAGCACCACCGCGCCCATGACCGAGACGTCAGGCCGTAGCCGAGTGCGCCCTGGGTGAAGATCATGAGATAGACCAGCGGCAACACCGGCGCGAATTTCAGAGCGATCAGCGCGGCGCGAAGCAGATCGCAAAGCCGAGACAGCTGATGGCCCAGATCCATTCCGCGCCCGATCCGGTCGGAGAGATGCCCGAGCCAGATCTGGCCGGGAATGCCGAGCAGGCTGACCACGCCGAGCGCCCACACCGCGACGTTCGGCGCTGAAAGCCGATGTCGAGCAGGAATTTGGTCTGGTGCACCTGCACCGCGTACCAGACGTACAGGCCAGCAGAAGTAACCAGAGCGAAATCCACCAGAACCGCGCGGTGCGCAGCGCGCGGCGCAGCGTCCAGTCGGTAGTTGGCCCACACGGGATCGACGACGTTCGAGCGAGGTGCGGCCGATGTCGCCGACGGCGCCGCATCGCCATCCGGCAGCAGGCCGATATCCTCGGGGCGCTTGCGCAGCAAGAGATTGATCGGCGCGAGCACGGCGAAGCACCAGAATGCCCATCGCGGTGCAGGCGGTGCGCCAGCCGGTCTGCTCGATCATGTGCTGCACCCATGGCAGCAAGGTCACCGAGCCGATGCCGACGCCGGCAAAGGCGAGCCCCATCGGCAAGCCCGCGGCGGCGAACGAACCAGTTCGGCAGAAACAGCGATTGGCCGGAATAGCCGAGGCAGACGCTGCCCGCGCCGACCAGCACGCCGATCGTGAGATAGAGATGCCAGGGCTGCGTCGTCAGCGGCGCCAGCAACAACCCGCCGCCCATCAGCGCGACGCCGAGCTCCATCACCCCGCGCGGACCGAAGCGATCCATCATGCGCCCGATCAGCGGACTGACGGCACGGCCGAGACCACGAAGCCGAAGGAGAACGCGCCGGCGGTGACGCCGCGCTCCCATCCGAACTCGCCGATGATCGGCGGAAAGAACAGCGAGAACGCCAGTCGCGCGCGATTGACGCCGATCGCCATGGTGACGAACGTCACCACGACGATCAACCAGCCGTAGAAGAAGGGAAGACGCATCAGGGTGTGTCTTTGTGCCGGGACAGTATCGATGCGGGATTTCTAATTCATTCTTCCGACCATCAGCGGACGACTTGATTAAGCAGCGTTTGTCAAAGCCGCTGCAATTGTTGACGGGCTGCCCATTCAAAATCTGGTGTCGCCGAACACCAACGTTTAGATGAAGTGGATATCTGCTGCGACTGACTGTCGTACCGCATAAGCTGACCTCAGAGCTACGCAATGGCCATAGCAAACGAACCCGCACCAGCCAGGCTGCCTGGAACCCGCCTCTGCCTGGCGTGTGGCACGTTCGCGCCGTCACTGATGGTCAACCGACAGCGATCTCATTGCTGCACCCTGTCGCCATTCGTCTGAGTTGATGGGCATTTCGGACAAATTGCTCATCGAGGCCCGCTGCGAAATCTTTTATGAATATCTCTACCGTAAAGGAGCTTGGCGAGATCGACGACCTGCAGCGCAATGGCTGGAGGCATAGCGCCGGGAAATGAGGCCCCACTTCGCTGGATGCCCATCAGGTTGGCCCGCCCAAGAGACGACGGTTATAACGATGCCAGGGATCCGCGGGTTTCAGAGCATTCAGCTCGAAGACAGAAAAGCGCATCCAGGTAGCCAGAGCAAACCAGAACCCGAACATCCTGGCTTTGGCTTCAAACGCGGCTGACGGCGCTTGCGCTTATCGGCTCAGGTTTGGCCTCAACATAGTGATAAATGTGCGATCCAGTACGGGCTCGTTACGTTTCGTCGGACTGCCGCTACCACACCATCCCCCGGTAAAAGGCCTCGGGAACAATCGGCCAGGACGGGAGTCAGGATCAAAAACCGCCGAGGCCTGTTCCAGGAAGGCATACTGATCGAAGAAATCAAGCGCGAGATTGGTTCGATGTGGTGGGCCTCGAACTCATTTCAGTTCGAGGCTTGCCCCGCCTGTTCCCTACCGGACTGACCCCGGGGACGGAATGGCGGGTTGAACATAAGCGGCACCGGCCGCGATCCGCTCGTCTTCAGGCAAAACGATCAACTTTGCTCGCTTCATTGTTGTTAGACGCCTGAAAGGCGGGAGAGAGTCATCAACCAACGGGGTGGCGCAGCGAAGGCACGGAATACCATGGTGACGCGCGGGCGTTTCCGGTCCGATCCGGCCTCACCGGGGTTGAATGAAGCCTATGCCAATCAATACGGCCTTCGCGCTCCGATGATGAGCTGGATTGTGCTCGCACCCCGGTGTCGGATTACCCCAAATCCCTGGCTCTCGTGCTCAACAGTGGAGACACCGGGGAGTTGCAGGATCAGTGCCCAAATTCATCCAGGCCGACCACGGGGCCAAAACGTACCAGCCCCAAATCATCAACCTTCCTGCTGGCGGCGCGCTGGCCCCCGCGTTCATTCTGACGACTTTGCTAGCGCATTCTACAATGCAAGCCAGGTTTTCGGCACCTGCGCATATGGGATCGACCGTTCCGTATTTCCGATTTGCCACAGCCTCCCCCTCAGAAGCACGCCATCCGTTCTATTTCATCACGACAGGCCCGAGCAAGAATGGCCGTACCGTAAATGCCTGCGTACAGGTTGATGGTTGGCCAGTCGATTTGCAGGGGCCAACGTCAGTCCGGAGATCATTCCGAGCATGGAAATGCATCACGCGCGTGCGCGAATATGTCACCGTCGCGAGCGCAAACCGTGGGACAGGATCACCCCTTCGCCGACCGAGCCAATTGGAATAGCCGCTGACGATCGCTGGATATGGCACGAGATCGGCCATGTCTTGCTGAAAGTTTCGCTGCCGTGGGCGAACTGGAGCTTCGCTGGCGCACAGCGTTGAGACGCGCTTGCCGCGTTGCATCCGATCAGGATCAGCTATCGCGGAAGGGACGCCTGCAGCGGCGGGCTGACCTTTCCATGGGTATTCACGCTCGCCGTCACGACCGTTCCAGTGAGGACGGCTGGAGCTGGGCGAACACCGGCTCACGCGGTGCTTGCTCTGCCGGCTGCACTGTCAGCCGCGCGCCAAGGCGCAAGGGGTATTTGAGCGAACAAATTGTCCTCTTCGCTCGTTAGCTACCGCGCTCTGGGCGGCGACGCGATGGAGAACACGCCAGGAAGGCGCACCCAGCGCGCGTCACACTGCTTCACTTTTTCTGCGTGTTCCTGATCATGAGAGCCACTAAGTTTGGCGATACGTCATCGGCGGTGTCCAGAACGGCCCGATCAACTGGTTCAGGAATTGATTCAGCTGACGCTGCACCAACCTTTTCAGCGTACCGGGGCAGACAGCATCACCCTTACCAAAGGATCCAGCGGCTGCGCCCAAAAAGGTCATTCGCTGGGCTTTCGGCCTGGGGCTTTGCACCCGCCGACGCGATTACCAATGCGCCTGGTCTGCCGCCCCGATCCGATGCTCACTGCACTGCAAACGGGCGACGGTCAGGATCGACCGAGAACAGTTACCGCAGGTATGGGCCGGGAAGCTACGCCCCAGTATCGCTTTGCAGTCGGGATCCCGGTCAGACAGGAGGAAGTGCGTTACCACTCCCTGGCAGGCGGATGCCAACGCAATAACAACGAACGCCAGCGGAATTTCTGTCGTCGTCGGCAATCGGGGATTGGAGAAAGCTACCGCGTCACAGTCACCTCTGGTGCGAATGGCCCGATTAATTCCGATCCCACTGCTGTGGAGACGAACCGGGTTGGGCAACCCGCGGAACCAGCCAGACCCATTGACATCGAGAAAATTACGGACGCGGGTTTGGCCCTTCCAGTTTGCGCCCACGTCAGGCCCACGGCGCTTTATTATCTGGCGAAGGCATCGTGCCTTGCCGATCAGGCGATACATCGATGAGGCCCCGGCGCTCGCTTGCTCTATATGCGTGCGGCTGATCGATCTCGTCGCCGGTGACCGCCAGCGTATCGGTTTGCGCGTGGTAACGCTTCCGCTTCCCTGAAATGTTGAAACGTATCGGGCCCAATCCGTTACAGCCCATTCGGCGCTAACGTGTCGCAAACTCCCCTTCCAGAGTTGGTGACCGATACGCGCACTGGTGGAGCTTCTTCCGAAGCGCATACAGATGCCGAAAGCAAGATGTCGGCTTCCGAACAGATCCAGGTGTAGTGAACGCCTAATCGCTTTCGCGGTTTTGGCCAGACGCTGCGATAGCCAGAACATCGGCGATGGAATTGGATCGCGTCCGGCGAGTGTGCGGCTCCCACAGCTTCGCAGCGCCCATCTTTCCTTCACCCCGACAAAGATACCGTAACGCTGGCCCAGTAAAGCCGGGGGATGTCCAGCTTTGCTGGCAACGCGACGGAAGTGGCCCAGAACGAATGTCCGCTAGGGAAGCGAGATGCCGCCAGGGACCGAATGACGGAATAAGCCCAGGCACAGAAACGAGGCGAGACGCGCGCCCGAATTTCTGCTGTGGGACATGTACGCGATGTTGCCAGTCACGCGAGCCCACCAGTGACAGTTCGATCATCGTCTGAGGATGGCACAACCTTAGCGCTTTTGATAAAATCGAAAAAGTAGTCGGCCAGCCCATCGGCCTGCACGTCGAAATTTCTGACAGGTAAAGTTCATGGTCATCAGCGCGGGTGCTGGAGCTCTGGTTTCGCCAGGCCAACCGACCCACGGTCTTTTACGGCCTGCCATCCAGGATCTTCACGGAGGTCCGGATCAGGCTGTAGCGAATCGTCAGCCTCGAGCCAATTATGGTCGATCAGCTCGGCGCTCCGGCCACGATATATTCTTGTGCGCCCGCTCGCGGGCCACCAACAATCGATGGTTTGGCGGGATCAGCTTCAGCCATTGATTGAGCTGCCGATCGTAAAGGCAGCGCCCAAAAGCGTAGGGCCGGGTCCAGTCGCCGGTAGTCCACTCAAGAACGGTTCCGGCAGTAGGGGTTGACGATCTGGGCGTGCAGGAACGGCGGCGATCCGGTCGTCAGGCGTGAAATCCAGCGTCCAGGGTCAGTACCACTGGCTCCCATGGTGTTGCGCCTGCCAGCTGCTGACAGGATACACACTATACCTCCGCACCGACTCACCACACTCAGCCCACCCCGCGCCGGCTCCTGCCCGCCAGCCACCAACCCGCACCCCAGCTCTCGCCGCGCCAGCGCTCTGCTTGCGCCGGCTCCTGCGCATAAAACCTGCCCCGCGCCGACTCCACGCTTTCGCTCCTGCTCACCACTCTTGCTCATATCATCCCTGCGCCCAAAAGCCATGTTCGTCTCCCTAAAATGACGCCCGCTCTTCCACTGAAGCGTTTCAGCACGCCGGCGGCGATGGTCCAGCCTACAGGGCTGGAACAGATCTTCTGGCCCGGCGTGGCGGATGCACCAAAAGCTGAAGTATCGGACGCTCGAAACGAAGGCTCGATTTTGAAGAAACATCGCTCCCTGGACGACCGTTCGACCCTCTCATCAGCATGCGAAATCGCCAGGCGAAGCGCTAACGCCGCAACAGGCGATGGATCGTGAATGGCTGCGCCTTTTCGAAGCCATCCGATGGCCTGCTGCCCGCGTATCTTTACCGCGCGACAGAGCACCTCAGCGATGCCAAGCTTCCCAATCAAGAAATAGAAATTTAGCGGATAAGGTTTTAGTCGCCACACTTTGCGACGCTCCAGCGCTTCATCGGGCCGGCCAAGGATAGCCTGCAAGCGTAAGAGCGCTCAGCCCCAGGCGAAACGCGGAGTTCTGGTTAAGAGCCAGCGCCTCAAGCCGAATCAAGCGCGTCTCCGGATTGCCGAAGGACGAGAATATGGCCCGCTGGCAAACAAACGGATATAAATTCACGGCCCGTCACTTGAGACCAGCGGTGCCCGCGCCTTGCTCGGCGTCCGGGTCGGCACAAACGCACCGTTAGGGGTTCAGCCACCACCGGAATGGCGTACGCCTGGGCGCTGGGCGTGAGGTCCGGGCCACTGCCGCGCTCCAGCAGTTCGCCCGCCTCCCGGTAGTTGTCCAGGGTAAGGTATAGAGCAGGGACATCGCGGCATGAAGTACCAGTGGTAGGCATCAGGCTCTCGGTCGGTCTATCTGAGAAGTAGCGCAGCCTCAACGCGCGCACTCGTGACGTGATCGAAGACAAGATGCTACCACCAGCTATGCGGTCTGAAATTCGAGCAGATCATTGGTCAGGCCTCGCCTGCCCAGATCAGAAATGTTGCCGACGATATCGATCAATTACGGCATTGATGCGCAGACGCGTTCCTGCGCTTTGAACGCTGCCGTCGAGTATGTAACGCACGTCTAGCTCAACCGCTATCCTGACGCAGATCGCTGTCGCTGCGTTGGTAGCGCCAGCAAATTGCGCGCCTCACGTAAACGACTTTTGCGCGATAGACCGCCAGCGATCTAATCGGTGATTCGCCGCCCACGTAGCCGGGTCTCCATCATCAGGTCCCGCTGATCGTGGAACAGCACCGCTACGCGTCTGTGCGACGTTACGCATTGGGAGCTGCGAGACCGGATCCTGAGGCCTTCCGCATTCCATTTGATCGGCCGCGAAGCACCAGATCGTATCGTTAGCTGTTTTCATCGGCGGCGTACCAGTCGCGAAACGTCAGCGGCAGGCGATTATGGCGTGATCTGGTTAACAAACAATGACGAAACTGCATCTGCCGGGCTCCACCGTCCTGATGAATGCAGGACGCGATGTTGACTTATCGCCACAGATGCGCTCTTTGTCCGATGACATATCCACATTAATGGCAATGCGCAGATGGAGCGTTGGTGAGCATCGCGTCGCTCGCGCTTGCGCTTGCTGCGTCGGCTGCCATCGGACGGCGTTTACGACGCTCGGAAACTCCACCAACGGGCATCGCCAGCAGATCTCAACAATTCGCCCGCGGTGTACCATGTTGCGCTCAAATACTCGGTCCGTAGCGTCCTCAACGGAGAACGTCGATCTTTAGAAACCATCGTTTACTGGCTTCACAACGTCCATAAATACGATGGCACGGCAAGTCGCACCGCAAATAATTGAGGCGCGAGGGGTGGCGCTTTCTGGCGCTTGCTCAACACCGTATTGCGGACATCGATACTGCCAAACGCTTCGTGCCCGGCCGCTTTCCATGGGTAGATGCAGGGCGACGTTAAAACTCCAACAATTTCTTCTGCAATGGCTGCCCAACGACTGGTGTCACTCGGATAGCTGCTTTCCCCGCGCACCAGCACTGGCTTTCCCTACAAGGCTCCGCCCGCGAAGGCTCGTTACACATCACGGCAGAGCGGGGCGAGGAAGCGGGTATGTCGTTCAAGACCGGAAGCACCTTGGCGGCGCGCTGGCCTTCGCTGTCGTCCGCTCGACGAAGACCACCGCCGCAACGCGACGGGGGGCTCAGTCCGGGTCGTAATCCCAACCTAAAACGGCCGCCGCGTCAGTAAATGCCCCAGCGGCAATCCTTTCATGCTGTAAAAGTATCTCATTTTACTCAACATGCACAGTGTTTTTCCAGCTGCCAGCTCTGAGCGCAGAACAGGCGTAACTCCCAGACCCGCAGTTGCCCTATGGTCAGGCTCATGGCGAGTTCTACTTTCTGCGTAAATTTGGGCCTCGTCTGGTGGCATCGTTCGGCGCAATCAGTTCTTAGCGACGCCGTCCATTTATGGGTGGCCTCGACCACGCCGCCGGCCAACCCACGATGATCTTCTCGACCTGCCGGCTCTCGATCGCCTTTGTTTGGCGTCGATACCGATGAGGCGTCACGATGACGTTGGGCAATTTTACGCTCCGGCGATGGCGGTTCTCGCGCGGTGGCCGACAGCGCTACCTCGTTGACGAGATTGCCGCGCAGATTCTGCGCCATGGCACCGCCTGTCCGACGGGCTTTCCGGTTTGCTTATGATGGCGACCAGAGGGGCGATGCGCAGCATCAGGCCATAAATCCTCGAGATTCCCGTGCGCAATCGCGGGTGCTGTGGGGGCCCCTGTGGTCGTGGACGCGGTTACGTCAGGATCATCATCTTTCGTTGGCGTCTCAACCCCTGTAACCGGCGCATGGCTCCTCGTGCCCGATGGCGCATATCACGGTGTTTCGCACAGCAGTGCTCTCGCTGGTCGGCGCTTCCAGCACGATATTGCCCCTGCACCAGCGCATAAAGACGATCGGCATAACAACTGCACGCCGCTGCCCCTTCTCCGGCAGCAACTGTTCGACCAGCGGCGGCGTTCTGCCAGCGCACCAGCTGAGCGATCCGCATTGAGCACGCGATCTGACCAGAACAAACGGGCCGACCAGAAGGTTCGTCCAGCATCAACAGCCCCGCGGGCGCCATGCAGGTATTACTGCGCGACCAGCGAGCATCTGCTTTCTTTGCCCGCCGCTGAGCGCACCACCGCGCTCCGTGACGCTTCCTCCACGATCTGGGAAAAACGGCGGCCTCCTCGACCCTCCGGCGCGTTCGCTGCAGGGCAGATCATAACCGGCGATCGAAAAAGATTGTCATTGACGGAGTCACGTGAACTTACGCGATGGCCCCTCGATCATGCACAGGCCGGCGCGCTTTGCCTCAACGCGGCGTCGCGTTGAGTCCGTGTCGCGGCCAAAATCCAAAAGCGCACGTGCCCCGAAATTGACTGGCGGCAATCCCGACAGCGCGCAGCGGGGTGGTCTTGCCAGCAGCGCCGTTGGGGCCGAAACAGGGCAACCACTTCGCCGGCACGACATCAGTCCCGATGCCGTACCTGGCACTGGATCTTGCCAGCGCGTTCGCGCTGCCGAGGAGCAGGTTCAGCCGCCGAGGTAGCACTGACCCATGAACGCAGATCAGCAAGTGCCAGCAACAAGCGTGCGCCGAGATTAAACCTGGTGACCTGATGGCAAATGTCGAAGATCGGAATCCGGCATGGTGGTGCTCGACCAGCGGCACACCGGTGCGCCACGCCGGGCACTGATCCGCGCGATCAGCCGTTCGATCTCGTCGTTGGAAGAAGACGGCGGCAGGTTCGTCGAGCAACAGGAAATCGGATCGAGCATCAGCGCGCGAAAGCGATCTCGATGACGCAGTTACTGTGCTGCAGGCCTGGTCGGCACGCACCTCCGCCAGCGGTTCCGGCCCGACAGCGCCAGCAAGGCGCGCGCAACGGCCGCCAATCATCATCTGCGCGTTGCGCGGCGCAACGCGAAAGCATCGACTCTGACAAACTCACTCTTGCCTTCGATTGAGCTACCGCCGATCGCTGACGTTCCTGCAGCACCGATGCCTGCCGGTCACGCGCCAGGTCTGAAACGCGCGTGCGCGCGCGATGCCGCGATAGGCAGCGCAATGTCAGCTTCACCAGCGGCGGCGCATGTCGCCGAGGGTCATGATTCCGGCCTGGGCGGCGTAGTAACCGAGATCACATTGAGAGCGTCGTGGTCTTGCGCTGCCGTTAGAACCCCGATCAGGCCGTGGATCCAGCCCGGCGCGACGTGGTCAAGACCATCGATCGCGCATTGCCGAGCTCAGGGCGGCGTGCTACGCAGCGTCAGCGTACTGCCGCCGGTGCGCGCTGCGCACGATATCAGCCAGTGCCGCCGGTCGCGGCACGATGGCGCCAGTTATGCAGCCAGCGGACGGCGGTGAAATCCCCAGCAACGGCGATGCCGCCGAGGCAGTAGCGCTGATCATGGCAACACCGCGTAGAGGAACGTCGAACCACGCCGCCGTGCCGCGATTTTCCATGCAGAGATCATCCAGGATGATGGTGAACACCGACATCGGCATTTACGGAGGATCGAAGCCACCACCGATCGAGATCACGCGATGAAGAACAGCACGGACAGGTCGAAGGTGAGCATCCGGCGTGATGTAGGTCTGCAGGGTCGCGAACAATCCGCCGGCGATGGCCGCAAGCACTTTTCCGGCAAGGGAAGATGGCGATCAACATTTTCGGCTTGGAAATGCCGGTGGCCTCGGCGCCACTGGCGTCGCGCACTGCCAATCAGCGCGCGACCAAGAACCATTTGGCGCGACATTCGCGCTCATCAGAATTGGTGAGGCGGCCCGCCAAAGCCGATGCAAAGAAAGTAAAGCCCGGGGTGTTGAGCGCCGGAAACTCCGGTCCAACATTGCCAAATACCTGCCAGTGACACTCTACCATACCCAGCTGCGTTTGCGTGACGATCATGTGAAAACCCAGCGTTGACATCGCAAAATGAAATTGCAGTAACCTGGGCCAGCGGGGCCGACGATCACCTCCGAACCGCGCCGACGCCAGCCGGCAATCAGCAGCGCTGGCGATACAACACCGGCGGCATGATACGCGACCAGCACGCTGTGGTGTAGGCGCCAGGGAAACGTCAGCAGCGCACGACATGGCCGATCACCGGAATGGCCATGGAAACCGACCAAACGGATGGAGCCGAAACCAGCGCGGCAGATCGCCGCCGCGTGCCAGTCTCAACAGTAATCATTGGCAAAGAAGACGGAGATCATCGCCAGCAGGATGCGAGAACGGCGCGACATAGAACCAACGCCACGCTGGGTGCACCTGCCGCCACAGGATCGTTATTGCGCGGAACTGCGTGACTGACGTCATCACCGCTCTCGCACCGTGAAGCGCCAGGGACCTGGGGGCGCCGCCAGCAGGACCACGATAAAACCAGCGTAAAAACGGCGACTGACGAAGATGCCGCCGACCAGGAAGTTCGCCCGCCTGCACCGGAACAGGCGGGCAATCCGCCAGCTATAGCGCCGCGTTGTGCCGAGCCGCCGAAGCGCCACCAGGTTTTCAAAAGCCAGCGAAGTTCGGCTGCTTTTACCATTGTAGCGAGGAACATAGCAACAGCTCTGCTGCCAGGCGACCAGCCGCATTGCAACGATCGCATAAACCGGCGCCGCGCCTGAGCGCTTGCCGCAATTACGTTTGGGCAAATTCAGGAAAGCGCGCCCTTTGAAATTATCTTCCGCGATCACTGCGGCGAGGCACGTAGCAGTTGCAGCGACTCCACATAAAAGATATTCAGGGCGACAATGATGAATCGTGCGCAGAGCTCTGACCGCTGGCCGAATTTTCGTCCCAGTTGTTTTACCCGCCAATGCCACGAATAACGCTTTGGGGAACGGCTGCGGCTCGATTTGCTATTCGATCTGCGCGATATAACTGGATCTGCATCTGAAGCCTTTCACCATGACCACGTCGGCGTAAGAGTGCTGAAGGGTCAGGGCTTGCCGGCTTTCAAACCACTACCGGCAGTTTAATTATTCAGTCACCGATGATGGCAACCGAGCAGCGTCAGCAGGAAATATTAACAGGATCAGCATTACTAACTTCGGCGTGGACGCATCAGACCGGACTTGCCACCGAGCATCGGCTGGCCGCGGGTGAGCTTTCCATCTGCCGCGCGATATCAAAGAACCTTGTGGTCTTCTTGTTGACCGCCGTGACGCCGTGGATCCCCGGCACCGCATATGATCCGGATCGAAAGGATCTGGGACGAGCATATCTTACCGCCTCTTTCAAAAGTCGGTCATTATATCGAAAGCCAGCACCGACGTGCCATTCTTGGCGGTTCGGAGGCTTCAGAGCGTCTGCGATCTCTTCAGGTCGGATCAACCAGTATACTGTATCGGCGGGAAGGCTGTTAGAAATGGCCGGGATGTTTAGTTGGCAATGTTCAGTAAGCGTGATCCAGCGCATATCGTTCAGTCATCGCAATGATCAACGCGGCTTTGATCGGTTCGATCAAAATTATGATTACCACCAGCGTTACCCCACAACATGGCGGCGGCGCCAGCGTATCGCTTCGAGCTTCCACATTAGCCTTATTGGAGGTTGCTGCGTCAGGTCTCCAGCTCTTCGCCAACGCGTTTTTCAAACCGCATCTATGTTTCTTGCGGATCTTATGGCGCCGATGCGCCAGCTTTTCAGTTGGCGGGTTGATCAACGGACCGGCGGACACCCCGATGCCATCAGGGGAGTGACCAAACAAACCTTTTTGGTGATCTTCCCGACGGCGGTTAGCTCCCATGGCGCATCGCCAAATACCTCTGAGAACCTTCTCATAGCGCTTCCATTACCCGATCGGCGGAGCGCGCTCCACCGATCTGCGCCTGGCGCGAAGGTTGTTGATTTGATGTTCAACATATCGCGGCGCATCGCCTGGGATGATCTCGCGCATCCGTTGTGCTTTGATGCCCGCGGCGAAACGTCTGCGGCACCATCACCTTCCACCCGAATATCACCGCGACTTCGAAGCCGCGCCGACCCTTTATCACGCCAGCCATTGGTATCGCCGATCCACGGCGCAATCTTTGCTGCCGCCAAGATGTGGGGCCTTCAGACTAATTTCCCGGGGCGGCGTCATTCTCATTTATTAAGTTGTTCAGCTGCTTTTTCCATCTACGGAGAGCGTTCAAAACTTGTTGGTGATTATCAGTCGGTTTCGGCGCGGCGCAGGGTAGATGCTCTTCCTGGGAAATCTGTATGACATGGCGCAGCATGGGATCGGTTACTGTCTTTCAGCTCTTTCTGCTAATGGACGGCGATTCTCAGACGTTTGGCGATGCTAAAGACATGCCCCGGCCTGGCGGTCGGTTCCTGCGTGGCGTTCACCATAGTCAGGATCGCCGCCGGTGATTATACGCCGTGTTGAGCGATCTCTGGGCTTGTTGAAAAACATGGCGCTCGAAGCTCTCGCTGTTCCCGATCGTGATATCTCACTGTTTTAAGTCGCCATGAGACTAGGCCGAATTCAAGCCGTTTCAAGGCTCAATCAAGTTGATCATAACAGCAGCTGAAAGGCTCAAGCGCGACCGCCAAATTCGGACCTCTGCGTGTAACTTCAGCGATGATAACGGGAACTGTTTGGGTCTGCGACTTTCCATTTGAACCTGGCGTCTTCCACCTACCGCAACAGCCATCCCACGACGTGGGAAAATGGCCGTATGATGCACTTCCTGTTCCCTTTGCAGCGCCCGCCTTATGCATTGGCTGCAAGGCGTCGTGTATCGTTCCTCCCGACTCCATGGGCGGGGTTTTTTAATGATCAAATTGAACCTATTGCGCCGCAAACATCCCGTAACGTCATCATCACTTTGTTATCATGTGAAGATCATTCGACCCTATCATGGCCGGCGCGTTATTCAACCTTGATCAGCGTTAATGTGGTAACCCCCCTTCGGGTATGTCAAACTCTTGCGCATATTGGTATCTTCTCGACCTTTTTCCTTTTGTTTCCGCGGCCAGCGGCGTTTGCTCGTCGCCTGGATCAATATATGGTTTCGCCACTGCGGCTGTCAGCGCGATAGCGTTCCAGCGGCAGTTCGTGAAATCTGGCGACGCATCTATGATTATCCCAGCGCGCAGCCAGCTATCTATCTGTTTAGCGCCAGCGATCGCCGGACCTTCTCATTGAAATGCCGCCGATGTTTCCGCCTCGTCAGGAAAGAGTTACGGGAGAAGCGCCAGTTGATGAAGGAAGGCGACCTTGTACGATGCGAAATAATACATTATACGCCGCGCATATTTTTCAGCGCCTCTGGAAAAAAGGCGTTCTTGCCAAATCAGGTTTCCATGTTTGTTATCGTTATGCGGTGGGCAGATGAAACTGGACTCCCAGAACCAGACTCTTGGGCATGATCTAATCAAATGAGGCTTGAAGAAGCGCTGCTGGAGTCACTGTTATGACGGTCACAAAGAGATCGGCAATCTGGGGCTGAAGCGCTTCCCGGAAACACCCTGGCGGTGATCGTGAGTAGACGCTCACGATAATTTCATTACCAGCCCAGTATGATACCAGAGCGGCGCTGCCAGTATCAGTTGACCACCGGAATATATACCAAATGGGATCTCAAGCACCTAAGTGATGAAGTCAGAACAGCCACCCAACCACGAAACTTGCCGTGTTTTGACCTGGATCTCGACCTTGCTGACTGTAGGCACCAGACTAACACGACCAGTTACCTGGGAAAAGCCGGTCTACCCACGCGATCATTCCGCCATTTGCCAACCGGACGCGCGTATCGATCGACTATCTCGTTGCCGGATCTATCAAACCAATTGCTGCTGTGCCGAAACGCATCATTGCGAACTGCGAAATGTCTATCTCCACCGGATCTAAGCGGTGGTTGATCGAACCATGCCTGAATGTGTATCGACGAAGATATTCTCATCTTCAACGCTGGCGGCGTGGTTATGTCAGACCGGCGGCGTCTGTACGCGCGTGTCCATATTGATTCAGCGTATTACCACCACAGCTATGATGTTTGTTGGACCGCCCCGGAATACCTGGTCGCCATCTATCCTGTGACCACCAATAAGCTTCTGCGCGCGGTGCCAGTGTGTCGCCGATCAGTGGTTCAGTTCATATCAGCGTTGAAAAGCCAGGCGCTGCCCAAGCAACCGCCATGTGCTGATCCATGAGCTGAAGACCGCAAAATGTGACCGACATGGCAAAAGCAACGAACGCGGAGGCCGCCGGGAATATCCACGCAGTCAACCGGAGTCTGCTCTCGATGATCAGCGACCGTGGATCCTGAGCAGAACACTATCAGCCAAACCAGAGCGGCGGGCTTTGAGGGCAAGAAACCGATCCCCACCGCCAGCGCTGATGAACAAGCTAAACGCGGCGCTGGCTACGAAGTCGATGCCGAAAACTTGACCGCCACCGGCATCAATAAGCGGCGAGATATGGGCGATGGTAGCACCGCCTCAGCCCACCCGGACCATCCGATCAGCTGCGATCAAACAGCGCGCATAGACAGCCCAGCCCTGTGACTGTTGTGATAGCATGTGGGTTCATATCCTGCCGATATGTTACGTACTGTGGCGCTCTCCTACAACATGGAGTATCAGATTCCTGTTAACGATTATGTGAGATGTCGATCTTTCTAAGCCAAGAACATGCTGTGATTGCCGCTGTGAAACTGTTTTCCACGCTCATCACTGAAGCTGGGTTCGCGACCGATGCTGCCAAACAATGATGTGTCAGCGCCGACCCGCTTTGAGAAATGATAAGGACCTGATATTAGCGGATCCACCAAGCCACTCTTAGATCCAGCGATCCTTAAAAGATCAGACCGATGAAGCGTTACCACGCTCTTGGGCGTTGAACTAGAATTACCATAATATAACCCATGAAACAGCTACCATCCAGGCCTTTCTAAGGGTGTGATCTGGGTGTGGCACGATCAAGGGTGGCACGCTATCTCAGGCTCCTGCTTAGCCAGAGCCAGACGGTGCGCGGATATCCACAAATCAACCGGGTGCGACGGAAGACAAACAAGGATAACCAGAGTCAGCCATGGGCCAGATAAGCTAGCCCAGCCACGACCGCCAGGAAACCATAACAACTTACCACCACGCCATAAGATTCGCCTGGCGGGACAAAGGCGACCGCCACGGGATCGTGGCTTTTGATTCCGCCGCGGCGCCGCGTCGGACCATCTTTGCCGAATGAAGACGCCAGAAGCATGATTAATCAGCGGCTTCACGCGACGCCATTGGACCATGCATCCACCCAGTGCGCCCTTACCCGAAAGCGGAAGCATCGATCCAGGCGGACCGAAACGCCTTTGTCATTGAACACCAATCGAATAACCGAAACTACCGGACATGAAGAAGGTAGCTGGATCCCTTAGCGGGTTACCAGGAAGGCGATGCCATCAGTACCGCGCGCCATTCGCGAGGTTGCCTAAGCAGCGCTGCTCACCAGTCGGAATCGAGCGACCGCATAGCGTTTTTCGAAGCAAGCCCGATCAAGCGGCGGTCTACCGCCAGAGAGGCGAAGGCGCGATCAGGCCAAATCAGTGGCATCAGCGTCGCTGGCGACTGTGAGTCAGCGCGACAGGATCCACCGGGACGAAGGCTGGCGATCAGGCCTACCGCAGGAATTCCGCGACGTTGTATTCGGTGATTATTGGTTGCGCAAAAACGCCATCATTTTTCTGCTGCCGATCTCTCAAGCTGAACCGGCGCACCGGCGCGCCATCGGATGAGGCGTCATTGTTCAAAAACAGCAGAAGTAAGTTCCGGAGTTACCTGTAACGTCAGTAAGCCAGCATCTCTTCATCAGCGTTCCAAGAAACGTTCTGTCTCGTTGGCGATGATAAATCCACCAGCCAGCATGGCGGATCGGCGACGCAGCGGGGGCTGGCGGCAGCATATCGATGAAGAGGCAACGCCGAAAGTTCTCAGCAGACAGCGCCGGCGGCGCGAAGCTCGATCCATCAAGACACGCGCCACATCGTCTTAGCCCACTCGACCAGCACGCCGGGCAGGAAGCTGCAGCTGCTTACAAAAACCTGGAACGAAAAACAAGAGATCGGCGACCAGCGGAGATCGCGGCGACAGCGTATCGATCAACTAAAACCTCGTAGCCGAAAGACCGTCATCGCAGTGGCTTCGCCGCTTTCAGGAGCAAGGCGCAGCGACGACCATAGAAAGCGTGTTTACCTCAAACTGCGTCGCGCGGATCCTTATCGACCACCACGGCTTCACGCCTCAATGCCGGGCGCCAGTGAAATTATCAGGGTCTGAAACGCTTGCAGAACGCATCCTTATCGCATTCAGTGATCGTGGCGCCGCCAATAAGCCAGAATTGCCAGGGCGCCTCTTTCCTCGCTCTCGAAGGCTGTGGGTGCGGGTGTCAGCGGCCACCTTCCCGGCCGCGTCGAGAAAACTCCAGCAGCGGGATCCATCACCAGGCATCATCACGACTGAAGGAGATACAGTCATAGCGGCAAGAAATTATCTTGCTGGAGTCAGCGCGAAGTGCTCCGGCGTCTCTCACTGAAACTTACTACAAAAGCAAGAGTTCTGCCAGTGAAGACGCGGATCGTACTCGAGGCCATCAGCGAGCACGCCGGCCTGCAGCGCCGTGTAGATTTCGCCGAACGCCAGCAGCGTCGCCGCAGCGCCCATCAGGCGAACATTCGGTGATGACGGGATTGGGCAGCGTCCTGATGCGAGGCCCGCCAGATCTCCGGGACCTTTCACGGGTTTCTTTGCCAGCACCGCTATATGACAAGAAGTATACGCCCACGGGATGATGCGGATGTTGGCACGCCTTCAGCAGCGCGTCTCGATCCAGTTTCGCGGCGCCAGCACTCGAACTGTATGGTCTGCTGCGGAAAGCTCGTGAACCAGATAACCAAGATCAGAAGGTTCCGACGGGGAGAACAGCGGGATACTGTGAGATCGACAAGCTATTGATGCGTAACGTATCAGTAGTCCAGAGCGTGAAGCGCTTCGGGCGCTGACCCAAGTCAGTGGCAATCGTTCTGATAGCTGGACCATCAGGCAGCGGCCTCGATCACTGCCAGGCCCGACTCCCGCTATGAGACTCTGCCCGGACAGATCATCATATCAGCAGCGTGGGCTCAGCTTGGATCGATCAGGACAGCATCGGTGCTATCTTCCTCTGCTGTTAGCTTGCGCCTGCCAGGTGATATCTTTCAGTCTTACTTTGCCCATAACTGCATTAAGATATATAGACTGTTTTCTTTTTTGGCGCTGCCGCGCCGGCGGCCTTGATGGACTGTTGATCTTCGCCGAAGCTCTCCGGAGTTGGCGTTTTCAAGCTGTTATCAGGAAACTCAGTTCAGCGTTGTTGTTCCACCGCGTCGCTGCCGGGTTTATGATTCTTAACCTTCTGGAATTGATCTGCGATAAACTGGAAATGAAGCTTTAAAAGTAGCGCCATAAAAATGAAATATCATAAAACTCTTGTGTTGTATGTGTCTGAAGCGAAGACGCATGCTCAGATTACTACCATCCCAGCACCGCCGGGGACCACTGTGGGGACACCTGGGAAGTTCAGATCTCATCACCGTGGCGACCGCCTCCATCCATATTGTAAGGGTTGAAGAAAACGTTCCCAAGGCTTTTAGCGATCACGAAGCGCCTTAAATCCACGCGACACCAAAAACGTAAGGCCACACGATCAGATCACCCGGATAAGCTTTTGCCTCGCTATCAGCGTTCCTCCAGCGAACTGCAACGCCTCACCTCCGGGCGCAATTCCCGCCAGGTCACGAGTCCGCCCGCGCGGCCATAGACCGCCAGCCGGTCGAGTTCGCAGGCGATGCTTTTTCCCCGCCAGCCGGCGCGTTTCAGGGCCGATGATCGTGAAACCGTACCTTGTTGAGCGGTGCTCTCCAGCCGGCTCCTGCTTATTACGTAAC